>SDBS01002618.1_pt1 | contig 17919 bp, 18 predicted proteins | sample 2277091 | NCBI WGS metagenome assembly SDBS01 (sample SAMN10404972, study PRJNA504765) | marine sediment metagenome | isolation source: marine sediment core GS10_PC15, 163 cmbsf | place: Arctic Ocean: Southern Knipovich Ridge | collected 2010 | reverse complement strand
CAACAACTGACCCCGCTATACCACACCCTATAATGATGATATCGTAATCTTTAGACATTGTTTTAGACATTATACATCCTATTTTATAGTATTTATTAAGATAGTAATTAATCTTTCTAAATTAAAAGATTATTGAAGAAATTTTTTTTAATTTATATAAACTTTAATGTTGTCTTAAAAATATAGAATAAATAATTTTAATAAGAAAAAAGGTTTTTTACTTAACCTTCCTTATTTTGATTAAATTTAAATTTAGGTAGGTTTTCAGAGAGCGAGCACCCAGGACCGCAATATCTACCATCAAAGTTTTCAATCTGAAAATCTATAGGTACAACAAAATCGTGAATAGAATCAATTAAAACATTAGTTTTTACATTTATCACGTTAGAATCTCTCCTAAAGCATAGATCAATTAATTTCTCAATTGTTTTTAAATCTGATGCCGCGATAAAACATAACAAATTAAATTCACCTGAAATTTTAAATGCATGGTTAATAAACGGGCATTTTTCAATCTTCTCAACAACGATTTCAACATCCTTAGTAGATATATAGACAATTACAGTTTTTATATCCACTTTTTTAATATTGAAACCAACTTGCTTAGTTAGTAAATTTTTTCGCTCTAATTTAATGATTCGAGCGCCTACAGCGGGCTGAGATTTCTCAATTTCCTTTGCTATGTCGCTATGTGTTATATCAGGTTTTTTTTCAATCATTTCGATGATTTTTTTATCAGCATCATCGATTTTAAGGAGCTCATTGAATGTTTTTTTTTTCATATCCATTATATTTCATAACTCCACTATAATTTAAACTTAGTTTTAATAAATTTAAATCTTTATAAAGAGAACAGTTATCATAATTTAAGAAAATGCTATAAGGATTAATAATCTAAAAGTTTTAAATTAGACACCTTAAATATTTCAAATTTAGAATAAAATGGAAAAAATATTAATGTAATCGTTATAGAACATTTGTAAAAATGTTAATAATAAGAATTATTATGGTAAAGCTAACTAGTCCAATTAGAAACTTAAGAGGATCGCCTTTTTCTTTTTCAGGAATAATTTCTCGCACAATTACATATAAAATGACACCAGAGATGAAAGAATAAAAGATAAAAAGTAGTTCTAAATTTTCAGGGAAAAAGGAATTTAATATTAAACCAAAAATTATACCAATTAACGTAGATGTGGTTAAAACGTATTTGATAACAATATTTTCTTCAAATTCAGCCACTTCATAGATTTCCAAGTCAGTGAAAATAATGTGGCTTTCAGGTGTTTTAGATACTATCGTTCTAAAAAAAGCATAGAAAAAGAAAAGTATCCCAGATATTAATTCAATCAGTAATAATCCTACTAATATTATACCTACAAGAAAATGATAAGTGTAATCTGTGAAAAATCTAAATTTTTTTAAATCCTTATTGATATGAGTTTGAATCTTTATTTTATATTTATTTATTTCAATTTTCATATTTTCCTCTTGTTCATTAAGCGTAGATAACGTTTGAGCTATTTCTCTTAAAGCAGCTTCGTCCAAATTTTCGCTTTTTAACTCATTTATAAAAATTTTCTCCATATTATGCTCAACCGTTTCAAGAATCTTTTCTTTCTGTATCAACTTTCGCATTTTTTTTTGCGTATTTCTTTCAACTCTCTGAAGTATTAATTTTTCGGTAATATGAACAAATATAAATCCGATTAAAACAAATAGGTATTCAAATATTTTTAAATCAAAAGGAAATTCTGGCAATCTTTCTGCGATTTCAGGAAGGACTATAAGAAAAAAATATACTACGGATATTCCTGCAACAAATGAAGTATGCCATTGAAAAAGTCTGTGTTCAAAATAATCGCCAATAAAGAAGATAACTCCCAAAGCTAAGGAGAGAATTATAACTATTATTAGATTAACTGTCATTACTATTGTTATTATTCTTAAAATTTATTAAAGTTTTTAGATATTAACTATAAAATTATAAATTAAATGCTTGTCTGATTTAATAAAATTACATAAAGAAAGCATCTTAGGTGAAAATATATTCAATTCTTAATTATTACTTCGTTTGAAGATAAAGCTTCAATGAATATTCGAAAAAAATTTCTAAAATCTAATTTTTTTAATTTCGAAGAAACAGATATTTCGTGGCACAATAATCAAATATTTAAATTTAAGGATTTCGCAATTCATGAGTATGAAAAAAGTTATCTAGATAAAAATGAAATATTTCTAGGTCTAACAAAAGAGCGGTTAATTTTTTTAGATGATTTAAAATTAAGCCAATCAAAACTCAATCCAGATTTACTTATTTTTGCAAGTCGTCATGTATCAAAAACGGCTCGACCAGCATTTTTAACGCATACTACAGGAAATTGGACCAAAACTACGGATTTTGGTGGAGATCCTCAAGATTTATCTCGAGCTAGCGCTTTACTTCAAAAGGCAGGATTTATTTCTTTGATCGAACAAAATTCCTTAATAAATTTTAATAAATTTTCTCTTGATATTGAAGTAACTCACCATGGACCTACAGTATTAGAAATACCACTAGTATTCATGGAATTAGGAAGTAGTAAAATAGAGTGGATTATTGACGATGCTGGTGAATTACTTGCCAAAAGTATTATCAATACTATCTTCAAGTTTTTAGAATTTAAGGAAAAAAATAATCAGAAAATTGGTTTAGGATTTGGTGGTACTCACTACGCTCCAAACTTTAATAGATTAATAAAAAATAATAACGTTGCGATGTCATTTATTTGCCCAAAGTATTATATTCAAGAGTTAAATATTGAATTAATTACGAAAATGATTGAGAATACTCTTGAAAACGTTGATTATTTGATTATTGATTGGAAAGGAACTAATTCTGATGATAAAAAGCATTTGATTCCACTTTTAGAGGAATTTAATATCCCTACAAAGAAAACGAAGGAATTTTAATTAAAAGGAAAAATATTTTTCAAATAAAAACTAAGTAGATTCTTCCTGAATTTTTTCATAATATTTTACTAAATTTTTAACAACATAATGAGTTGACGAATAACCCTGTGTAGCAGATTTTACTAATACTTTAAGGAGAAAATCACGATGCTTATAAGTTTCATCTGGGGTTAAATTTAATTCCCTAATATTATAAAAACTACGCCAAAAACTAGTTGGAAAATCTATAAGTGGTCGTAATATCATATTATATCGTTTTTCTCCTTCATTACTTAATTCTAGTTCTTTATTCAATTCATAAAAGTAGTTTTTGTCTTTCTTTATAATATTTATAATGCCATCTGCTTTTATTTCTTCCATTAACTTATTTAATTCGGATAAATTTATTTCTTTCAAGTTTAATTTCTTTAGATTATCAAGAATTTCTAGATCCGTTTGACCTTTCAACTTTATTAGTGTATAATTTCTAGCAATAATATTATACTTTAATGGAACAGATTCATGATCTAACTTATTATATTGTATTAAGTTGCCTAATATTTCTTTTGCTACAAGATATTTTAGGATTAGTTGATCTTCTTCAGAAAAGTCCTTTTTAAATAATTCAGAATTGAAATATGATGAGTATAATGTTTGTAATAACGTTTTTATGCAGTAGAATCCATCTACTACTGCTTGTTCAACATTTTTTAAGGTCTGAATTCTATAATCAATTTCTCCTAAGAATTTTTCTTTATCAAGCGGTATTTGGCGAACTATATGTGGATTCTTATTTAGCGGTTTTAAGTAATCATCCCATTTTGTTTTAAAACGGTAAGATTGTGTTTTTGCAATATTTGAGAGTTTATGAACAACTTCTAAAAGCTTGTGTAAGAAATCATCATCATGAACTTGTGCCATCCTTTGAACACCCTAGCTTTAAGTTAATATTTTTTTTAGAGTTTAATAATATTACTAAATTCTAAATACTTTTAAATTTTAAACTAAAAACCTGAGATACAAATGAATCCACAAATAGCAATAATTTATCTCATAACATAAATTTTTATAAAAATAGAATGTATTCTAGAGATGGAAAAACATGATTGATCATATTGCAATAGCAGCTAATTCAGAATCTGATTCGGATCTTTTTTTTAATCAATTATTAGGTTTGGAAAGGATAAGGGTTAAAAATGTCCCAAGAGATTTAATGGAAAAATTTTTCGGTTTGAAAAAAGACTACAAGTTTGTATTGTATGGAAACGTTAAAATAAATTTTGAAGTCTTTATAACTAACGACGCAAGTAAAACAAAGGATATCTTTACACACTCTTGCCTGTATATTGAAAATCGGGATGAATTTATTAAGAAGGCGGTTTCGATGGGATTCGTGGTCAAGAAAGTACCAAGAAATGACAGCAATGGTTATTATCTCTTTATTAAAGACAAATTTCAAAATCTCTATGAGATAAAGGAATTATAACAAAAAATTAATCAAATATAATACTGGAAAAATTTGAAAATTTGGATTTAAGAAATTTAATTGGAACTTTTAAAAATCCCTGAAGAAGTAATAATTTTCTTATGATCAAAAGCTAATTTTAGGATTTTTACTTTAGAGATTGGAACAATTTCTAAATCTGCCGCATCATCTTGTGCTTTAGGATTCTCATTTTTTGTTCGTGGTTCACATAAATATGCTATTGAAACAGTGTGTGCTCTAGGGTCACGTTTGATATCAGAAAAAACTCCAATTAGGTTTATAATTTTCACATTGATGTTAGTCTCTTCTTGCACTTCTCTAATACAAGCATCCTCTACTGTCTCACCCACATCAACAAAACCACCTGGTAAAGCCAATTCTCCTTGGAAAGGAGGATTTTTTCTACGTATTAAGACAATAGAATTTTTCTTATATCTAATAACAGCATCCACCGTTAACAGTGGAGTTTCTGGTTTTGGCATGTATTATTCTTCTATTTATTTAAAATTAATATAAAATATTATAAATTAATCATCCCACACTGGTGAACTCAATAAATGTTCAATTCTCGTTTTTCTTGGTCGAGCAAATTTTGTGAAACCTTTTTTTCGCTCAATGAGGGGTTTTTTCTCAAGCGATAACGAATCTATCATATGTACTTCAAGATCTCCCTCATCTAAAGTGATGTGATTAAAACTAGGACTATCATCGGCTCGTACTTTATTTGAAGTTGAAGTACCGCAATAGAGGTAAGTAGTAGCAAATGAAGAAGTAGATCCTTCAATGACATAAGCATGAGGTACGTGACGATGACCCATTAGAACCAAATCAATTTCAAATAATTCATTAAACTCTATAATCTCTCCCGCATCTCGAACTGTTGTAAACTTTTGCCCAGACATCGGAATAGGAATTAAATGATGATGTAAAGCGAGTACTTTATTCTCTAGATTTCTATCGATATGCCGACCTAACCAATCTAGTTGCTCATCCCCAATACGGCCTTCACTCATATCATCTCTAGCACTACAAATTCCCGCGATTACAGTATTTTTTTCTTCAAGAATCAATATTGAGCGCCTAGGCCCAATATATCTTTCAAAAAATATAATCCCTGAGTTTTTTGAATCATGATTCCCTGGTACGGCTAAAAATTTCGTTATTTCTTTAATTCTATTTATATAAGGTAAGATTCCTTTAAGTTGTTTGATCCGACCCTTATGGATTAAATCACCTGTACAAACTACAGCGTCTGGTTTATTATCTTCTATATAATTGATAATATTTTCAAAACTTTCAGGTAAAAATTCTGAACCGTAATGTAAATCGCTAATTTGTATAATTTCTACCAATCTTTTCACATTTTTTTAATGTTTAATATCTTCTAGTTGATATATTTAAGATCAGTTTTTTAACTTATTTAACTTAATGCTTGTTTTAAATCTTTATTACCCATAAAATCATAGTAATAATAAGAATTATAATATGTTTACTTTACTAATAAGTTTTGAATCGAAAACCTATTTTTCTTTAATTTTAAAGTAATTAATTCTAATGTGTTGTATAACATCTGCAGAAGTAACTCCTTTCTTACTTATTAAACCTTGGCCAAAATCGGTCGGCCCTCCCCCTTTTCCATCATAATGTCTAACAGTTGTAGATACTGTATTTCCAATATTTATATTTTCATCCAATGATAATTCATTTCCTGACATCCCCATAAGCATAATGCCTTTCTCACTTTGATTAGAAATAAATATAATAGAATTTGAATCTTTCTCCAAAATTTTCTGACTTAAGTTTTTTAAATCTTTTTGATTTAAGTCATTAGTTGAACCAAAAATTAATTTGGTACTTTTATAAGGTTGAGCTTTTTTTTTTTCTTTTTTTCTTTGATTTTTTCTCTATATAATTATTAAAACTTGTCTCAAAACGATTTGCTACCGTTTAAGTATCTCCTTGTTCATTGCCAATATATCCAGATACATAGGTGTCTTTACCACCTCCTTTGAAATCATAGTCTCGTAGTTCCTCTCTTACAAATTTATTTAAACTGATATCAAAGGTTTCAGCAATTTTAGGAGATATCATTCCAACAACATATGTTCCGGTTTCAACGTCATCAAAAAACCAGTTACCAGAATCATCAACATACTTTTGAACGTTTGAGCTAATATTGTTTAAATCACTTTGAGTAATACCGCTAAAAGTACGATAAATTAAAGGAAAGGGATCTTTTCGTTCAGCTTTATCATATAATCTCTCTGTAAATAATTTACTTAAATACCTAACAATACCTTTCTGTTGTAATTTCTTTTTATCTTCTTCCCATTCAGAGAGCATTTTTTCTACCTTTTGAGGTAATTTTTCTTCTTTCACTCTTAAAAAATTAGAAATTCTTACTAAAACATCTGATTTATAATTATAACCATAATTTTTTTTATCCCTTGTCTGACGCTGTCCTAGCTTTAGATCTCCGGGTTCTACTATACCAGTTCTCAATGCTTTCTTTAAACTCTTCCATTTATCATATAATTCACGGCTTGCTGTATAAACTTGATGAAGATCAACATTAAGTAAATCTTGGAGGTCACACAAGATGATTTCATGAGATTCTAAGATATTATTAGTTGCTTTTCCAGCTGTAAATGTTAATCTAACCACATCATCTTGGAGTTTTTGAGACTTGATTATTTTAATATCACCTGTTTCCCCAGTAAAATTCAGATGTGTACCCCCACATGCTTCTACATCAATATTTGGGATTTCAACTATCCTAATTAGTTTACCAGGAACTGCTCCGCCTTGATATATAGTCATTCCATATTTTTGTTCAGCTTCTGTTCTCGACATAAAACATAAATTAATTTTGATGTTTTTTTTCACAATTCTATTTGCCGCATATTCTATTTCTTTTAGTAAAGATCCAGGTATTCTTTCGTAATGAGTAATATCTAAATGAGAATATTTAAGTCTCTTTCTTGCACCTGATTGATTTACATGATTCCCTAAGATATTTCGAGCGGCAGCATTAACAATATGGGTAGCAGTGTGATGTTGAGATAATTGATATCTCCGTTCTTCATCTAATTTTACTTCAACTTCATCCCCCTTTCTGAATTTGGGTTTTTCATCTAAAACGTGTATAACGTAATTCCCCTGCTTAAAAATTTCGCTGAATTTCTGATTGTTTATTTTACCTACATCATGTAACTGGCCACCGGAAGTAGGATATGCAACTGTTCTATCTAGAATTATCATTTTTTTAATTATTTTCAATACTTTAGCTTTGTGATGAGTTTTTTCATAATTGTTATAATAAAGAAGTTTTGTTTCAGGAATTTCTTTTAAATCTAACTCACTTTTTTTTTTAGCTGAATGAACTGGTTCTTTTCTAGCATGTTTTTCGACAATAAGAGTATAAAAATTATCTGGGATTTTAATATTGATATTATATTTTTTTGCAGCTTCTTTAACCATATCAGGGCTTATTCCTTTTGAATCATAAAGATTAAGAAGCATTTTAGTAGAAATCTCTTTATTTCTCAAGGTTCTTTCTACAATTTTAATAGCCTTTCTTTTTGTAGATTTGTATTTCTGAAGCTCAACATCTAAAATTTTTTTAACATCATCAATATTAACTATTAGTTCCGGAAAGAATTCTTCTAACTCCTCAGCATGCCATTCACACACATCTGCTAGATCTATATTCCAATCAAATTTATCAATAAAACTAATGGCTCTTCTAAAGATTACTCTTAAGTTGTATCCTCCCCCTACATTAGAAGGAAGTTTCCCATCATTTATAGCAAACAGTAAACTTCTAGCATGCTCGGTAATAGAATAAAGAGCCGTCATAGGTAAAATAGTTTTTCTTAGATTGTTTACTTCAATATCTAATTCTTTAGCGACTCGTTCCCATGCTTCATCCATATTATCTACTTCGTCATTATTCAAGTAGGCAGAAAACTGTGAAAATTTGTTATAAAGGTTTAGATCTATTTCAATATTCGTAATATTTTTTAGCTTAGATAACACAGAAGGAAAAATTGCTTCATAAATATTTGGTGTTCCTTGAGAAAACCATGCTATACGTTCCTGTCCAAGACCCATATCTAACACCTTTATCTTTAACTCACGAGGACCTTCTGGAGTTTGTTCAAACATTGTATAGACTTGGTTGAAAAGTTCAACTCCTCTACTAAAGAATTCAAGACTACAACCGAATGAACCTCCACCTGCCCAAGAATCTTCATGAATCGTGATTTCTTCTTTAGGTAATCCTACTCCCTTATGAATAAAATCATGGATATCCATAAAAAGTTCACCTTGATTCCATTCTTCTGGAGGAACAAATGTGTGCTGCCCTATCATTACAAAACCTGTACAATGACTTGAAGTTATTCCGACGTTTTCTATATCATTGAATCTCAAACAAAATTGAGGAATGAGTAATTTTTTTGCGGGTGGTTCTATTTCTCCTGTAATTACATAGGGTTGAAATGCTGATATAGAAGCAATCGTGAATTCCGTGGTAGGATTCCATCTGGCGACACATGGATACCGTTTAATCGGTACATAGCCTCTTGGTTCTAACATTTCAACAATCTTCTCCCATACTCCAATATATGAGAGTTTTTGTTTAGATGGATTATTTATAGTAACTTGAAATCCACCAGAACACATAGGATCTCCACAAACTTTCCTTTCTTCGAGAGTTGTCCAAAAGTAGGTACCACAACACTCACATTTTTTTCTTATATATCCTAAATTTTTTAACTCTTTTGTAGGAAAGTATTTATCAGGATTCTGAGAGGTAATTGTTTTAAATTTTTCTTTTAGCTCTTTATCTGTCTTACAATTTTTAAGTTGATGAACAAGTTGATCAGAGAGCATTATATTTTGGTTTTAGCAATTTTTTATGAAGAATCTAATGAATCTTTTCCTAAAATTATTTTGATTTTAGATTTATAATTTAAGAACTAAAAAAGTCTAGAAACTATAATAATTAATAGTTCCATTATGCTCAAATAATAGATTGGTTTCTTTGTTATATAGATAAACCATACAGTTATCTCTCTAAATCGCTTAATTAAAATACATTCATAAAATTTAATAAGTGAACGAGGAGAGGAATAATTAACAAATATCAACATAAAACAAATAAAAATATTAATTTAAAAACTAATGAAGGGTTATTAACGATTAGAAATTATAAGAACCTTTTCTAATACTTTAACCTAATTAATTCTTTTATAAAAATATAAAAACTTAAAAATCTTCGAAATATTGTAGCCGTGAATATCCTTTTTTAATGAAATCGTAATCAAGCAGTTCTATTTTCTCGGGAATTATCTTTAAAATCAACGTTCTCTTTCCTCTCACAATTTTCTGGGCTTTCTTAAATTCTTCATCACTTTCCCTTAAAAAAATTAACCTGTCTTCGCCTGAAGCGGTAATCTGCATTCCTTGAATTTTACCATCTGATAAAGGAGTATATATACCAATACTAACAAATGGATTTTTTTTAATATTCTTAACTTTCCTACCGGGAGCTGGCCCTACATAAATATTAAAACCATTTTTCTCTATATAAAAATCCATTGGTGTCGCCCGAGGAATGTTGTCATTACAAGTACATAATACTAAAACTTTCCTCTTTTCTAAAAATTCCCTAATTTCACTTTTTAATTCTTCTTTAGGCATTTTTTTATCGATCATTATAATTAATCCCGTTAAATCTTGAAATTTTCATAATTAGTGATATTTGAAATGTACTGAAGTCTATAAATAAAACTTAATCTAAGATTCTAAACCACCGTGTTTAATAATAAATAATTTTAACAAAATTTAAAAATCTAATGCCAAGTTGATAATTATAATTTAAAAACCAAAAATGTTTAGAGGTGATGATTCATTAACAGAGTCTACAGCCGCTCTTACAAATGGAGAAACAGGACCATTTGCTAAAACCATTATTTTTACTCTTGATCCTAAGTCCGGTTTGTTATGAACTCCAAATTTTAATTGGGCATCTTCGGGAATCTCATTTGAAATAGTAGATACTACTTTATCAACTTTAGATAAAGATAGAGTATGATCTCCAGAAACAGATACTATACATCTCTTAACCTGACTAGTGTCTGGTTGCAAAAGAGGATTATTAATAGCTAATTTAGCTTTTTCAATTAAATCAGATTCTTCTCCAATAGATTCGGAAATACCAATTAACCCCGTTGGATATTTATCATTTCTAAGAAATATTTTTTTAACATCAGCAAAATCAATATTAACTAAGCCACAATTGTTAATTAAATTAACAACTTCACTGATATTTCTTATCAGAACTTCATCCATAACTTTAAAACCAGCTATCATAGGAATCTCTCCAACAATTTTTAAAAGATTATCGTTTGGGATTGGGACCAAAAAATCAGAGTATTTGGCAAGATTTTTTAAACCCTCTTTCGCTCTTACTGCCTTTTGATTACCTTCTGATTTAAATGGAAGGGAACAAAAGGTAACTACAATTGCGTTATTTTTCTTTGCTTCTTGTGCTATAATAGGAGCGGCACCTGTACCTGTACCGCCTCCTAAACCACATGTTAAAAATATTATATCCGCATTCAAAGTTTTGTTTAACCTTTCACAGTCTTCAATAGCCGCTTCAGCACCAACAGTAGGGTCATTTCCAGATCCCATCCCTTGACATCGTTCTTTTCCAATTAGTAATTTATGTTTTGCATTAGAGTAATAGAGGTCATGAGCATCTGTATTAATATTTAGAGTTTCAGCGTTACTTATGCCCATTTCTTCTAAACGTGTAATTGCATTATTCCCTGCACCTCCGACACCCACTACCAGAGATTTGATTTTTAAAACGTTTACTAAATCTGCTAAAAATTTATCATCATCACAGTCTGGGTTAGAGTTAGGATTTTGGTTATTTTTTGCTATTTCATTAAACCTATCTCTTACAGATAAGCGAGATTTTGCTATTTTTGTTAAATCAAATGTAGTATCATCCATTATGTATCATCAAAAAAAATAGTATTTTATTATACGAGAACGATATCAGAATAATATGTGGAAGTAATATCGATGTATTATCTTCATAAATATTTGTTTTGTTTTTTTTATTGTTTATAAAATAAAACTTTTTGGCTTGGATTTTTTGTTTCCCACCTATTTTATCATTTGAACTAATAGATTGACTGCTGTAGAAAAAGTTTATAAAGTTAAATTTTCATGATTATCATGCTTAGAGGAAAGAAATATGGAAATTGGCAATACTAAAGAAAATACGGAGGGGGCTCTGAAAAGCTCTGAAACTCATGATTTGATTACTGTTAGAGCAATTTTAACTTGCCCTTCTTGTACTTATAAAAAAAAATTCAGAAATCAGTTTAAACGAGATCAAATTGAAGAAATAATGGTTTCTATACGTATATTTGATTGGATGACATGTTCATGTGGAGACATACTTGACCTTAACCTAGAATTCGTAATTTAATTAAAATTGCGAAGATCTTTCAAATTTGAATTTAAAGCTCAATATTTAATTTTATCGTGGTATTTCAAAATTTTTATTTAAGTACCATCAAATCTTTAAATTATTAATATCATAATATTAATTTTCAGTCATTTCCTGTTCTTTCAACATTGCTAAATATCTTTTTTGAATAGGTACTTTTCTGTATTGCCTGAAATGTTCCCAAACTTCACGTTTCATCTCTATTTTTTTATTTCTCATAATAAGTAATTACATTTTAATTCTAATATTTTAGGAAAAGAGATCTAAATATTAATAACATAATGAGACCAATTTTTACTCTTAAAATAATTAAAGAAATTTATAACGTTTCTTTAAGAAAATCAATTCTCTTTTTATAAATTAAGATTAATTTGACCATATGTTCCTCCTCCCCCTGGAGTATATTTAATATCATTATTTCTAATAGCACTTATAGTAAAAGCAATATTTTCATCAAATCTTTCAATCATATATAGTGGAGTATCAATTAAAATCTCAAATTCCGTACCAAGATCTTTAATAGCATTGTAATACAGTTTTAAAATTGTTTTACTGTTTGTACTTTTTATCCCCTTGATTGAACGGAGGATATCAATTAATGGTACAGCATTAATATAAGGGGGTCTATGTTTGGGATGAATAGGTTTATCAGATGTAGAAATGGCATCAATTCTTTCACTTACACCTAATTTTACTTTAAAATTCTTCTTAAATTCTTCTTTACATGCAGGACATACTATTTTATTTTTAGATACATTCTTAATGTATTCTTTTCTTGAATATAGGGGTTCATTAGAAAAGTAAATTATAAAATTATCTGAAATTGAATATTGATTTGATAGAGTGTCAACTTTTTTATTATCTTTTTTGAATAATACTCGTCTTCTACATTTATGACAAAACATATTAAAGTATTTACCTAATTTTGGATGAAGTCCTACATTTAGTTTTACCTTGCGGTCATCTTTTCTTTTAATACCTAATAAGATCTCTTCAAAAGAGGGATTATCAATTTCAAATTTGTTGAATTCTCGACCAAGAGCCCGAGGACCTTGGGAGTGTGAATCGCTATTGCTTAGAAATGTAATGTTTTTCAAACAATCTAACCGATCTGCTAAATCCGTATTTGAAGATAATCCTAATTCAAGAAAATGAATGTTTTTTGCCGCATCTTGATAACACTCTTTTAATGTTTTAAATTGTCCTTGTCTGAATATAGCTTTAAATGGAGTAAAAGCATGCGCTGGTCCTATTAAACATCCTGAATCAATAACAATGTCAACTAACTCTGCAGGAGATAAGTTTACATGTGGACGCCCACCCCAATCACCCAGAATATTTTTAGAGTGGGGGATTAACTTTTTTTGTACTTCTCTGACTGAAGTAAAATCAGGAAATAAAACAACTTCATGAACACTTTTATTATCCTCTATCTCAGTTTGAAGAATAAAATAAACATTTTTATAGGAAAAGGCTCTATTTTCATCTTTCTTCAGATTTTTTTCCATATATTTGAGCCATTCTGGTTGTAATATATCACCTGTTCCAAGTATATGTAAACCTTTCTTATTACTTGTTTCAAGCATTGAATCTAAACTTAAAGATTTCGATACAGCAATTGAATGAGGAGAATGAATGTGTAAATCAGTATTAAAAATATCCATTATTCATTAGAATGAAGTAGTTTTAAAAATTTAAATTTAACAATAAATATTATATTTGTTATTTTCAACTTAATATAATCATTTTATCTTTAATTTGATCCTCAAGAAGTATTCGAAAATGATTAAAACTATTCTTATAAAAAATCTTTTCAAGTTTGCCTTCAACTAACACTTTCTCTCCTAGTTTTGCGTGTTCGCAAAATCTACCTCTAAAAGAACCGATTTCTTTAATATCATTTACGAAAAAATCATCAAATTTTAGATCTGATTCTAATATTTTCATTGGGGTGATACCATAAGAACAAGGGGTAAATATCGAATCACTAGAATTTACTATTGTTGCTTTAATTTTAATTCTTCCATAATTCTTAAATCTAAAGTCATGGAAAATTCCTTGCCAATCTTCAGGACTTTTTAAATACCTTATAAAAAAATCTATTCCGTGAAACTTGCCTTGGTGTAACTTTCTCGTTTCACTTTTTAAGAAATCTTGGAAGGAAATGTTTGAACCACCTACTCTCCACTTATAATGCTGTTTATAATCTTCATTATTATATTTCCGACATTTATTTGAGACTTCAAAAATTGATTTTAATTTATCTTGAAGTGCTAAACTCGTTTCTGTCCCATATACTACTAAATCAATATCTGAATTTTTTTGAGCTAACCCAATCATTGTAGAGCCTGTAATCCCAATTGAGTTTCTTGGAATTTTACCTTTGTTTATAATTAATTCACATAGTTGTTTAGAAAGATTTTCAATCTTAGTAAGATTTTCTTTCTTGGATAGCTCTTTGAAACATTCTCTTGGAGTAAAGATATTTTTAATATCATTATTTTTTACTCCTTGTAATTCTAAATCGAGTTCTTGAGAATAAAAAAGATATTTTGGATAAAATTTTCTTAAATAAGAATATCTATCATTTAAATCATAAATTTTTTTATATTTTACATTATCCTTTATTCTTTCTCCTCTAGGATCTGGGATATATCTAATAAAACAAATTTTTCTGCTTTTTGGATGTAGCAATCCTTTTACATCAAAAAATAGATTATCTTCCTTGGTTTCAATATAATCTCCTTCAATTCCTTTAGGAATAGATAGTGAACTCATAATGCAGCTTTTAATATTTGGAAGGAGTTTTTGTTTTAATTCTTGGTTTAGGTATAGATCGAGCTCTTCTTAGTTCGTTTTCTAAATTTCTTTTATCCTTCATTAATTGTTGTTTATCTTTCTGTAACTTCTCCCTTTCTCGCCTAATTTGACTTTTTTCTCTTTCAATGGATGATTTTTCTTTCTCAATTCTTCTCTCGTTATTTCGATTTTTATTCGAAATTCGATTTTTTTCATCCTGTAATCGTTTTACATCATTATTTAGTGATTTTGACTCACTCTCAAGCTTTCTATTTCTCTTTTCTAAAGAGCTTGCTTTGTTTTCCAATTGTGGGATTTTTTTTTCTAAGTTTCTAAAGTGGGATTCTTCCTGTCTTCTGTTTTTTTCTAGATTACTTACTTCTTTATCTACTCGGTCTTTGTATTTCCTCAAATCAACTTTTTTCTTTTTTATATGTACTTTTTTCTTTTTAATATCATTAGATGCAAGTTCTAATTTCTTTTTTTGATAACGTATATTTTCTTTTAAATCCTTATATTTATTCTTTTCATCTTCAATTCGATTTTTTTCAATTTGAGATTGTTTTATATCATTGTTTAGTTGTCTTAGGTTATCCTCAAGATTGTAGATCTTTTTTTCTAATGATTCTGCTTTATTTTCCATTTGAGGGATTTTTTTATTCAATTCTCTTAATTGGGATTCTTGTTGACTTCTCTTACTTTCTAGATTACTAACATCATTATTTAGTCGGTCTTTAAATTTCTTCAAATCATTTTTTTTCTTTTTAATGTCTTGAGCAACAAGGTCTAAGTTGTTTTTTTCATAACGCATTTTCTCTTTTAATTCCTTCATTTTTCTTTTTTCTAAATTATTTCGATCCTTCTCAGCTGAGATATTTTTATTAAGGTCATTTAATTCTCTCTTTAAATTATCTCTTTCTTTTGTTAGATACTTGATATCATTTCTTAAATCTATCAATTTATCTTCCAAATCTTCAATCGTTCTTTTGAGGGCATCTTCTCTTCTCTCCATTCCGGGTGTTTTAGTTTTAATATCCTTAATCCGTGATTCTGTCATTGATTTCTCTTTCTCAAGGTCCTTTTTCTCATTCAGTATATTATTCTGAAGTCGCTTGATATCTTCTAAACGATTTTTTTGAGTTATAAATTCTTTATTCATTTTATTCAATTCATTTGTTAAACGATCACGTTGATTCAGAAAATCTTTAATTTCAAATTCCTTATTTTTTCTTTTTTTTTCAAGATCTCTTATAGTTTCTTTATATCCTTCTATATTATTGACTACTTTTGCCCATTCCATTTTTTCCCTTTTTAGCTTCGCTCGTTCCGCTTTTAATTTTTTCAGCAATTTTTTATCAGAGACTTGATCTAACTCTTCATTAGGAGTTTTCTCATGTATTTGATATTTGGGAGGTGTATCATCATTCATATTAATATCAATTTAAGAATTGTAAATAATTTTCAGTTTAGTATTAAAATCATAAATTTCAAACGACAAAAATACAAAAAAGCATATATTATTCCATTTTGTATATTTATTTAATAATAGAATTTCGTATATTTATTTATATAATAGAAAAACATTTAATCTAAATTTTTAATGGGATGAAAGATGGGTTTTGATGAAGATGAATTGGATGAAGAGTTAGATGATGAAAATGAAGAATCATCAGAAAAGACACCAGAACCGGAGATCGAATCTAAAACTCCTTCTGTAAGAACTGTACCTGGAGGGAAAAAGATTTCAGTTTTTTTTATGTCTACAATTGGTCCAGGTGAGAAAAAACAAAAAATGGTTGTTGATACGGGAAACATCGTTGGAAGTATAAAACAAACTGTAGGAAATTTATTTGGTTTAGATCCTGCTGATTTCCACTTATCATCAGGTGGCGTGACTATGGAAGAATCAGCTCCGCTTTTAGACTATAACATAGCTGACGGCGATGACATATTACTGATACCTGCCTCAACAGCGGGTTAAATTTATTCCGTAATTTTTTTTCTTTTTTTTTCTTTTTATTATCTTTTATTTTCATCACCTTTTATTGTTTTACCTATAGATTTAGGTATATTTAACGAAGCTCAAGAGGATTAATAAATGAAAATGCTATTTGAGTCATATTTATGTTTTAAATAAATCACACTTCAAATTTTATAATCAATGCCATAATATTATAATCGATGTGGAATCAATGCAATAATATCATCATCAACGATATCATAATCTTGTATTTTATTTTTTTCTGATAACATTAATCCTCCTGTACTTAAATGAAAATCTTCTAATTCGTAATCAAATAATATTCCGATGCGTTCTTTGATTGCACTTACAAATTCAGCTGTGTCAATAATAATTATCTTGGTTTTCTCACCAGACTCGACTAATGACCTAATATAAACACGGATCTGATCCCTCATTTCAATAGTCGTCATAGGGGGAGTATAAATTATCTCTTCATCGTTTTTTTCCTGGTTTTTCAACATAGCTTCGATTAAATTGCTCCTCTCTTCATGACTAAAATATATCATTTCTCTAATAAACAATATCTTATCTATTTTTGATAATCCTAAAAGATTTATTTTATATATTTCATCTTTACTATATATTGAGAAAATGTATTTATTAATTACTTGCATATCTTCATAGGACTCATTTGATTCAACATATTCTTCTATTGTAGGCATGGCATCAATGTAATCTTCAAAAATATCTTCTATTTTCTTTTTGGGTGCCATTTTTTTTGTGATAAATTTTTTTTCTCTTATGTTCTCATCTTGGCTACCTTTAGACTGTATAACTGTATAGATTGTACTAGTGGATAAAACTGCAACACTACCAACAGTTAGAAAGAGAAATAAAGGCGTGCTTCCTATACGTAATAGGAAAAAAAGTAGATACATTAAAATAAATATACTATAAAGAAGAATAACACTTATAACCCTAAATTTTTTCCTCATGATTTCTTAATCAAACGTTCTCTGAATTTCTTATATATTTTTTTGATAATAATGTTTTTTCTTTAATCCTTACGTAATTAAATTTATGTCAACTTAATAAATTCCTTTGGAATAAATTTGGAATATTTTATTTTTTCATATACCTCGAATTATTTTTTTAACCTTAGAATATTTCTTAGTGTCTAATTTGAATAAATCTTTATTTTTTTCT
>SDBS01002617.1_pt1 | contig 17920 bp, 12 predicted proteins | sample 2277091 | NCBI WGS metagenome assembly SDBS01 (sample SAMN10404972, study PRJNA504765) | marine sediment metagenome | isolation source: marine sediment core GS10_PC15, 163 cmbsf | place: Arctic Ocean: Southern Knipovich Ridge | collected 2010 | reverse complement strand
TCTCCGATCAAAGCCTGAGCCAGTCCCACGCGCTGGCGATAGCCTTTGGAAATCTTTTTTATGGTCCGGTTCCTGACCGATTCCAGACCGCAGGAGTCCACCACTCCGGCCACCGCTTTTTTACGCTGGCCGCGATCCAGACCCTTTACCTCGGCGGCGAATCCAAGGTAATCTTTCACTATCATCTCATTATAAAGTGGTACATTTTCCGGCAGGTACCCAATCTTCCTCCGTATGGCCAGCGAGTCCTCGAACACGTCGAGACCGCCGATACGGGCTGATCCGCTGGTCGGAGGGAAAAACCCGGTCAGCATGCGCATGGTCGTGGTCTTTCCGGCGCCGTTCGGTCCAAGGAATCCTACAATCTCCCCCTTCCCGACTTGAAACGAGATGTTCTGCACGGCCAGTATCGAACCGAAAAACTTGGAAACATGGTCTATTTCTATCATGCTTATTCCCTTAACAATTCATATCGTTAAAAATTTTAAGAATTCAGCTTCTTAAGGCCGTTTTAGATACCACAAAAAACCGAAGTATGCAAAAAAAATAAACTTGCCTTAAAATCCAGACCCGACTTGTCAAGCCGGAGGATATTTTGTTATAACTGATAAGCATTTATTCTCAAATTTCAACCTTTCCGGGATTATAGTTTTTTAAGGAGACAACCAGTTGCTATCTCAAGTGACCAGCGGGGCCTTGCAGGGCATTGAAGCCTATCTGGTGGAGGTCCAGGTAGACCTGGCCCGCGGCCTGCCTTACTTCACCACGGTAGGTCTGCCCGAAGGCGCGGTAAAGGAGAGTAAAGACCGGGTCAAATCCGCTCTTAAAAACTGCGGATATTTTTTCCCCAGGGAGAGAGTTACGGTCAATCTGGCCCCGGCTGACATAAAAAAGACCGGGGCCGCGTTTGATTTGCCCATTGCCATCGGTCTTCTGGCCGCGCAAGGGCTTATCGGTCCGGAAAGACTCCCGGATTACCTCCTGGTGGGAGAACTATCCCTCGACGGCCGGTTAAGACCCATAAACGGAGCGCTCTCCCTGGTCATGACCGCCAAAGAGGCCGGGCTTAAGGGTATTATCCTGCCCGAAGACAATGGCCCGGAGGCCGCGGTCGTCCAGGGAATCGAAGTCCTGCCGGTTACCAACCTGCCGGAAGTTGTAGAATTTTTAACCGGTGACAAGGAAATCGAGCCGTGCACCGTGGACCTCGAAGCCATCTTTGCCCCAAGCGATGACATCGGGATGAACTTAAACGACGTCCGCGGCCAGGAACACGTCAAAAGGGCCCTCGAGGTAGCCGCCTCCGGCGCACACAACATGCTCATGATCGGGCCGCCTGGTTCGGGTAAGTCCATGATGGCCAGGCGGCTGCCTACCATTCTTCCCCCTTTGAGTTTCAACGAGGCCCTGGACACTACCAGAATCTACAGTTCGGTGGGACTAATGCCCGCCCACCAGGCTCTGCAAACCACCCGCCCCTTTCGGTCGCCTCATCACACTATCTCGGACGCCGGGCTCATCGGCGGAGGCCAGATACCCAGGCCCGGAGAGGTTTCACTGGCCCACCACGGGGTATTATTCCTGGACGAACTGCCGGAATTCAAGAAAAACGTTCTGGAGGTCATGCGCCAGCCCCTGGAAGACGGACAGGTCACTATTTCCCGCGCCGTGGTATCCCTGACCTTTCCGGCCCGGTTCACCCTGGTGGCGGCCATGAATCCCTGCCCCTATGCTTGCGTAAATTAGCGACCCCTCTTAATGAACACCCTGTAACGCCGTCTTTCGTAATCTCAAATTCAAATAGTTGGCTCCCCAGAAACTCTCGTTTCTGAGTGGATGTCCAGAAGGGATACTCGTATAGAGTTGGAATCATTTGATTTATTGTATTTTCAAGGTTGAGCTGGTCTCTCAATGCTGTTGAGTTATCGATTTTTTTCAAACGTTGGATTAGCAGCTCCTCTTCAGTATCGATTTTAGCTTTCCTGTTCCTAAACTCATCCTTGGTAATATCGCCGTCTGTACGAAGATCAATCAGCCTTGAACACCTACCATCAAGTTTCTTGAGTAATGCTTTCAAGCTCTCGGATTCATACTGGGTTTCTATTACTTTGTCCTCTGATAGTGCCTTATCAATTAATTTTTTGAAATATTTCTTGTCCGTCAGCCTATTGGTAACGAACTCGGTTATTGATCCCTCTATCGTTGCCTTAGGCATATACGATGAGGAACATCTCTTAGCAAAGCCGTTTTTTTTGTTTTTACAGCAATAATAATCTTTGTTGTGGTTCCTCCCCCCGGAGGTTGTATAAATTTTTTCCCCACAGATCCCGCATCTGAGGAAACCCGTATATAAGAACCTTTCCCCATCAGTTGACCTCTTTTTATGGTATTCCTTATTTTTCGTTTTTAGCATCTCCTGGACATCGTAAAAGACCATCTCGTTAATGAGCGGTGTATCTATGACCTTCACCTTATCTCGTTTTTGATTGTGCCTCCTGTATCCAATGTATATCTCATTTCTGAGCAGGTTCGAGATAGTCCTATGCTTGAAGCCTGTTAGTCGCTCAAGCTCGTGCAAGTTCTGAATACCCTCATTATAGAATTTATCGAAGAGGCTTTTCACCTTCCAAGCATTTTCGTTGTAAGAAAACCGCTCTTTTCCTCGATCATAACTGACTCCATAGGGCAAAGTCTGATCGCCATCAGGATGCTTTCCCTTTCTCCGTTTAATCTTCTTAGCTTCAAACATGCGTTTCTTTATCTGAATTAATTCATTTGAAGCTATTATCGATTGAAATCCCCCCATCATGGAACCACTCTGTGTGGTAAGGTCGGTAATGCCGTCTGGAGTATAAACTTTTGTATCTGTTTCTCTTAATCGATCAATAAAATAGGCAGAATCCATTAGTTTAACGAAGCGGCCCAGCCTATCCCAGTCTGCTACAACAATACCTTTAATCTCATCTGACTCAATCATTGATAGCATCTCTTTAACTTCAGGTGCCTCCAAAACTAATGCACCAGATACGCCTATCAATTCAAGAGTTTTTACAATTTCTAATCCGAATCTCTCAATGGTTCGGGCGTTTGCTTCTCGTTGCCTGGGAAGACCCGCCCTGTCATCCTTGGCCTGTTCTGGCGTTGATACCCTAAGAAACTCAATGGCCTTCATTTAGATACTCCAAGATATTTTAAAAGGTAATCAGCAATTGTTTTCGCGTCCTTCTCAATATACGCCTCTTTCATTTTCCCAAGCCACTCAGCTCTTTCCCTGTGGATCTTAATTAGTGGGTCAAAACCTGCCTCTGCATCAAATTCCAATTCTGAATCAGCGATAATGGCCCCTTTGTCATGTTTCCGGAAAAGTTTATGCACTGTCTGCCTGTGCCATTTGCCTTTCTGGCTGAATGTTGGTATTTTTTCCTCATTGAGGGTGTTTGCCACCTGCTCATATGTTAGGCCCTCCTCCATTAATCCAAATATCTTTTCCAGGACATCTTGACGCGTTTTATCTATAGTCGCCTGCGATAACGCTTCGTCCGAAAAAGTATTTAGTGCCCTTAACATGGCTATCGTTGAGTCATCATCAACTTCCTCTTCTGTTGGGACAAAGCGCCCACCAAGAAAACCAACACCATCAGAGGAGTTATATTGGCCCGAGCTTATTAACCTAAATAATTGAAATCTATCATGAATCATGGATTCAAAGAGGTTTGACTGCGATCTTTTTTCAAATTCAGCCATTTTTCTCAGCATCATTTTTGCTTGCTTTGAGATAGTAAGGGAAATCTCTTCTTTAGGTGCCATAGTACTGCCTCCAGCTCTGTCGCTTATTAATACAGCGACAATATAATGCCTTATTTATTCCCTGTCAAGGGCATCTGTAAAAATTAGCAAAAATAATTGTATGGAAAGACCAATCCGATAAAGACCAAAATGATAATCCGACCTACCTTAGCACAGTAAAGAAACAAAACAGCCACCCCTTTGGGGTATGGTTTTAGTTTCAAGTCCTGGGCGTAGCTTTTTTTTCCCAATTCAGAAAATACCCGGTCCCTGTTAACAAAACGTAGGTTAAGTCCAGCATCAACTGCTACCAGATCCCGGCTTGTTACAATCATTTACTGCCCAAAGACAGGTTAAGTTGACCGATTTATGTAGCACACTAGTTGTTTTTAGCAGTGATGACCCTCTGGCATCGTAGAGAGCCAGTTTTCGAGGCCCGTGAAAGACAGCCAGTTTGCCGTCTGGGTATTCGTGAACCCTCACCCTTGCCTAACATAATGATATCGGTGTTTATCCTCTGGTATCTGGAGTCTGAGCCGTTTTCTGCGATGCGCACCGAGGCGGGGAGCCTTCTTGACCTTGCCCGCTTCCTGCAATACCTTCTTGGTCCAGGTGTAGCTGCGATTGATTCCGTGACCTGGAAGCTTCTTGTGAATATGCTTCACACTGAAATCATAATACTTGATCTCAAACAGCGTCACTACTTTCAAAACTTCGTCCACTGGCGCACGGCGGGCCGAGAGCTTGCCAATACGACGGTCTGCCAAACCCTCCACTCCTTCGCCCTCGAAACGACGACGATAATGATAAAAGGTACTCACCGATGTCCCCAACAGATCAGCCGCATCCTCGCAACTCAGTCTACTTGATCGATATTGATTGTAAGCCTCCTCGAATCTCATCTTCCTGGCCTCCTGCAGCACCTCTGACCGTTTCATGCATCACCCCCTGGAATGATGCTTACTTATCGGTAAACTGTGTGCGACCTGTTACAATCATTTACTTGACTTGGAGAAATTGTCTGTGATAATATTTTATATTCAAGAATAAAAAAAGTTTCTGGGACCATCTTAAATAAAATAAAGAGATTTCCGAGTGGAAGAAAAAATTGTATATTTTGAGACACTTAGGTGATAACAACGCTGAGTAAGTTCTGGCCTAGTAAAAGAACGGGCTGAATCTAGGAATATCAAGAATATCGTATTAGTCTTAACCCCTGGAAATACTGCCCGTGCAGCAGTCAAGGCTTATGAAGGTTCTGATCTGAAGTTGGTAGTAGTTCCCTGGTCATTCGGGGCAGCTTCCGAATACCCTTTCCCTCTCGAATTGAAAACAGAATTGAAGGAGGAGTATTAAGATGTTAGATGAAGTTTATGAGTTCGGTATTTTAGCAGTCCCTCTCGATCACACCTCTACTCGAAGAAAAGGCGCTGAACATGGACCAAGAGCGGTTCTTGATTCGTTTTGGAAAGGCTTACAATTAGATTCAATAGTTAATTTCAGAGATAATTCAATTCATAAAATAAGAAAGAAAAAAGTAACGCAATACGATGAACTTACTTTTAAAATTGAGCAACAAAAAGATATTTTTCCAGCAATTAAGAAAATTGAGGAAAGTGTACAATTATTGGCATCACATATGTTTCCAATTATTATAGGTGGTGACCATACTGTCACTTATGCCGCAATAAAAGGTGTACTTAAGTCAATTGTAGAAAAAAATATTTTAATAATAGTGTTTGACGCACATCCTGATGTTTGGGATACGTTCCCAAACTTGGGGAAGCATTGGCATGGTTCGTTCCTTAGAAGACTCATTGATGAGAAGTATATTAGGGGGGATCAAATACATATTATTGGTTTACGCGGTCTAATTGAAAAAAATATATTTGATTATATTATTTCGCACAAAATAAATTTTTACACAAGTCATCAAGTAAATAAAATTGGTATTGAGGAGATACTTAAAAAAATATTAAATCATTCCAGAGAATATAATAATGGTGTATATTTGAGTATAGATATAGATTCATTAGACCCGTCTTTCGCGCCTGGTACAGGAACTCCTGAATTTGAAGGAATAACGGCAGACACACTATTACACGCAGTTGAAATATTAGCTATGGAGGAATTAGTAGGTTTGGATGTTGTTGAAGTAAATCCACTATTTGATAAATCACAAAAAACAGAATTTTTAGCCGCTGAATTAATTTGGAGATTTATAATATTATACAATAATTGAAATAAGGACACATGTTATGGATAAAAGAAACATCAGAGTTATCATACTGGAAATTTTACTCATTGTCGTACTGCTCCTTTTATCAATATATTTATTGCCGATTTTCCCAGCTATAACATTAAATCTCTTCCTCTCTTTTCAAATAATCATTTTGGTTTTTCTGTTAGTGATGAGTGCTTATGAAGTTCGTTCTTTAAAAAAATATGTTAATAATGCTACCGCTGTTGAAGAAACAAATACGCAAAATATTCAAAAAATTGTTGACAATATTTATAATTACAAAGAAGTCGATAGTTTCATTATCAGCACAGTAGATTTGCTGGATATGGAGAAAGGTATAACAGAGGGGGAAATTTGGGTCACAACACATGAAATCTTTATGGACTTAGAAGAACCTTTTATTTCGATTATATCAAATAATCTTGAACGAGGCGTAACTTATAAGTACTTTTTACCAAAAAATACTAACATGATGTCTGATTTTAAATTGTTAAAATCAAAAATCAAGGACAAAACGAAATTGTCAATTAGTGATATCGAAATGTTCTTGAAAGTTGTATGGCTCAGTGAAAAACTAATTCGCTATTCAGTTACAATATATTGTTCATTAAACTTAGCATTTCAAAACGTACCTCACAGCAGTTTCGAAAAGGACTTTTTTTTCAAATATGATGAAAAATATGCAACTAGATTAATTGGATTATTAAACTATTATGAAGAAAAATTAAGGATACCAGATGATTAGGAAATGTTCAATATTTGATTAGGAGGCCAAGATGCGAAAATTTGAAAAAAAAATTAATGTATTATTAATATTCCTACAAAATGACGATAAAATATCAGCACAACCATATTATTTTGAAAATCTAGGCATACAGTACATTGCTGCCTATTTAAGGGAAAATAATATAGATGTTAAGTTGATTAATTCTGATGGAATTAAATATGATTTCGATGAAATTATTAATATAATTGTTGATTACAAAACGGACTTAATCGGTATATCTGCATGTTATAATAACATGCAGACAGCAATAGAATTGACTAAACGTATCAAAATTCAATCTGAAAATACATATATTGTTCTAGGCGGCCAGCATGCAAGTTATTTCGCTGTCGAAATATTAGAAAACGAATCTTCGGTTGATTATGTAATTTCAGGCGAAGGCGAAAAGTCACTTTTGAGGTTGATAACTTATCTTTTTTTAAATGAGAGTTTTGAGGTACCTGGTCTATACTTCAGGGAAAACAACCTTATTATTAGCCAACCTACTACTCACCTCCAAAATTTAGATAATCTACCACATCCTGCCAGGGATTTTTTGAAACTTGGTATTGATAATCATATTTATACTATGCCATTAATCCTCAGTTCAAGAGGGTGCCCTTTTAATTGTGCATTTTGTTCGACACCCGATTTTTTTGACGGGAAGTGGAGAGCCAGAAACTATGTAAAAGTGGTTGATGAAATTGAAAGCATCATTGAGAATTTTAATTTATCACATTTCTATTTTACTGATGACCAAATTTTAGGATCCGGGAAAAAGGATAAGGAACACATTCTCTCTATTGCAAATGAAATTATTAGCAGGAAACTTAACCTTTACTTTGATCTTTACTTCTTTATAATGATGAGAGGAGATTTTCCAAACATACTTTCGAATAATGAAATTAAGATGCTCTATCAGGCTGGTTTTAAAGATTTTTTTATTGGTTTTGAGAGCGGAAGTGCAAAATCATTGAAAGCCTTTAAAAAGGGAATTCTTGAGTCACAATATTACACTACAATTAAGTTATATAAGAAAACTTTATTCATTGAAGGTGGATTTATATTATTTTTTCCATATACTTCACGTCAATCTTTATTAAACGATGCGCAACTTATTAGATATTTAAATGTACCTCAATGGAGTTATTATACAAAGAAATATCTGCCATATCCTGGCTCAGCAATGTATAATGTATTAAGTGAAAACGGGTTCTTTACATCTAATCATTATCTTGAAATCTCTTATGAATTTATCAAGCCAGAAATAACAGCAATCTACGCACTTGTTAAAAAAATTGAACATAGAATCTCTGCTCAAGATTATAAAATTTTCTTAATTATCGACGCAATTAATAAAAACATTCATTCTCAATTTATTTCAAAAAAAATGGACACTCTTGATTACAATTCTATATTAAAGCAACTTACTTTGATTAACAATTTATATTATACTCTATTTGTTAATATATTAAAGCATTATTCAAATCATGATAATATTGTAATACTTGAAAAAAAATTCTATAAAGAATTTGATGAATATTTTTCGCAATTACTACTATTAGTTAGAAATGTACATATCATTAACGATTCGTATTGGCTAAATAAAAATTGAGCATGACAAATCTAATAATAAATGAAGTATTTGATGGCCAGCTTATTGACTATTTAACACATCCTCACTCTTACTATGAGTTTATAAATTATAAAATTTATAATTCAGGCAAATATTTAATTTCAAGTAAACGTAAATACTACCGTGAATATCCTGTCATTACAAAGTTACATAAATTATATCATGATTATTTTGAAGACAATTCGGACTCTTCTATATTTGAATTAAAAGAACTTGCGGCTCGTTTATACCGTGAAAATGATATGAATAAATGGCAAATTATTGCGCACAAACTGCGAGAAAAGCGATCTATTCGAGCTGAACATAAATCCAACTTTCTTAGCGAGATTGATACTCAGTATCCTTTCAATTTTAACAATTTTGAAACCCTTATTCTTAGAGACTTTTTATGTTTGAACTCTTACAGAGAACTTCCTTTCACTTCTTTAAGTTCTCATTGTGATTCACTGTTGCCGTCCCATCCGATCTTTACTTATAACATTTTAAATTATCTACATAATTTCGGTCAAACTAATAAATCATTAGGTATTGAAGGTGGAGTTTGTCTCTTTGGTAAATTTGAATTGGTAATTCAGTTAAAATACAAGGAGGATTTGCTATCTTTTGATTGGTTTTCAGGTGAAATTCTTGATAATAATTGTTCTTTTTCCGCCACATCTATTTATGAAATAGACTTTAAAACATTACATAAATTTGAAATTTATAGCGTTTCTAATCATAAATCTTGTCCTACTTTGCAAAATTTTATTGACATTTATAATCTATTATTTTTTTCAAAATGTTTAAATGTTCCTATTGTTATAGGGCTACCAGATTATGAATATTTTTCTTTTTATTGTAACAATTTTACCTCATCTTCTAAATTTACATTGCTGTTTAAAAGGATATTACGTACTGTTTTAATGGGAATAATTTTTATTATTAATAGATTGTCTCAGCTATTTGAAATAACTCCTTTCATTAACTGCGGTCTCAATAAATTGGCGCAACAACATATGAATATTGCTATTAATTCAATAGAAAATTCTGATTTCAAAATCAAACCTAGTCATCAAATTAGGTATGAAAATATTTTAAGATACAGTGCGATGCCAATTCTACCCCATCTCATCTTTAATAATAATTACATTCTTGAAATAAACAACATCTCAGAAGCCGCTTCTCTTAAGAATTGTAAAAATGTTTTCAAAGATGTTAATTTTAGCATGATTGGCATACCATCTTTACCTGGTGGAAACGGTGAATTTTCACTCACCAATAGCCCTCTATCTGATAAAATTTACCTTAACAATCTCAATAAACTAACAACATTAAATTTGGACACCGAAAACTTATTTAAAGATTATTTAAAGCCAATTTTATATTTTTCAGATAGAAATACAAATAATGTTTCTCAAATTAAAATAACTGAATTCATTTCAATAATTAACAAATTATTTATTCCTGGATTATAGAAATGGACAAGTACCATTTCAAATATAAACTAAACCAATTTTAACGCCTAAACAGTGGAATAAAATTTGACCCCTTTTACATATGACTTCTTCGAAAAAGTGTTCGCAAAGCGCCAGCAATGATAAAAAATATTAAGTAATTCCCCAATAAAATAGAATAAGTTTCGATCCGCGTTGGGACTACCAGAATACACGTAACCCCTTGATATTCCGTAATGGACACAAGGGGTTTCTTACTTGGTTTTACCTCGTTTTACTTCCTGTAGGGCAGATTCTGCCATAAATTATCACAAAGATCATTGAACCAGTCATTTTCCCTTACACCATTTCCCCTAAGAACGTTAATGCATTCCTTGAATCTGATTTGCGCCTGGCTGTAACGGACGGCACGGTTGTGGATTTAGGCGTGGTCTGGGAAATAGGATTCGCTTACGCCTTCAAATTTGCGATCATAGCACTCTGTACCGATTTCCGCCTTCGTTTAGGTAACCACAGTCTTAGCATCAATCTTATGCTATACTTCAGCCCAAAGAAGTGTGTAGAAGCCCTTTCTAATCGGGGGAGGGACGTGGTTGAGCTCGAAGGAAGACTTTATGAAAAAAGTGAGGAGGGGTTATGAGAATTATCAAGCTGAGCAAGATTGATCCAGAGATGAAAAACGAGAACATGGTCCATAATTATTTTCTAACAAAACTAAAAGCCACAAATCCACCTGGCCAGTTCCTGATGACAAAAGGACGCATGGGTAAGGATGGTATCCGCCCGGGCGAAAAAATAGTATTTTCATATTACAAGAAAATTCTTTATTTAGGCGTTGCTACGACCGGACGCGAGGATTATGCCGGACCGCAATGTTGGTCACCACTTGATTATCCTCACTATTTTTGTGTTAATGTAGATACATTAGTTCCTGCACAAGGCACACTTGATAAATTCGAGCACAGAGTCCACTTGAAAGGTTTGCATGATAAACATATCGTCCAAGCCCAAGGCTGGCCGCGTTTGGAAGACAGCAAAGAACTTGATAAAATCTGGAACGAATTTATTGCTTAGTCCTGGAAATCGATTTCGCTTAGCCGCATAGATAGCTTAAGAAAAAATTGCAGATGAATCTGGAAAAAAGTCGATAGCCATCATGGCCAAAATCTCAGAGCACAAAAAACCTGTCTGAATCATAGTTACTGGCTCAGGCAGGTAAGGATTCAGCTATTTTTAACTCGACCATGTATTCGATAGCACCTCAGCCTGTCTCAGCACCAAGTCAATCGCTTCAACCTGTTTATCGGGCGGGTATTTATATTTCCTCAACAGCCGTCTGACGATGTTTCGCATTTTTGCCCTGATACTCTCACGTTTTTGCCAATCAACCGTGGTGCTGGATTTGAGTTTTTCGGTAAGCTCATGAGCAATAATTTTTAGAGTCTCATCTCCCAGGTCCCGAACCGCGCTTTCATTATTCGCCAAAGCGTCATAAAAAGCCAGTTCATCTGGGTTTAAGCCAAGTTCTTCATCCTTGGCCATGTCCGCCTGAAATTCCTTGGCCATTTGAATGAGTTCTTCAATAATGGCTGATGTCTGTATCAGTCTGGCGTGGTAGTTCTGCAAGGTTCTAAGCAGCCGGTCACTGTACTTCATCTCTCGGACAACATTTCTGCTGGTTCGAGACTTGATCGCATCCCGTAAAAGTTTTTCCAACAGTTCAACCGCTAGATTACGGCTGGGCATCCTACGGATATCTTCCAAAAATTCATCCGACAATAAACCAATATTAGGTTTATCAAGTCCGGCCAGATCAAAAATGTCCGCCACACCTTCGGCTATAACCGCGTTATCCAATATTTGTTTTAATGCTGAATTTTTTTCTTCTTCGGTGCGCTTTTTGTCAACCGTTGTGAACTTTGTAATTACTGCCTTTAGGGCTGAAAAAAAGGCGATTTCTTTTCGCAGTGGTTCAGCCTCATCCAAGGTGCTGCAAAGGGAAAAGGCTTTAGTGATTGCGGCCATTACATCCAGGAAACGCTTTTTGCCATCTTCAAGCCCTAAAATGTGGTTTGCCGCCAGGGGAAGAAGCGGCAAGGGATTTGTTTCATAGTCACTGTAGTCAAAACCATGGAACATATACCTGACAACTTCCATTTTTTCCTTTAAAATCTCAAAAGCTTCCTCAGCCAAAAGGGTTGGCGCACCCTTGCCTTTCGCTTCAGTATAGGTTTTGAGCGCCAGCTTTAACTCACTGGCGATGCCGATATAATCCACCACCAAGCCGCCGGGCTTATCTTTGAACACACGGTTAACCCTGGCAATGGCCTGCATCAGGTTATGACCTCGCATGGGCTTATCAACATACATCGTGTGACAGGGTGGCGCGTCAAATCCAGTAAGCCACATGTCTCTCACAATAACTAATTTGAACGGGTCATTTTCATCCCGGAAACGTTTCTGCAATCGCTTCTTGACAGCTTTGCTGTAGATATGAGGCCGTAAAAGCTCCCGGTCGGAAGCAGAACCGGTCATCACAACCTTGATAACGCCTTGTTCCGGATCAGTATCATGCCACTCAGGGCGAAGCTCGGTCAAAGCGTTATACATATTGGCGCAAATTTCACGGCTCATGCACACAATCATGGCCTTGCCGTCAATAAGAGTTAGACGTTTTTCAAAATGGCCGACCAAATCCTCCGCTACTTCTTTAAGCCGAGGTTCCGCTCCGACCAGTTTTTCCAGCGCGGCCCACACGCCTTTGGTTCTTTCCCGCTGGTTTAAGTCTTCCTCGTCTTCGATAATTTCTTCCACGTCCTTGTTCAATTCATCGATTTCGTCGCGGTTAATATCAAGCTTGGCAAGGCGGGATTCATAATAGATCGGCACAGTGGCCCCATCGTCAACAGCGTCCTGAATATCATAAATGCTGACATAATCTCCAAACACAGCGCGGGTATCAATCTCCACGTGGGATATGGGCGTGCCGGTAAAACCTATGAAAGAAGCATTGGGAAGAGCGTCGCGCAGATGTTTGGCAAAACCGAAAACATACTTGCCTGTTTTGCGGTTCAGCTTGGCTTTTAATCCGTACTGACTGCGTTGGGCTTCATCACTGATAACAACGATGTTGAAACGCTGGTTTAAAACCGGGTGCAGCTCCTCACCGTTTAGCAAAGAAAATTTCTGGACCGTGGTAAAAATGATCCCGCCAGACTGCCTGGCCTCAAGCTGCTCTCTCAAATCTTCCCGGCTGTCTGCCTGAATCGGGGTTTGCTTTAAGAGTTCCCGAGCATTAAGAAAGGTATCATAAAGCTGGCCGTCCAGATCGTTCCGGTCAGTTACAACAACAATTGTGGGATTGTTCATTTCCGGCCGCTGGATCAGCTTTCCAGCGTAACAGCACATGGAAATACTTTTTCCAGATCCTTGAGTATGCCAGACAACGCCGGCCTTTCGGGAGCCCGGCAAAACTTCACGGCCATATGCAGCCCCTGGCTCGTTAACCTGAATTATCTCCGGTTGTTCCGAGGCTACGACCGTGGCTTCCACCGCCTCCCGCACCGCATGGAACTGGTGGTATCCAGCGATTTTCTTAATAGCCGCGTCTCCGTTTTCCTCAAACAGAATGAAATAACGAAGATAATCAAGCAATAGCTCACGGTCAAAAAAGCCTTTAACTACATTTTCCAATTCGTAATCAACAAGCGGCTTGTCGTGTTCATTCAAAATGGTACGCCAAGGCATGAACCATTCTTTATTGGCTGTAAGCGAACCAACACGGGCCGTTATACCGTCGCTAACTACCAAGGCTTCGTTAAAAACAAAAAAATCGCTGATCTCTACTTTATATGTCTGAAGCTGGTTATAAGCATCCCATACATCAGCGTTTTCGTCGGCGGGATTTTTCAGCTCAATTACGGAAATGGGCAGACCGTTTATAAAAACAACAATGTCCGGCCGCCGGAGCTGCCTGGTACCCTGAACAGTGAACTGGTTGACCACCAGAAACTGATTGTTATGAATATTGTTGAAGTCCATCAACTGCACATGATCGGTTACATTTTCATTACCTTCGGAATACTCGACCGGAACACCTTCTAAAAGCATTTTATGAAAGGCGCGGTTGTTATGAATCAAAACCGGAGATTCAGGCTTGGTAATGGTTAAAGCTGCTTCTTCAATGGTTTCAATAGGAATATGAGGATTTATTTTGTGAAGCGCTGAAGTCAGGCGATCAACCAGGACGACCTGAAGGTAGTCAACTCGCTCCGGTCTGTCACCATCCGGCGAAATGTCCGGGCCGTAGGCGTACTCATAGCCATTATCGCGGAACCATTCAAGGCAGAGCTGTTCTAGTTGATCTTCGGTAATCATAGATTTCCTATGTGGTTATAGTATCGACATGTCGTAATAACGTGTTGATTTTTCCTTGTTTTTTCGACCCGTCGCGCTTTTGTCTCATATTTTTCAAAATGTGAGACACAACACCTAAAACCCATACTTCTCCTTTCCTTAGATCGGCCAACAATGAACACACAAACCTCGATCCAGTCGCGCTGTGACATTTGCAATCAAATTGGAACTTAGTGTTTTTACAAGGTTTTTATTCAAAATAGTGCTCTAGAAGCACTTCGATGCAAATAAGCTCATGCACAATAAGGAATATATTTAGTATAGCGTTTTGAGGTGCTTGTCGGGTCATCAGGCTTTATCAATGTCTCTTCCAGGGCCATGGTAATGATCCTGGAAGCAACATCCGTCTTCCGGTCAGATAAACCAAAACGCTCCCTCAGGCTCTGATTTGTCATTTTTTTAGCAATAATATAGCGCAAAACACAGTGTTGATAACAAGCCCGTAATCTATCCCCTCGATCCATATCGGAAAACTCCTTGGGAGCGAAAAGGACAACACTCGTTCTAGTCTGACCGGCTCGAATATCCAGTGCAGGGAGTTGAAATGCTTCTATGCTGGTGACCACTTTATCAATACCGCTACCCTTTTCTTCACATATCCGCAAACGCCTCATCAAATTAGCCATCTGATCATTACGAGACTGATATTCATCTATAAATCGATCAGGGGCGATACAGGGTAAGCCAGGGTTGGTGATCTCAAGGCGGTTAGTATAAATATCTACGTTAACCGAGTTGCCACGCTGGTCGAAATCCTGGTGAATAAGTGCATTAGCAACCAGTTCTCGGATCGCTACTTCCGGGAACATCGGGACCGACTCACGCAATGCCTTGCCAATGACCTCATTTGAGGGTAACTGACCATTTATGTAATCAATTAGCCTTGGAAAACCAACGGCATATCCTTTCTCGCCAATAATGTCTTTCTTGATGGTGAGCTTGTCATTCCCTTCATAGGTGGTGACCCTGACAGCTTTTCGAGATAAGCTTTCAAATTTATGGAGATTTTTGGCAAATAAAACTGCGCCAAGGTTGGTGACGTCAAACCCATCGGTACCCTGCGCAATCAACTTTTCGCTGATAAACCTCTCGATAACACCTTGACGGTCTACCGGATAGGGGAGCTGGACTAAATCAAAATAGCTTTGGGTGTCTAATAAACGCACTACATCTTCCGCGCTCATCCCGGTATGGGCTATCCTCGCTTCAAAGACAGGTTGTCCTTCTGCAAATATTTCTTTTAGAAACTCGGGTGACATAGGCACTAACCTTTCCCCGGCTCGCATTAAATAACGACCTTTATATTCGATTGGCTGACCAATTGGGCGGGAAGGGATAGAAAAAATGAGAACTCTTCCATCAGAGTGATCCAATTCAAAAACAGAAATTTTCAAATGCAAGCGGTCATAGATGCTCCCAACTGAACGTTCTGGAGGGTTAAAAGCTGAGGTTCCGACTACTTTTCGCGGTATTTTATCGGAAATCCCGAGTACAAAATGCCCTCCCCCTTCATTGGCAAGAGCAACACAGTATTCCACAAGTTTTTCAAATTCAAAGCTGCTCTTCGCTTCTTTAAATTCGAGATGCTCATTTTCAGAAGGAGTAATCAACCAGGAGTTGAGTTGTTCGAGGGTGATTGTCATACCGCTCCCTTGATTTCAATTTGGGTGTCACCAACGGTGATTTCGCCGGAGAGGAGTTTGGGGAGTATTAAATCTCGGCAATCAACCAAACTATTTATCTCAACCAAATTGTTTTTTATCACCCTAAACAGTGCAACAGTAAACTCCTCGAATCTTTGCACAGAATCTCGACATGGCCTAACGGTAATAACTGTCTCAAAGGTTTTTGTAGTGATAGTATCAAAGACTGCCCCATGTACTTGCCGTTTCAAGGTCGATATTGCTTGCTTGAGATTGAAATAATTGAATACTGGACCTATCTCGTCTTTACCTTTTACCCCGTAACAAGACTGATTCATTGCCATTTCGCAGCCAACTAACGCCAACCGCCCTACAGTCCCCCTGGCTGATATAATGGTTACACCTTCGGGCAACAATTTTGTCGAGCTGTTGTTCAAGCCTATTTCGGTTATTTTTTCCTCGGTATCAATGACGTATACGTCTCCCTCAACTGGTGAGTCTTTTACTGAAAACCACGGAATATCTCCCCCCCAATATTCCTGTTTTGATCTTTTGGGTGTTCCACCTCCTATCAGCTCAATCATGTGTGATAAAGACTTCACCTCCCACCCCTTCGGAATCAACCCCAGTTCAGAGTCCACCATTTCATCGGGAAACAAAGCAGCAGTCGCGGCAAGTTGTTCATGCTGTTCTTGGGGCAACTGGTCAATTTCGGTATCAGTCTTTCCGCTGATAGCAGACATAGCGGTCTGTTCAGGGTTTCGGCCTTGTGCCCTGGCTTCTATTTTGGCCTTGACCGGCTCGAAATCCACAAACCATGATTTGAACATGGCCTGGGCTATCTGCTCCAGGGTTTGGTTGATTTGGCGGTTGAGTTCGATTTTGTCGTCAATGGCTAACATCATCTCGACGATTTCATCTTGGATTTCTCTTTTTGGCAATGGCATTAAAATTTTTTTCACTGAGGATGAAGCCCTAGCTATCGCCGGAACACCAACTTGTGAAGCATTGAGCAATAATCTGTGTTGCCCTATAGGTGAACGTAAAAAATAGTATACAAAAAACGGATTAACTTTTTTTCCATTCAAAGTGATTTTCAATTGACTCTGAGACACAACATATCGTTCATACTTGGAGTTATCAGGAATAATTCCAACTTGTCCAATAGTCCCTCTGTGAGTAATGACGATATCTCGACGAAAGGCATTTGAAGCTTGTAACTCATCTGCTTTCACTTTGGTTAAGAAATCGAATTTGTCTTCAACTATAAAATCTCCTGTTAAATTGCCTCCTTTAATTACAGGGATGCCTGTCTCAACAAAATTCTCAACCTTTATCCTAGAGCCAAAAGGCCCCATGGCTATTGCGTTTTTGGAGTCGGCTTTTAGTGTTTCAATAAAAACCTCGGGCCAATTACAGCTCATACCCAAATCCCGCCAAATTCTTCTTGATCTTTTCTTCCAGCTTATTACCCTCCGCAAACTGTTCTTTCAACGTTGAAGTCAATCGGGCCATCTTCTCGGCAAAGGGTTCGCCGTCGTCCTCTTCTTCAGGTGCGCCCACATAACGGCCAGGGGTGAGAACATAGTCATGTTTGGCAATTTTTTCCAAAGTGGCTGACTTACAGAATCCTGCTTCGTCCTCGTATCCTTCACCTTTTTGCCAGTTGTGAAAAGTTCCGGCAATCTTATTAATATCTTCCTGTTTAAAATCCCGTAAAACCCGATCTTTCATATAACCACGGTTCCGGGCATCAATAAAAAGTAACTTACCGGTCCGGTCCGTTAAACTGTTTCTTTGTTTTTTATTTTTGGTCAAAAACCATATACAAGCCGGAATCTGTGTATTTGTAAAAAGCTGTCCGGGCAAGGCCACCATACATTCAACCAGATCATTTTCTACTAAAGCTCTACGGATTGCCCCTTCGGTATTGGTATTGGAGCTCATGGAACCGTTGGCCAAAAGCAGAGCCATGGAGCCGTTTGGAGCCAGGTGATA
>SDBS01002616.1_pt1 | contig 17921 bp, 20 predicted proteins | sample 2277091 | NCBI WGS metagenome assembly SDBS01 (sample SAMN10404972, study PRJNA504765) | marine sediment metagenome | isolation source: marine sediment core GS10_PC15, 163 cmbsf | place: Arctic Ocean: Southern Knipovich Ridge | collected 2010 | reverse complement strand
CTTCATTAGAATAAAAAGCTAATGTTTTCCCAAATTGATCATTAACTATGGAACTTTGCCCACTATTAATTCTATAATCTTCAATATTAACTTCTTTATTATTATTTGGATTAACAGGGCTAATTACTTCTAATTTAATACTTTTAATTCTTATTTCATCCCAGATACTTCCATAGAAATTAAGAATTCTTCCATTGTAATATCCAAAATTTATATTGAAAATATTTTTTCCCCCTCTAAATGGAACTCCATTTTTTAATGGCAACATAGGAAATATAATATTATCTATAGAAATATCAGTATCTTCAAAATAAAATGTAATGCGCCTATTATCATCTTGGCCTATTAACCTTACTTGTTCATCAGAAACATTATTTTTCCAATCATACTCTATTATCATTTTATTTATATACCAATTTGATAAATCAATATCTTCTCTATTAACAGTTCCATTTTCATTCTCTATTTCTACTTCCCATAAAAAATTCTGAGTATTACCTTCAGAATCTTCAATTAAAAGATTATCAATAATTGGCATTCCACTACTATAACTATATTCATCTCCAATTATTCTATTATATCCCCTTATTCTATATTTTTGATAATCATAATCTTCTCTTATATGATTTTGATTTATATCTTTTTCATAAAAATTTATTCCATTAAAAAAATTAATATCTTTTAATTTATGATAAGCAAGTCCATTATGTACTTTTTCATCTTTAAATAATACAAAAGCATCTCTCATATATTGATTAGAATCAACTGAAATAGTATTAGAAACGGCTGGCTGAGTATCTACATAAACCCAACTAAAATTATCTAATGAAGGGCCACCCATTCTTTCTACATATACTCTGCTTTTTCTATTAAATTTTCCACAAAAATAGGGAGTTTCTTGCTTCCAGTAACTCTCAATTTGCCCTCCAGCCGGTCTCCATTCAAATATTTCATTTTCTACAAAATCTCTATCGTACCAAGCTCCAGGCCCATTATTTTGTGCGTCATAATTTTGAGAAAAATAATTATGGGGCATTATGTCAAAAGATTCTTCACAACTATAAGATTTTTGAGGCTGCGCATTAGCAATTTTAAATTCGGCAAAAGATAAATCAAATAAATCTAAATCTTGATGAGAAATTGGTATAACTTCTCCCACTTCTAAACTTCTTATTCCAATTAAATCTAAATTAATAATACCTATTCCACTAGTAATATCTTCTATATCATATTTACTAACTTTAAGAAGGGCTTGAGCAAAAGGTCTATAATAAGGAATTTTCTCTCTATCAAATAATAAAGAATTATTTACTTCACTAATATCAAACATTTGCCCAGATTCTCTATCTACCTCAAGTTCTACCCCTATATCTTTTTCTAAATCAATAGATAAAAATTGTCCAGAAGATCCAGTAGGAGATGTAAATTCTAATCCTTCTAAGTATTCAGTAAACCATTCTTGATCTCTTATATTTTCTCTTTTTAATACTACAGTAACATCTCCATCATCATGTCTCCATTTTTTAAAATCTACTAATAATATTCCTCTATAATCAGCAGCCCAAAATTTTTGTACCTGATTTGTAATAGCTTGAGATACTCTCCATCCTTCTATTGTATCAGAATCTTGCTCTCTATCATAATCAGAATTAATAATTTCTCTTCTTCTAATATTAACATATTCTATAACAGATAATTTATAATCACTATCTACTGTATAAATACTTTCTAATATATCTATATTGCTCATATTAATAACAGATGGAGGAGCAGGAACAAGCCAAGAAGAAATCTGATAATCAAAAATATCTGCTTTACTTTCTATTGCTCCAATAAATCCTCCTACTCCAAAAGAACTAGTTTGTCCTATTCTCCCCAAATGTGTTAAAGTTTGCCTTAAATGTCTCTCATAAGCAACAGAGTAAGTTAAATAAATAGTATCTCCAGATTTTAATATGGATCTATTATTTTCATCTCTAGTTTTAATTCTTATTTGTTTATCAGTAACGTCAACAGACCAATTTCCTGTTATTTTAAAAGGATAAGCCTTGTCTCCACTAGCATCTGGGTTATCTCCTCTAAATTTTAATTTTCTATCATCTCTAACTATTTTTATAAATAATTGTTCTTGCTCTGGTTGAGCAACATCTTCAAATTTAATTTCTTGGATTCCAATTGCACCAAATAACCCATTACTATCAGTAGCACCAGAAATTCTTTTTCTACGAGACCCTTGCCATACTCCATCACTAAATTTTCCTATTAATCTTAATTGTTCTTCTGTAAAATCTAACCCTATTTTTTCAGTAGAAACTACCTCATTATCAATAAAAGTTTCTTTTTCAAATTCTTTAACTATACCAAAAACAGAAAGAGGATATCCATCATCAACTACATAAATACCAGTATTAATCATTTGTTGAGTAACTTTTATTGGTTGATTTATTATTGTTTCTGCATCTAATAAATGATAAGTTATTTCTGTAATTCCTTGAGTAATTCCACCCAAATTTGCTGGGGCAAGAAGAGGAGTACCAATTATATTAACTAAAGGATTAAACCCCAGATCCCCTGGAGAAATTAAGGGCTGATTAGCCCCTTTCATTACTTTACTAAAATCTATTTCTATTTTTATTTTTTCGGCAGGTAATAATTTCTTTGTTTCTATTACTTGAGTAACTTCTCCATTTTCTCTTATTACCTTATAAGATACTCCTTTCGGAGGATTTTTTAATCGATTTAAATTAAAAGAGTCAACTGGGATATATTCTTTTTTAATTTTAATAGGGATAAAACCGTCTCTGATTAAATCAGAATTGTTATAACATAAATAGGTTCTTCTTGGATCAAAAGCCATAATTAATTAAAATTCTAAATTATTAATATTAGTGAATATTGAAATGTTTTCTTGCTATTATAGCATAGAGAATTAGGCTGTCACAGTTCCAACTCTAAATCCTTCAAGATAAGATTTTTGTATATCACGAGCCATATTGTATCCATCTTTTCTTGCTTCTGCTCTTATTCTCTCAATATCTTGGGAAGGAATAGCTTGAGCACCAGGGCGAGATCTTTCAAAATAAGATTCTCCAAGGAATCTATGCCCACCAAAAACTGACAATCCAGTTCCTCCCCTTTCTATTGCTCTTCTACTTTGTCCTCTTATTCTTCTGCCAACTCTACCTATTTCTCCTCTTTCTAAATCTATAATTCCTCCTTCTCCCAACATAGGATATGGGGTATCAAATCTTCTTCCACCTACTCCTCTTCTTCTCCCTCCTCCTACTCCAAATTCTTGATACGGAGAAAATTTTTCTGAAGTATCATATCCATATCCTTTACCATAAGCTCCTGAATATGGAGAAAATACAATACCTTTTAATCTTGCGGCTTGAGAAGTACCTTTTTCTGCGCTCATAATAATTTCTGTAAAAATTCCCATTCCACTATTAAGAGCTGCTACAGCTTCTACCCAACCCGATCTCATTGACTTTACAGCACCTGCTTGCTGTAAAGTCACGTCCATTATTTTTTTCTGAAGTTCTAATTCTTCTGCTTTAAGGGCTAAATTATCTGTATCTAAAGCCCTTCTAATTCTTACTTGCTGTAAATTCTTTTCATGTTCTTGAATAACTTTTGTTAATTGATTATATTCTTTGAGCCTCATATCCATGCTAGCGCCTATACCGATAGCATAATTATCGGCTAATTGTACCATTTTAGAAGCTAAATCCGCCTCATTTTGAACTACTTTTGTCGTATATTCACGTACTTTTAATACTGATAATGATACTTTTAATTTCTCTTTTTCTGCTGCAACTATATCTTTTTCCAAATCCTTTTGAAGAGCACGATTTTTAGCATCACTCACTTGACTTTCTCCTCTTTTTCTCATTTCATCATATATTTTTTTATCTGTTTTAAGTATTTCATTATTATTAAGAAGTTCTTCTAATTGAGGAGTTTTATTTTTTCTAAGTATATCTAATACCTTTCTTTTAGATACAACTTGACTATCAATCAATGATATAGTTTCTTCTATATCCTTATTGATAGTACTATAGTCTATTTTTCCAGTTATTGCCATAGATTCTATAGAAGCTATATTAAAAGATTTTTGAGCCACAACCGCTTTATCAATTTCCGTATTTATAAGTTTTCTGAACATCAAATCATCTGAATCATATAACGCTGTCCTTTCCGCCAATAATGCAATTTTTGCTCTTTCATGTTCTTCTTTTTCTGCTTCGTCTTTCCAATAACCTTCTTCTCCAGGTTTAATTGTTACAGTTTTTTGAGCATACCCTGATGGCATATATGATGGACCAGCTCCTCCCCAAGCTCTCCCTTTAGTGGGTATTGTTTTTGTCCTATCTTCTAAAGCCAAATCTAAATCCCTCCATACACCTGTTTCTTTTTCTGCTTCTACTTCTGCTTTAGTCGGAATCGCTCCTGTTACCATTGCTTTCCCTATATCTCCAAACACCATCTTTATACCTTCAAAAAATCTTTTTACTGTACCAATATCTTTTAAATATTCTTTACCATATTCTAATCTTTTTTTCTCACTTTCTGTTAGAAACTTATTAGCATTAACCATTCCTAATAAATTTACATATTCTTTTCTTCCAATATCTCCACTATATCTAGCTATATTCAACATCTCTCTATAGTTTTCTACTTGTTCTCCAGATAAATTACTCATTCTTGCAGCCATATCTGCTAACACAGGATAAGTTTCAGCAAGACTTATTATTGTAGATTTCATTTCTTCCATTTCCTCTACATTTGTTCCTACTGTATTTTGAATTACTCTCATCATCTTATCAAATTGTTCTAATGAAGCAAATCTCATTGACTTCTGATAATTTTTAAATAATTCCATTGTTTCCATTCTAGTTAAAGAAGTAGCTTTTGAAGTTTTTCCTAAAGAAGATTCAATAGTAGTAATAGATTTCCCAAAAGAAATTGCTCTAGCAGATATAGAGACTAAAGCTTTATCATATTTATATAAGAATTCAGAACCAGTGATAACTGCGTTAGTAAATTTCTTTAATAATGTAGTAGCAACATTAATTCCCAATCCCCCTTTCATCGTTTTCCCAAATCCACCTACAATTTTATTTAATCCTTTAACCCCGCTTGCCGCTTTTGCAGCCCCCGTCATAAGATTACCAAATCCCCCTCTTCCTCCTCCTCTTCCTCCCCCTTTATTTATATTATCAACCTTTTTCTTTATTTTATCTAGTCCATCGATTATGCCAGAAATACCTTCTGAACTAAAAATTAAACCAATTTGTTGTTCTATATAATCTTTTGCCATAATTTATTTTTCTAAAAAATATAAAGAATAATTGAATATCAAATATATATTCTTTATTTTCAAAAAAAATCCTTTATAATTAAAAATAATCTTACTATATAAAGAATTTATATTTAATTACTTTTTCTTTGTTTCTCCAATTCTTTTTCTCTTGCAATTTCTTTTTTTCTTTCTTCCCAAATCTTTTTACCCCTTTCAGCTAGAACACTAAATTCTACTTCTTCAACTACTTTTTCTTTTACTCCGATATCTCTATTTTTTAATTCAAAATAAGATCTTTTTTGTTCATTTGTTATTTCATATTTACGCTTTATACTAGTAGAATATCTACGCTTATTACCATCTAATCGAAATCTTCTATAATATTCACTTTTTCCATAACCTTTATCTTCTATATCATAATTACGAGATACTTCAATCGGGACATATTGCTTATCTACTCGATCCCATATCCAAGCACCAGCATATTCATCTTTGAACTCTTCTGCTGTTACAGATATAACAATACCTCCAAGAATTAAACCAAAAATTACTACCGGAATTAAAAGATATTTATATAAATCTGGATATGCACAGCCTAAACCAAAAATACATGCCCATCCCAATGGTCCTATTTCTATTTTCATCTTTTTTCCTTCCTATCTTAATAATATTCCAATTTTTAATACTTTATTTCTTAATTTTACAACTCTGGGAAAATACATCAATAATTTTACAACTCTGGGAAATTATAACAGAAATTGGAATATTTGTCAAGAAATTAATATTTCCTGGTATTTTTCTAAAAATTCTTCAAATTGTGCTGTTGTATTATTACCGTATCCATATATCTTATGGAAAAGAATATGATATTCCTTGCCCATACAAATACCATTTGATACTACAAATCTTAATTCTACATTAACATCATAACTTTCTAAATGATGAGCAACCAAATCTCCTCCTCTTTTATGACGAATTTGGCAAGTAAAATCATATTTTTTATAAATCTTTTTTCTCCATTTTATATTTTCTGGATTTAATCTCCTATCCTCACGATCTTCATCTGTTAAATTAGGATTCCAACATGGATTATTTTCCCCTGTACTATTTATAATTTTACAAACTTTACACCTACATCCACCTTTAAAATGACTAAAAGATATTTTTGCTGGGTTTTTACAAACGCAAATATAATCTAATAAAGTTCCAGAATTTATATATTCTTTACTCACTAAGATACAATCATGATCTTCAAAATATTGTTTAACATCTTTATAAGATAATTTTAATTTATTTTTTACTTTTGTTGCCCTACATTCAGGGCAACGATGCCCTCTGCTAAAAGAATCAAAACTTATTGAATGTGGAGTTTCACAAACACAAATATAATCTAATTTTGAATGAGAATTAATATAAGTTTTACTTTTTAAAATACATCCAGCATCCTCAAATACTTTTTTTACATCTTTATATAAATGTCTTTGTTTTTCTGCCATTCTTTCAAACCTACATTTATTACAAAAACCACCTCTTAATAAAGAATTTAAAGCTATTGTACTTTCATTTTTACAAATACATCTAAATTTTGTTTTTTCTTTATATCCTACATAAAAATCTTGTAAAATTTTACAACCCTTATTTTCAAATATTTTCTTTACTTCTTTAAATGTATATTTCCTATTTTTTCTACAAAAACTACATCTACATTTTTTTATAAAATTATTTAAACCCATCTCTGCTATATTGCCGCAATAAGGACAAATATATTTAAATTTTTGCCTTGCCCTTTTATATTCCTCTTTTTTTGTTAATAATTCACAATTTCTTTCTTCAAATATTTTTTGAATATCTTCATAAGAATATTTCCTATTTCTTTCTGAACTTTTATTTAAAGCACATATAGAACATCCTTTCCCATCCATAAAATGTCCTAAATCTATTTTAGAAACATTTCCACAAATAAGACATTTGTATTCTAATTTCTGTTTATAATTAATATATTTTTCCGTTAATAAAATATAATTCCTATTTTTAAACACTTTTCTAACTTTATCTATATCCCATTTTTTATTACTCATAATTTTTATCCTTTATACATTAATATTCAATTTTATTCTATTTTTCCCTCTTTTTCCTTTTCTTTTGTATATTCAACAATATAATCTCTAAGTAAAGAAGAAATCGTTTTATAATTTTTTTTTGCCTGAAACTGAAATCTTTTATACAACTCTTTTGGGAGTTCTACTCTTACTGCCATAAAATCTTTTTTCATAATATTCTCCATTTTTCATATATAATATTTCTATAATTATATATCGACAAAATTTTTAATTCTCTATACCCTATATATATAATTTCTATCTTTTATATAAAACTCCTCTTTTTATTTTTTAAAAAAAATTCTCCCGCAAAAAACATATATAACCCAATTTCTCAATGCTATAATAGCAAAATAATTTTCCCCCTATTTTATCCTATTTTTAATAGGATAATAATTTTATTTTTCACTGAAAAATAAAATTCCTAATATCCACTATATTCTCAATTTTCCCAGAATTGTAAAATATATCTTGACAAGCTTAAAATATATGATATAATACAAAAATGGAAGAATTTCCCAGAGTTGTAAAATTAAAAATTATATCAATAAAATTATATTAAATAATCTTTAATTGGAAGCAAAAATGGAAGAAAAAATAAAAAAATATGATCAACTAGAAAATTTAATTTATCAAAAAATTATTGAATGTCATGAAGATTGGTATAAATATGATAAAAATAATAATAGAATATATCATAAAAATTCTTCTGGAATAGAAGAATGGTGGGAATATGATGAAAATAATAGAGAAATATATTATAGAGATCATAATGGTTATAAAGAATGGTATTCATATAACAAGAATAACAAATTAATATGTCTTGAAACTTTTGAAGAAAATGACAAATGTTATTATAAATATGATGAAGAAGGTGACACAATAGAAATAACAAAATATGAATATAGTCTAATATTATCAACAAAATAATAAATATATAACTCTATTTTCTCTAGACCATAATTTCTCCTATTTTATCTTATTTTAATAAAATTCCCAATATCTCTCAAATTCTCTATAAAAAATAAAATTCACTCAATTTCTCCCTATTTTTTTATTGAAAGTGAATATTAACATTATATAATATTAATAATTATGAGTGAAATAATAAAAGGACATGATGAAAGAGGTAATTTAATATATTTTAAAAGTTCTACTTGGGAATATTGGAAAAAATATGATAAAAATAATAATTGTATATATTATAGAATCTCTACTTGTTTTGAGTATTGGAAAGAATTTGATGAAAATAATAATTTAATACATTATAAAAATTCTTATAATTCAGAAAAATGGTTTAAATATGATAAAAATAACAAACAAATTTTTATCACAGAAAAAGAATTTAATGAAATAGAATTTCGAAAAAAAGAAAAAGAATATTTGAGCAGAACAAAATGTTCGAGATTTGAAATAATGGAGATTTAATATTATGGCTGTTATAACTTGTTTAAAAGAATTAGAAGAAAGAAGAGAATTACAAAATAATGATATTGTAAAATTTACTGTTAAAAATAAAGAGATTATAGAATATAATGTATGGCTGAGTTTCTTAAATACTACAGATAATAATAATAAAATTTTTAAGATTTTAGAAATTTCAGATATTGATAAATATAAATTAGCAGAAAAAATATATGGATATAAACCAACAAAAGATCAATGGCCAGAATCAGAAAATAATGATTTTCCTGCTCTCACTAGATTAGTAAAAGAATTATATTTAATTATAAAAAAAAGAGAACCAGTTTATACTAAATTTACAAGATTTGAAATAATGGATATATAAATTATTTTTTTCCGGAAAAAATTAAATAAATTTGAAATAATGGATAGGTATATAATAAAAATAACAAGAAAAACACCTAAATTATGGAGATGTGGTAGTGAAGAAAATATACATTATTACCAGGGAGAACTTAATTATAAAGCAATATATAATACAACATGGGATTTAGAATATGCTAATAATTTTACTAAACAAAAATCTAAAAAAATTATAAAAGAAGTTGAGCAAATGTATGAAGAAAATTCAAAAAATGGGACATTGATAAAAATAGAAGTTTTGAATTCAGAGACATTCCAACTTATAGATATAAATAAACCTGTGAAAAAAGTTTCTAGATTTGAGTTGATGGATATATAATGAACTTTATTAAAATAAAGATTAAAATATTAGCAGAATTTGAAAATTTTCAAGAATAATCTCTCTATAATTACTCTCTATTTTGCCCCAGAACACACCAGAATGCTCCAGAATCTTATAAAACACAAAATTAGTATAATAAGTCCAATATTACTTATTTTTGTTATTTTTAATAGAAGCATGATACTCAAGAGATTTTTGAAATGTTTCTACAAGCAAAATACATAATGGTTTTTTACCTTTTAATACTTCTTCAATTATTCTCTTTTTTTCTTCTTCTGAAATATTTTTATTTAATGTCATAATAATTTATATCTTTTTAATTTGAAATAAAATATTTAAAATTCCTTACTAAAAACAGCGGCTTTTATTTGAGAAAGATGAGGAAAAATATTTCTATATGCTTCATATCTATGTTGTCCATCAGCTAATTCATAAGTCCCATCACTCTTTTTCTCTAATAATATTAATGGAATTTTTTCTTGCCCCGATAAAAATATTTCTTCTATAGGTATTCTACTACTATTTACCGTCCATCCTACTCCAGTTATATTATTTAATGGCACTATTTCTATATACCAATTAATACCTTGAGATTCAAATGTATCTGGATGATCCAACCATATATCAGATGAATTTATATTAGCTATTTTGTACCAATTCATTGTGCTATTATATTCTAAAAACATTTAAATTTTCCTCTATTTTATCTTATTTTTTAATAAGATAATTATTTTTTCCGGAAAAAATAAAAAATATCTCTCTAATTCTCTCATATTCTATTATATTAAATTACCCAATTCTATATTCAACTGGATATCAATACAACTCGCAATAAGTGGGTGTAATTTTCTGACATCATTTTCATCTGGCTCTTCATTCTCTACCCCTCTCAAATTCCATGTTTTTATTAATTTCGCTATTTTATTATACTTTGTTTCTATTTCATTATCAGGATCTTTAATTTCTATATATATATCTTTTAAATCTCCAAAAGAGGGCTTCTTAAAAACTGTTTTATAATTACCTATAGTATATTCTTCTACATTCTTCTTATATTCTTTTAAAGACTCTATTAAAGATTTTTCTTCAATATCACAAAATATATCTCCTTCTTTGTTAGTCGCGACAGAGAAAAGGATTTCAAATTCTTCATTTTCTCCTACGAATAGATTCTGCATTATTATACCTCTATATTTAATAAATTTTGTTGATAATTTTTTTGAAATTCTCTGAACTGGGCGGTAGTGTTTTTACCATAACCGTATATTTTGTGAAAGAGAGTATGTAATTCTTTGCCAAGAATAATTCCATTAGATACTACAGTTCTTAATTCTATATTAATATCATAAGATTCTAAATGATGGGCAATTAAATAGCCTTTTTCACCACTAATTTGACAAATATAATTATCCCTCTCAAATACACTTTTCCTCCATTTTATATCTTCAGGTTTTGTTCTCCTATTCTCACGATCTTCATCAGTTAAACTAGGATTATATCTATAATGATTTTTACCTGATTTTCTTTCTATAGCACACTTCATACATCTTGATCCCTCTTGAAAATGATTTAATTTTATTTCTGCTGGTCTTTTACAATTACACAAATATTGTAATTTATCCTTACTGCTTTTATATTCTTTTGATATTAAAACACAACCTCCTTTTCTAAATATTTCTTTTACTTCTTTATAAGAATATCTTCGTTTTTCTGCTCCTCTTTTAGATGCACATTTCTTACATCTTCCCCCTCCCATAAAATGAGCCAAAGTTGTTTCTGACTCTGTTTTAAATTTACAAGAACATATATACTTCATTTTTGTATTGCCATTTTTATAAATAATTTCAAGAAGTTCACATCCTTCTTCCCTAAATATCTTTTTTACTTCTTTTAATGTATATCTATTTTTTGCTGCTCTTCTTTTTATTCCACATTTCATACACCTTGATCCTTGCCTAAAAGAAGATAAAGATATTTTTGCCTCTGTTTTATATTCGCAAGAACAAATATATCTCATTTTTGTTTTACAATTAATATACACCTCTTCTAATAACTTACATCCATTATCTTTAAATAATTTCTTAGCTTTTTTAATATTCCATTTTATAGATTTCTTTTTGCTCATAATAATTGTCTCCTAAATAAAAAAAGAGTAAAATCTATTTCTTGAACACGAATAAAAGAAAAGATAATACTCTACAATATTTAATCTATAATACTTTAATTTCGTGTTCAAGTATCTATTATTATATTATATATCTATTTTAATAATCCTTTTTTTATTTTCTTGAAAAATTATTTTCCATATCTTTCCTGTACTTCCTTTTCTACTCTAGGATCTGTTATGTCAATTGTTTGTTTTCCACCTATAAAACCTCCCATTCCAACTCCTCCTCCTCCTTTTCCTGAAATTTTATCCATCTCATCATTCTTTACTTTATTATATGTAGATAATATCGTCATTAAGCCTTTCATATCTTTATAATTTTCTTTTTGAATTTGACTAGGAAGCCAATGAAATTCTTTAGCTAATAAAAAATCAGTAATCTCTTTTGGGCAGTCATTAATCTCTTTTCCTGCTGCTAAATCACGAGCTGCCCAAGTTAGTTTTTTATTTCTTCCTCTGTATAATCCATTACATTTTCAAACTTACTATATAACTCCATTATAACAGGGCCTGGTAATTTATTTATTAATTCTGAAGTAACTGGAACTGGTTTTTCATTAATAGTGAGATCCCATTCTCTTAAACATATTTTAACTATATTGTCTCTATACAATATATGATCAAACTGTCTTCTCTCTATATTTTGTCCTGTTTTTGGATCAATACTTTGTATAAATCTAACTGATTTACTTGATACTTTATTCTGTTCCTCCCAGTTCAAAATTTTCCATTTTGTAGATATTTTTTCAATTTCTTTATCTCCATCTTTTATAAATTTCTTCGCTTTTTCATCTTCAATAATTAACAATTTTTTCCCACTCTTAATTTTCTTAAACTTATAATAAAGTTCAATTTCTACTAACCCTTCAGTGTTTTCATCGAGTAATGACATATTTTTCTCCTATTATCTAAATTATATTATTTTTTATATCGGAAATTTAAAGAAATTTGATAAATGTAGGATTGATTATTTAGAAAAATAATATATTTTTCTAAATATATCTCTCAAAATGTATTTTTGAGAGATATTAAAATAATGTTAATATATTTTTTTAATAAGAGAATGTAGAGTTAGGATCTGAAGAGATTGAGGATACGAGAGGGTCACAAATTCCAGTACCGCTATTTGGTAAACTAATCCAATTTACTGTCGATTCAAAAATATCATTACTTAAACCTAATTCTTCAATTCTAAATACAATATTAGGAAGAGTAACTGCGAAACCACTATTTGTCGCACAAGAAGAATCAGTAGCAGAAGTTACAAAACCAAATTTAAGAGTACTAGATTCAGAACATCTTAATTCATTATTAAATGCCTGTTCTGCCAAAGTAGTGTGTCTTCCCATCAACACTATACTTCCATTTACATCTCTTTTTCTGGGAGCAATAGCTTGAGGGAATAAATTTTTATTTAATGTATAAAATCTTTCAGCATCATTCCCAATATTTACTTCAAATGATCTTACATATTCTCCACCAATTATTCTATTTCCATCACTATTAGCAGGCCAATTATTATTTTCTAATTCTACTCTGGCATCATGCCATGTAACAATTCTGGTATTTCCTATTTCTCCATTAGCTGTATCTCCCAAAGGGGTACAGGCATTATCATCTTTACGAGCCGGAGCATCAAGTGCTCCAGATGGATCCCTTGTTAATCCTATAATGTCAATTGAACAACTGACTACATCTCCCTGCGTTACACTAAAAGTCCAATTATTTATAATACAATTATTATATACAAATTCTGCCTGATTAGGGAGAGAAGCAGAAGGAGCATATTTTACATCTAATCCAAAATCACTGAGAGTTCCAGTTGTTAATTTTCTAGTAACCGCATATCTATATAGAGCCTCAATAACTCCAAAAGAAGCTCCGCTTGGTCTATCGTAAATAGCTGGAAATTCTAAACTCCCATCAATAAGTTTTGGCCCTAATTGATATACCGACCTATCAAATCTGCTGTCAATAACATCTGGAGCTGTAATATCTTGAGTAACATTTATACTTGCTGTTCTTGCCCTTATAATATAATTAGGGTGAGAAAGAGCAGCCGTAGAAAGATTTGAATTAATCAATCCGCTTTTCAATCGCACAAACCCTACAAACCCCATATAAGCAGGAGGATTATTAAAACCAAAAGCCATTTTATATCTCCATTATTATTTTTATATTAATTATTGTCATTCTATATATCCCTAATCAAAATTATTATGAAACAGCAATATTCCAACCAGTAATATCATAACCAGCAAGAGAACTAAATTGAGCCCATCCATTTGGGGCCCCTGCTGGCCATCTATTATTAACGCCCATATCAGAATTAATCCAATTAGTTAATTTGCTTGTCGCACTGGCAGTCCCACTAACATTATTAATTACATGATTATTAATTGCTCTAACTGCCTCTAAAAATAGAGCATTACTATTAGCAATATTTAGAGCAGAAACATAAGCTAAATTTAAAGGTTCTAATAAAGCTAATTCTATTTCCACCGCTGCTGCTGCTCCTGGTGCATATCCTGTAGAAGTTACATCAACAAGTGTATTTAGAGCAGTGAGAGCTCCATCATCTACTATTTGTAGAGTATCATAAACATCAGCATAAGCTTCGCCTAAATTCTGATAAAGAGCTGTAGTAATTTGTGTCATTTTGTTCTCCTGTTATTGTTTCTTAAACAATTTAATTTTTCTTATTCTTATAATTATAATTTCTTTTAAATAATCCTTTTTTATTATTTATATATTTTTTTAATTAATCCTTTTTTTTATTTTCCGAAAAAAATAATACTGTTATTTTAATTTTAATTCTTCTCTTCTGAACCACTGCATTTCCTCTTCTTCCGCAAACCAGCTTATAGTAGATGCTTTTAATAATTCTCCTTTATGAATAGTCCCATATTCAATATTTACTGGCCATGAGTTATAAACAAATCTCTTTGGGATAATGATAGATACATCATCTTTATCAAAATCCCAACAGACTTTTCCTGCTAATTTAACTGCTGTTTCTGCTGGATCTTCTTCTGTTGTATATATATAATTAACCCAATTTTCTTGCGATTCATAATCATCTTCTATAATAATTCTTCTATCATCATTTAATAAACTTCTATTATTAACTCTAATAACTGTATCTCCTGCTGTAATATTTTCTGTTAAAGAGATAATATCATAATCGCTTATTAGTGGTTGAATATTTCTTTTTAATCCTTTTTGAATTTCATCTGTAATTGCCAATAAAAATCTATATCCATTTTCATGAGTAGAATCTTTAACAAAAACTCCTATTTCTAATTCATATCTTTCTTTAGTACTTTCTAATGTGAACCATTCTGAATTTCTTGAAACTCCATTTACTGTAATTGCTGGATAATGAGAAATTACATCTGGAGATCCAATATATATACCTTGTACAAATTGTTCATAAATAGTTTTTATTAAAAATACATCTGTTGCTCCAGTAGAAGGATCTGATAAATGCCAATCATTAAGAGCTGGAGTAGTAAAATTTACAATACCAGCTTGATTTTCTACACTTTCTACTATTAATCCAGTTTCATAATAAGTGTTATTTTTGAGCATAACTGAGTCACCTGGGCTAAATCTGGCGCTATTTTTAATACAGGCATATTGATCCCCAACGTTTACATTCTGTACTATTTGACTAGAAGTATTTACCCACTTAAATATTATGCGTCTAATACTGTCCAATAATTCTTCGGTTGCCATTTTATTTTTTATTTCCCAAAAATATTTCTAATTTCATCATGAATTAATTCTTTAATTATTTCTTTTTCTGTGATTTTTAATTCAGAAGGAGGAAGATCAACTGGCCCTTCATCAATATATTCTTCATTTCTATATTGCTCTGCCATTCTATTTATCCAGGCTCCTTTTTTATTTTCCGCCAATTTTATTTTACTTTTTTGGAATCCTTTTCCCAATTGTTTTCCATCTAATTTTCTTAAATTACTAATAATTTTATCAAAGAAATTATTATTCATTATTATCTTCTAGCCCCTCCAGCTCCGCCTCCTCTTAATGGTCTGAATTCTTTAGAAATTACACCACCAGTTGGTACTGAATATTGTTCAACAAGATTAGGATTATAAAATCTTCTGCCTATTCTCTGTTGGCCATGTAATATAATTGTTCCGCTTAATATTTCATTTATTTTTCCATTTGCTAATTCTCTTAATTTATCTCCGAAACTAGATATATTAGGAGAACTTTCAGCAGAAAAATATTTATCATATATATTTGCTGCTGCTAATCTAGCTGATATGAATCTAATAGGAGGTGGATAAGATACTCTTAATATTCTAGAATCTGCTGGGAAAAAATATTGTATCATATCTACTGTTTCAAAAGTAGAAGGAGTAATTATTTCTTCTATTTCATGTCTTTCTTCATTATCTCCAAATTTTAATAAAATAATATCATTCACTGCTAAAGGGCACGGCCTTTCTAAAATTATAATTCCATTATATTCAGAAATTGCTGAAAATAATAATGTTTCAAAATCTACTGTTTCACAAAATGGAGCTTCATATAACTGGCTTAATCCCCCGTCAATTTCTTGATCTGCTAGTTGTATGTAATAACTTATATTTTCAGAATTTATTAAATTATTATCTAATTGAGTTCCAATATTTATAAGATTAGAAAGTGTACCAAGTCCATCTGTAGTTTGGCTAGTAGCACTAGTTAAACTTTGAGCAATTATTTTTGTTATATCAGTTTCTGTACAATAACCCATATTTTCTCCTATTAATATAAAAACAGAAGTTATATTTTCTATATATAACTTCTGTTAAAAATTTAAAATCCCTTTTTTATTATTTATTTCTGTATATATTTATTTTTTTTGGCAAAAAATTAAATATATACTTTATTTTTCTGCTATTAAAATTTCTCGTTTATTATTTTCATCATATCCATACCAACGCTCATACTCAAAACGAGAACTTTTATAATGAATTACTCTATTGTTTTTATCATAATCTGCCCATTGTTCATGACCATCACAACCATTATAAGTATAAATATAAATCCAATTATTATTTCTATCATATTTTTTCCAATATTCCCAACCATCAGAATCTTTATGATATATTAAATTACCTCTTCCATCATATTTTTTTGTTTCTTTATTATTATTTTTTTTATAATTATCACTATTAATTTCTTTATATTTTTCTTTTCCAAAAGATAAAGATAAAATACTCAAAAACCCCAATAAATAACTACTAAATTTCAAAAATTCTCTTCTCTTCATTATTTTAATTCTCCTATTATTCTAAATCTTTTTCAATATCATCTTTTATTAATTTTTTCTGTGAAATTATTGCTTGTATTAAGAGACCTTTGACTACTGAATTTCTGGGATCTTTGGCTACTTTAATATTTTTGATTTTAAAAGGCAAATTAAGAGTATTAATTACTTTCTTTACTTTATCTTGGAAACCAGGAGGAGAAGATGTGCCCCCAGAAATTACGATATCAATAGGACCAGAAAATTTTGATTTAACTTTTTTAAATTCTTTTGAAATATTACGCATTGTATATTCAATCATATTTTGATAATATACATCAAGACAAAATAAACAATCATCTTCATAATCTATATTATTAAAATCTAATTTAGTTTCTTTAATATGAGTAATTTGAGATAATGATAAATCTGTATTTTCAGCAACCATCTTATCCACATAATCACCGGCTCTTGTAGAAGATATAGAGATAATTGAAAGCCCCTTATAAGCAAGTGTAATATTAACTTTTCCCGAACCGAAGCTAATCCCTAGACCCGTATATGGGGTTTCTGTTTTATCTTTTTCTATCATTGTAGGCCTCTCTGATAATACCACCGCAAGCCCTTCATCAATTCTTTTTGTTTTCCATCCCAATCTTTCAAACATTCCAGTTAACCTAGCCGCATGAAATTTATCATCAACCTCATTATCTATAGATCTTCCTGAAGTACAAAAACATACTAGAGAATCTTCACTTGGAGCTGATCCTCCGATTAAATCCTCAATCATTTTTGCCATAACTAGCATCTTTTCATCTTCCCCTTTATTAAGTACTCCATCCTGCATTGGACCCCTCAAAATTATTTGTGGTAAGAGCAAACATACTTTAAGTGAGTCATCACCAATAATATAGTACTGTGTTTTATCAATAACGTAT
>SDBS01002615.1_pt1 | contig 17926 bp, 36 predicted proteins | sample 2277091 | NCBI WGS metagenome assembly SDBS01 (sample SAMN10404972, study PRJNA504765) | marine sediment metagenome | isolation source: marine sediment core GS10_PC15, 163 cmbsf | place: Arctic Ocean: Southern Knipovich Ridge | collected 2010 | reverse complement strand
AGATTAGTAAATTTAGGTCATGGCTAAGTTGGGATTTGAGTTGGGCGATTTCGGATACCTTGAGGAATAGGAGGTAAAATGTGGCAAGGATTTGTAACTGAAAGCAAGAAGTACATGAACCATCCTGATTATTGGAAAGAGTGGATGGATAAACGATTTATGCATCCAAGTGATCCTGATTTCCAGTATGGGTGGACGGTAGCTGACAAACGCACTGCTAAATTAAAGTTCTGGTTAGGGTTTCCAAAAGCTTGGCTAAAATTTCAATGGTTTACCCTCAAAGACATAATAAGAAAGAGGAAATATGATGCATGTGATTGGCAAAGAGAATTGGAACGATGAAGTAGAAATTAAACACTAACAGAAAGGTAAGATTATGCCTAGTCAGAAAAAGCCATTAAGGGAAGAGTCAGACAAAGTAGATCATACTGATTTCGGGCCGAACGATTTTGATAGTAACGAAGAGTACAAAGCATGGCTCGATAAAATAATTGTCCTACGTGAAAAAGCAGTAAAAGAAGACATGAAATCAAAACCTATTTTAAGACCACTTACGGGTGAATGATTTTAGTTAGATGGTTTTGGAAATATAAACCTGAAAAAGGAACAAGGGTAGAAAATTGAGGATACGAAGAATGTACAAAAGATTGAATTATGCTTGGTATGCAATGAGGCAAGAATGGCAATTGAGAGAAATAAGCAGTTTGCGATCATTGTTATCCTGGACAATAAGTTGGATTCCTTTTATTTTAAGAGGGTAAATTAAACACTAATTTAGAGGTAATTATGAAAGAAATAAGTGAAATAAAGAAATTCGGCCAAACGGGGCCCAAGCTCAACACCGCCCAGCGCAATCTCGTCATCCGCTGGGTCGCCGCCGGATTCACCAACCGAGCCATTTTGTCTATGTGCAAGTCCCACGGATTTCCTTCGTTGTCCTCGGCTGCGATTACTCACTACCGAACCAAGGACTATGGCACTGCTATAACCGAGGAGCGGCAGAAATTCATAGAAACAGCGTTAAATGAAGGCTGGGCTGATCGTAAAAATCGAGTCGAATGGCTTGGTACGGTAATGGAAGATTGGACTGGCAGGGTTACTGTTGGCAAAGAGGTCACCGAGATGGCTCTCAAGATCGAAAAGCAGCTATCAGAGCGGGTGGACGATCCAGCTATTCAGCGGGTCAAGTTGGAATTCGATTCGCCTAAGTCGATGTTAGAATTGATGGAAGGGGTAAGAGATGAATGATGACGGGGCTAGGATGATTAAGGCTTGGGCTGACTTTCGCGGTCACACGCCGGCACTAGTTGAGACCATTGCTGAGGTAGTACTGGCATTTCAGACGATGACAAGGTATCATAATTGCCTTGCGATTTATGGGAAGTTACAAAGTCTTCATTTTCCCGAACGACTTGCTGCGTGGATTGCTTTTCGCCTGCCTGATTGGGTTATTGAGAGATTCAAAGAATTAAATTATGTCAACTTTTAGATCCACTTAAATTGAATTATGTCAATTTTTCCCCTTAAAACTGCTTAAATTGATGATTTTACTTGAGAAAAGTTAAATGTTCTTCAACATATACTTGTTATGTCAAGTAGAAATAGGTGTAAATGGGTATAAATTGGGAAGATTTAGTTGCTCGATTTAAGAAATTAAATCCTGCTTTGTTAGCTGATTATGATCTAGCGCAGGAACAGGCAAAGATAGTCAATCGCGCCAATGTCAAACGATGGGCACAAAATAATCCTGAAAAGAATTACTTAAAGGGTATGCGCTATGAAATGAGTAAGCTAAATGCTTCCATTAGTGATTTTACTCTTGCTGATTGGGAATTGATTAAGATAGCATTTAATCATAAGTGTGCTTACTGTGGTTGTGAAGGTGAATTAGAACGGGATCACATAGTTCCTCTTTCCCGCAATGGTACTCATACCATTAGCAATATCTTTCCAGCTTGCAAGTCCTGTAATACTAAGAAGCATACACGCACACCTTCAGAATGGGGTATTATGCCTACTCGGCTACCCCTTGCGAAGTTACAGAGGTAACACATGAAACTATCTGACATTGACTGGAAAGCATTAATTCGAAGATTCAAAGAACTAAACCCTAAACTGTACCCTAAATACCCCCCTCACTCCCTCTAGGAACGATCTAAAGGGGGTTCTAACAGGTTTAAAACCAATTCATGGGTATAGATATATAAAGCCTTAGAAGTCGAATTAAAACGGCGGTTTGAGATGTCTTATTTTGACATAATAATATTGGGTCTTGACAAATGTCAATAAATATGTTATAATATAAGTAGGATAAAAAATAAGGGGACAAGATGAGATACCCAGACACGAAGCTAGGTAAAACATTACAGAGAATCGACAATATTTTTGAAGCCGACGATATGGAAGGGTTAGTTTGCTTCCTCAGCGAAAAAGTTGACGAAGTTGAGATGGTTCAAGAACCTCGGAGAAAGACATTCGCCGAAGTCATAGCCGAAGTTGATGCTAATATAGCCGCCAGGGCAAACCCTAATTTAGCTAGATAGTCAAGGAGGTAAAAGAAATGTACGTTTATATCCGGACCGAAACAAGCCCAGCCCTGTGGACCGTCGGTTTTTACTCGCCTAATGGCAAATGGCACTCAGACAGCGACCATCGCAACCGAGACAGTGCAGCCGACCGCGTCCGCTATCTCAATGGTGGCTAGCCCAAACCAATGAGCTAGAAGCTGCATCATAGCCCCCACTTGCCGTCGGTTAAAGAAGCCGGCCCGCAACCTAAAAACTTAAGGAGGTATCAAGATGCCAAAGTTCAAGAAGGGCGACAAGGTAACGTATCATCGAGATGAATCTGCTGTAGTAATGGGGCTTTCCTTGACGGTAAAGGCAGTAGTTGATATGGTTACTCTGTCTGATGGGGTTGCAGAGTACGATGAACCTCTCTATCATATTAGCTGGCCACCTACAGGAATAGCTAGTGTAAGGGAATCTCAATTAAGCTAGGAAATTGATTATGCCATTCATACCACGAATTGATCCAAACAAAATAATGCGCCACCGCAGGCTTTTTGAAATGTGGCGTATTTGGGTATCGATCAAAACTTTGGGAAGGCTTGTTTACCGCCTCCCCATGGCCCTTCTCACCACTAATGGCTTGCGTCGGTACGCACGGGCGGACGACGTTTTCAAAAGGAATGGAGAATACTACATAGAGTGGTTGCGAGATGGAATGTCGTTTCATGGTAAAAAGATGTCTGTAATCCGCGCCCTAATCAGGAAAGACATACATGATTCCTGGTGGTTCATAAGGCGCTCATTGCGGAATCTCATTGGGAGCACGTAAGGGAAAATATGCTAACGAAGCTCAACTGGTAGAGCAACTGCCTTCCAAGCAGAGGGTCACAGGTTCGATTCCTGTCGTTAGCTTGCATATTCCCACTGAGCCACATTGATAAGCTGTTTTTACCTATAAGGAAAGGCTTTTCTTCGGAACTTTGCATATCCCCACTGAGCAAAGTTAATCAAATATACGGTTTTAGCGGCAGAGTTAGGTGTGAAAAGAGGCTAACGTCAAAAAACAAGGGGAAACGTAAAGGAATCTAAAAATGAAGAAACTTTTTCAGAACAAAAGAATTGAACTCTGGTGGGACAAAGAAATGGGTTGGCGCATGGGTCGAGTAATAAAGTACTCAAGTACAGTTTATTTGTTAGGTTGGTTTACCCTCTATGTTTTTCATTAGGCTTAAAAACTTTGTACAAATAAAGGAGAATAAAATGGAATCACAAGGAAAAAAAGGTCAAGTTCAATCACAGTTAGATACATTAAGCGTAGCTACAAAAGAATTAGACGATACTATAGAAAGAATAGCAATACGATTAAACGAGGTTTTGCGCCCAAGCATCCCCACAAATAAAACAGATCCTGAGGCAAACATATCAGAAGAAATTGTTCCCTTAGCCAATACTATACGTGATTGTGTTCAATCTTCAATGCGCCAAAGGGAAAGACTACTTGATATTTTGGATAGATTGGAGCTTTAGCAATGAGTATATCTACTTGGTTCCGAAATACCAAAACGTTTCATCACCGAATAGCTATGCGTTTTCTTCGTAATCGCGGTTGGGTAGTATTCTACCTTGAGGAGCGGTCTCGTATTTGCAATGAGGGGACGTGCTGGCTAAAGCTATACCAGCAAGAAGGGAAATCATAATGGTCCAACTACAATACGCTACCCTATCACAAATAGCCGATGAATTGAGGCGAAGGGCAGCTCGGTACGACGTTGAAATTGAGGCAACAGGACTTAAAGAAATCATGTCTGAAGTATCATATAAAATATATGTTCCTGACTTATCAGGTTGGCTTAGCAAGATAGCCAATAATTTACAATTGATACAAAGTGTAGTAGGGGAGGCATAAATGTCTTGTCAAGATGTAATAGATGCGGCACAAAAATGCTTAGACGCTGGAGATATACAGGGTTTGAGTTTCGTCATGATTCCTGCGGCTTTTATTTATGAATTAAGAGATGCGCTCGAAGTCTATAAGAAGGAAAAACATTTTGGTACTCCCGATCAAGTATTGGAAGAGTATATACCTGATTATGAAAAACCATGTAAATCCGTAGGGGGGCTAAAGTCATGAAGTGCCCGAAGTGTGGCAAGCTGAAACCAACGGAGGTAACTGCCACTAAATTGCCCGGCAAACCCATCGTTTACTTTTGTGGAAAGTGTGGTGAGAGGCTGACAGACAAATGACCTCGTGGCAATACATGACCAAAGAACAAATCAAAAAGCATCTAGCGGGTTGTAAGGCCTGCGGCGGCAAAATTTATCGTGAATATTTATGCAAGTTGTGTTGGGAGCTTAAATATACGTATGAGGAGGAATAAATGACGAATGACTTATTTCCTTGTTTTGAATGTAGTACTCTAGCGATATGGAAGCCGTCTCTCACGTTGTGTCCGATGTGTAGAAACACCTACCAAGAACTTTGTACAAATATAAAGGGTAGCGAGTACGCCAGATTAGAAAAGCGTGTTAGGCACGGTATAGAAACTCCTGGACACGATTATAGCGTATTGTTAGGACACTTACGTTTTGACATTCAACTATTCAGTCATTTAGAGCTTTTAAGAGCATTGTTGTCAGATCAATTTGAGATCGTGGACGATTGCAGTCATGGGCCAAAACTCACGGATCATTCTGGATTTTGTGTTTGTACTCTAGAAAGAGACATAGACGAAATAATACTTAGAGAGATGTACTGCTCAACGATGGTAGCCGTAGAATGGTTGCGCTGGAAGGAAAAGGTGGGCAGCGTAATAATGTGTTACAAATTCAAACGAACATTGATGGATTGGCAGATTACCTGTAACGTTTACAGAGAGGAATCTAATGTTCAGTCAAGCTCCGATTCAACGTAATGAGGGACAAACATAATAACATTCCAGGAACAAGCACCTGGTGATATAGAGGAGGTAGGGTGGGTGGAAAGGGATAATTTTTATGGAAAAATATGAGTACAAAATGGAGTATATAAGCGATCCATTTTTTGATCCTTCTATATTTCAAAATATCAATGAAATATGCAGGAAGGGCTGGCGCTTAGTTTCCGTTGTAGGCATTTACGGATATTTTGTTCGGCCAATTATTTGTACAAATTCTGTGGGCGAAATTTGACAAATCCACAAAAACCTATTATAATATAAGGGATTCCAAGTCGGATTTCGAACCCGTGACTACTGAGCCTTAACCGGACTGGCAACTGGGCGGGATGCAAGTCTATGAAACATATTTTTGGTGGGGCTGTGGATTAGCCAGTTGTCATTACATAACTATGAAAAATAAAATAACCAAATTAAATTGCGGATGCAAAATAATAGTAACCGCAGACAATAGATACCTCGAAGCATTCTGTTCTCTGCACAACGAGGTAGATAGTAATCTACTAAGGCGCAACTTTGGAGATTTGTTTGTAGGAGAAGGACTCAATAAAAGGGAGGCATAATGTATTCAGTCAAATATTTGTGTACAAACTGCGGATGGGAAAGTAGTAAGTCTTTTAGTCATGGAAGGAGGGCACCCTCTACAACTATGTGTACTAATTGCAGGTGTCTTAGTGCGTCTAAGCAGTGGCCTAAAGAAGGTTGTTCACTACCACCTAGGCCTGCGACAACTCCTCTTACACCACTGAAAAAACCTGTAACGTATAAGTCACAACCAGATTGGGAAATAATTTGTTGGTACTAGATATTTGTACAAATCGGGTCCTAAATATACCTCTAATTTCCCCCAGGAACGATTTAGCGGGGGGGCTACGGGGTTTAGAATCGATTCATGATACTAGATATGTTGAAATCTTAGAACGGCCCTAAGAAGGTGTTTTCCTTAATTTGACAAATTTTACGTTTTAATATATAATATAGTGACCTGGACAAGTCTGCGATACGCCCAATTCTTGCGTTAATTGTAGCGGTTCAATACCGCCGGAGTAAGGGGGAGATTCGATCCCTCCAGTTGGAAAACCGACCAGGACGAGGCGATGAGGGCGGGCTACAGTAAATGCCCGGAAAGGAAACAGAAATGCTAAATGAACTATTAGGGGCTTTGTGTGATAAAGAGAATCAGCCCCATCAGTGGACGAATGATCCCATTGGCCTAGAAATGGCCCTTGCAAAAGCTGTTAGGCTTGAATTCCCAGATTTAGGCTGTCCAAGTTGGGGCAGGCAGTCGGGCGGACAAATCGGTGGCTGTAGAGAATGCTTTGTGTGCAAGCTATTCTCAAACCTATAAATGGGGGTATAGCTCTAACAGGAGAGCGCCTCGCTTGCACCGAGGACGTTGAGAGTTCGAATCTCTCCACTTCCACCAAGGAGGAAAAATGAAAGTAACAGTTGAAATAAGTCCTGAAGTACTTGAACACCTAATTGGAATAATGAGAGAATACGATTTGTGTTTTGAGCACGCCTTTAAGAAGGTTGCTTTAACATCTGCTACGGGATTGACTAGAGAATTAGAAAAGACTACTGCTCAATTAGAGGGAGTTCAAGCAGAACTTGCCAGCACCAGACGGGCTCTAACGGAATGGATAACCTATGGGACAGAATTACAAAATCTCAAAGAAAAGTATTTGAGGAATCGAGACCTAGCCGACATACGCGAGGCCAAGCTCAGGAAACAACTAATCGAAGCAGAAAAAGCCTTAGATCAATCCAAACCTTCTTTAATTATTCAGGCGGATACCATAAAATTCGATATGGCGCTTAGTAAGACAACAGAAAATATCCTTACAGCTTGGGAAGAGAGATACAATTTACTTACGAATGAATTCATAGAGGTCAACGTCATACTGGACAGAGCTGAGTCTGATTTAGTAGAGGCCCGACAACGGTATAATAATCAACTAGAACGAAACGATAAGTTAGTAGATGAATTAGTGGTAGCTGATGAACAAATGGCTGGCATCAAAGAAGAGCTCAGAACAGCTAAAGTACAATTTGTCAAAATTAAGTCAACCCTGACCTACACGACCTATTGGGAGGACAGATTAGACAAGGCCAAAAAAGAACTCAAAGCTTCAAATGATACATTAAATAACTGGAGAGCTTCCGCGCTTGCTTATCGTGAGGTACTTAATGATACTAAAGAGGAACTCACCGCTGCTAAAAAATCCTGGAAGACTTGGGAACAAGCTGCAAATTCACATCGAGAAATTCAATTCAAATTAAGGGATGAACTCAAAGTATCCAGAGAGATAACAAAGACTCAGCGGCAAGAAATAAAATACTGTCGCAACGCATGTCCTATGTGGTGGAGTTCCCTAGCCGAATATGAGAAGTGTAAAATTAAACCTTAAGATGTATTCTGATCAGTGTTAGATTTCTGCGAAAGGCTGTAGTGATGCCCAGCATTTCTCACCCAGGGGAATCTAACATTGACCAGAGCACATCTTGAGTTGCGGCAGCGCGGGCGCCTAAACCGTGCAGTTCGGCAAACGTATTGGATACTGTATACTTCAAATAGCCTTTTAGGTTACGAGTAAATCGCAAAGATCGAACGCGAGACTGCGAGTTAAGCCAGTGTTAAAGCCAATAGGCCAGGTGAAAGACTGGCCCGCAACTCAAACAAACTGTCCTTCAGCAAGACATTACATATAATTTAGCTTAAAGTCCCTAGCGGTCTATTTAATAGACGAAGTGGTGGAGCTCTTTAGCTGCAAGAGAGAGAGGCCCGAATTGATCATCGGAAACCCAAGCCTCCCGTTTGACTAGCGGGTAATAGGTCACGACCGGATTAGGCCACCGAGACGGCTACTGGGAGCGGTCCGAATACACCCGAATGCAAAATCCCGCGGGGCATCGTCGCTATCAACAGCGCGGGTCACCAATATAATAGCAGGAGGGGCTTTGACAAGATCAAATAAATAACTTTTCCCTCAGATGGGATATTTTATTTATGTCAAATGCGCAGCATCTGGCGAAGTATGATTAAATATAAATTGACATAAATAAAAAAGAGGAGACAAAAAAATTATCCCCTGAAGGAATAAGAATTTAATGGACAATTATGCCTATTTATATTTTTTCCTATTTTGGAATGATAGTTTATCATTGGACTTCAAAAGTAAATGTAAATCATATCCTGAAGGATGGTCTCCGGCAATGGGGTTTTGTCTGCAAGAATAAAAATGATTGGCAAGGCGAAGTCTGTCTTGTGATTGATCTACCCTATGAGATTGATTGGAATAATCGAGATGAAGATGCTACCTGGCAAGCAATCGTACATGAGGTTGTATCGCCGTCAAGGATTTATTTATGAAGGGTCTAAAACCTTCCAGCACCACCTGGAAAATCTGTTACAAATGTCGAGATTCATTTCCCTTGAGGAAAGATTTATCTAAGTTGCCTGGGGAATATCTTTGTCCAGAGCGTAGCTGTTATCTGAGGGATTTGTACAAAGACGAGTAAGAGTCAGGGAGGAGTGATGGTAGAACAATTATCTTTTTGGGCACGAATATTCTGCAAACGGCTTGGTTGGCACTGGCCCATATTGGCGCGACACTGGCACTATGATGGCTACATCAACACTAGCTGCCGCCTTTGCCATAAGGTGATAAGTAGCAAGCCTGGCGAAAGGGGCTGGAGTTAGCAATATATTATTGAATTTGTACAAATAGTCTATAATCCAAAGTCTTTGTGTGTTACATAAGCGTCTTCATTATTATCTTCTCTATACACTACATCGACTACGTGGGCCCCATTGACACGACCTGTTATCGTATCGCCTTTATAGATCGCGAACCAAGGGATATAACAGTACTGACCAGGTTCACCATAAGCCTTAATTGCTGTTACTCCCTGAAGGCCTACCGCCCACCAATCTCCATCGACCGAATAAATCTTTTGTATTTCTCTTGTATCTTCTAAAAGTGTTGACATGATTGATCTCCTTAAATGTGCTCCAGATTGCCCAGTTAAAATAGGTGAAAGTTGTGGGGTAGATATTTGTACAAATTATCCGCCTGATTGGTCAGATCAACCCAACCGCTTTAGCTGCCAACACGAGACATGCTATGCCAATTAGCATTGGGGTAACCTTAAAGACTATTCCACTTCTGACATTTTTGGTTTTCATAAGCTGTGCAATTGTAACGAGATAGACACCTGCTACTGTTAGTACTATTGTTGTGGTCATCTTATTCTCCTTTTTATTTAGTCTGTTGCTCCGCAAGGCTCATTTAAGGCAGGACACCATCTTGGAGTGGCCCGAGTAGAGCCAATATGTCGTTGAGTGTCTGCCTCAAGGCCGCTAGTTTCATAATAGACTCTAGGATGCTTGCAGTAGTGATAATGTTGGAGGTCTAGCCAGTTCCAGACTTCTTTGAATTTGTGCCACATGCAGCCCGTGCAACTATCAATACATTCTGTCTTTGGGCCTTCACGTTGTTTCTTCATTTCATTCTCCTTATAAAATCCTAAAAATGTTTTCGCTGAGTTCAGCAACTTCGGCTTCAGTTGAACAAGTTGTACACTTGCCATAAGCAGCAACATATAATTTGTCGAATGGGGAAAACCATCGCTCTCCGCATGGACACTCCGCTGCTGTATGCTTTGCCAAAATTTGCTCTTTATCCCGTGCTACCGCAATAATGTTATTCATTATTCTCCTTTTCTTTCATTTTTTCTATCATTTTAAGGTTTATTCTAGGATAATTCCCAGAAAGAGTGTATTATTCCACTCTTTCTGTAGTTCTTATGGATAATGATCTCTGCCTAAAGGTGACCAACCTATAAGCAGAGAAAGGAGGTTAATCACTTCCGTATCAATTTCTTTGCTCTTTGAGGCACAATCGTCAGTAATATAAATGCCTCTTGGGTTTTACTAGACGCCGACTTCAATAGTTGATTAGCTTTCTTACCAGTTATTTGCCGATTCGCAGCCAGGCTCCAGTAAATCTTTTTAGGATCATATTCGATGTTTTTCAAGTAAAATCTCCTTAATCAACAGCTCCGTAAACTTGGTCAGGTTCATGTGCGGTATATCCCCGTTCTAGTTCCTCAAATGTTACTTCATTTTTTGTAAAGTAATCAATGGTAAACTCTTTATCACAATCCAGGCACAAAATTATTTCCTGCATTGTCACTATGTCTTGATGAATCAAGTCACAATTTTCTGATCCACAATCAGGACATAAAGGCATACCATCTTCTAGGCTGCTTAAGTGTTGAGTCCAACTCTGTTGATATTTACTCATTTGTCCTCCTCCATTTCAGGCAACTCTGGCAATTCTGCTGGCATCCAATAGCCATCTGCACCTTCTTCTTTGTAGAGAAAGAAGCCTTGAGTTACAAAGGTGATGCCGTTGATAACTTTCCACACGTCAACGAAGTGAAGTTCTGGCTTGTGTTCTCGACCTCTGAAGGGCCAACCATAGAACCAATAATATCCAGGCTCGGTCGGCCATCGCTTAGTCCACATTTTTAGCCTCCTTAATATTTGTACAAATTTAGTGTATGCCGCAAATAGTCTTCATCTACTTGCCCAGGTTCGTTTCACTACTCGCAATCTCTCCCGAAGGATTGGTATGCTTTCGTTACCCTTTTTCGTAGTGCAAGCTACTGACATACCCTTGTCGGAGCGACTGGATTTGAACCAGTGGCCTCTTGTTCCCAAAACAAGAGCTCTTCCTGGCTGAGCTACGCTCCGTGACTAATAACTAACTTATTTAGTGCACTTGGCTCGACAACCTTGAGGAAAGTGTCACTGTGAATTGTTATTGATTTATCGGATATAGTGATGAAAGTCGAATAACCTTCAGGCCACTCTATTTCTATATGATCACATTTTTCGTCCAGTTCACCTCGCCAGTCGTCTGTTTGCCAAATTATTCTTGACATTTACCTCTCCTTGAAGGGATGGGTGAGACTTGAACCCCTACAGTTTATTTTGGCGTAGAGACTGTTATAGTATGCCCACAGTGATTTGTGCAAGTATATTTGGTAATGTACTTCTTTCGCTTCTCCTTTTGGCTCACGTATGTGAATATTGTAAGCTTGTTGCATCTTGCGCACCAGCAAGTCTCCTGCACTTTTATATTTGCCATTTCCGTACCCCCCTTCCTTAGCTTTTAATTAGCCATGCTGCACACAGCACCATCACTATCGCAATTATCTCCCTGAAAGTTAACGGCTGGCGAGTCACTGCATACCCAATACCCACCGCTAATAATTGTGTTATCACTGACAATGTAATACTGTATTCCCAATATCTCTGCTGAAATGTCTGATAAAGCAAATGACCACTCCACCACAGAGGTATAATCATTAACCCATACGCTAGTATAACTAACGGGTTAAGAGCAAACTTTAATATATCACCTATGCTATATCCAGTAATATACTTAATTGGCAAATAATGTACCATGACACTTTGCACTACAATCAGCGTCAATATAGCCACAATCACCATCTTTTCTCCTCCTTGAAGGGATGGGTGAGGTTCGAACTCACACTAATCCTGGGTCACAACCAGGTGGACTACCAATTATCCTACCACCCCTCGATTTGTTCCCAGTCTTGCTATTCGTCTTACTGCCCAACCAAATCGACCTTTGATTTCTTTGCCGCTTTCATTATAGAATCGCCATTTCTTGTCGATAAAATCATACATTGCCTCAAAATTCTGACTTTGTGATAAGTCATGTACGGGACTAACTTTGAATTCAACCCAATTATCTTTACCTCGATTTGTGGTAATAATGATTGGATACTTGTCTTGCCAATTTCTTTTCATTCTGCGGAATTGTTTTTGACGATTCATCTTTTTATCCTCTAGTATAATTATAACATATTTTTTAACATTTGTCAAGTACCAATATCGTGAAAACATAAATTTTAGGCACTTTTCCGAATATTTTAAGGTTATTTATGTCAAAAGTTTCCAACTAAGCGAGAAATATCATGAATGCTGATCAACTTCACTTAAAGGAATCTCAGCAAGATGTGTAGAGAGCATAAGCAGTCCTATGATATGATGTGTGCTTTGAAAAATAGAAACATAGAGCAAACTAAGGACGGATGGACATTATTTAATGAATAAAGTGATATTATCTATATTAGAGGAAGAATTGCTCTCTAGGTATGGCAAAGATAAAACCTATAAATTCATGCACTCTAATATTTCTCCACGAGATTTGGTACGCTCTTTCGCGAACGAAAGTTTTTCCTTCTTTAATAGAGCATTTCTTCCGAATTACTTCAAACTTCCCTACGGGCCCATGCACTTAGAATTGGCAGACGACGTTGATCAGGCATTAAAGAGCATATCGGGCTGGAAAGAACTTTTGGTTTGGCCGCGGGGTTTTGGTAAATCGAGTCACATCTGTACGGGGCTCGGGATATATTCTTGCGCGTTGAGGAAAAGGCCATATTTTGCCATAGTTAAGAACAGCTTTCAGAGCCAGGCACAGCCGGAAGTAATGGCGATTCGCGAGGAACTACAATACAATACCGACCTAAATGAATACTTTGGGCCGTTCAAAGGCAGTACTTGGGGCAAGGGAGAACTAGTCACTGCGGGAAGGTGGCCACACGGCGGCATCAAAGTCCAGGGATTCGGCGTGGGAATGAGGATTCGAGGCGCAAAACACGGTCCCCATCGAATCGGCATAGTAGTGATGGACGATCTCGAAACGCTTGAATCCGTGGAAAGCCGTGACCAACGCGATAAAATCCGAGGCTGGCACGACCGCGATGCCATGCAGGCCGGTCTTGAGCCAGGAGAAGTGGATAATTGTCTGTATTTTGACATCGGGACGCGGCTGCACATGGATTGCCTCGTAGCAAATTTAATGAAGCGTCCTGCTTGGATACATCGGTTTTGGCAAGCGGAGTTGAGTCCGGCTAAGAATCAAGTACCGTGGGGGCGGTGGAAAGAGATTGTTTGTGACTTGTCTAATGAGAATCGTTTAAAAGCAGGACTGCAATTTTTTAATTCACATCGTAGTGAGATGTTAGAGGGCACTGAAGTCAGTTGGAAAGACGGGTATGATTTTTATAGGCTGGCTCTTATAAAGCTTGGAGAGCAAAAGGTAGGAGAAGAAACTGTAGCCTCGTTCGAGGCAGAAATGCAGAACAACCCACTCTCCTGGGATCAACGCGTCTTCAAGGTCAGACATTATTATCACATGGAGGATCGCGAAGGTGAGCTTTGGTTAGTGCCTGATAGTTGGGGCAAGGCAGTCAAGTATAAGGACTGTGATATATATGGAGCTTGCGACCCCTCTTTGGGTGAAGGTGATTTCTCAGCCATAATCCTGATGGCTCGCTCGCCTTATGGCCAAAAATTTGTGATAGTGGCAGACTTGAAGAAACGTGATCCAGACCGAATAATCGATGATATTCTATTCTACTGCCGAGGTCGGGAGGTAGAGTGTTTCGGAATCGAGTCGAACGCCTTCCAGAAACTTCTCTATACTGATGCTGTTAAGGCGGCTATGGAGAAGCAAGAATATGTACCTTTCCTTCCCATACCAGCTACAGGCAAAAAGAGTTTACGAATTTGTGCGCTTGCTCCAGACCTTTCTAACGGGTATATTTTGCTGAATCGCGACCATCGCTTGCTCAATGAACAAATTGAGGACTACGCCTTGAAGGGAGTTGCTTACGATGACGGGCCAGACTGTTTGGCGCTTTGCGACTCTGTATCTCGGATGCACTCTGGTGGCAGCATAATGCTTTAATTTCAAAACTTGACATTATATCTCACTTGACATATAATATTTATGAGGGAGGGTCGGCAGGCTCTTGGGGGGATACCTAGATTATCCCCCACCTCACCTATTTAGGAGGTTGAAATGGGTGTAACATATATCTATGCAATCCGATGCTTAGAAACTGATAAATTTATTTACGTTGGAAAAAGCAACGAACCAAGGCGGCGATTTAAGGATCATATATATCGTTCAGACAATGATTGTATTTGTAAATGGATAAAAGAATGCGGTGGAGATGGTTTTCAGGTTGAATATTTAGAAAAAGTCAAATTTAAGACGTCTAGCGATTGGATTGAGAGAGAACGTTTTTGGATAGCCAAATTAGGACAAGAAAATCATCCCTTGTGCAATAAAAATGATGGCGGGGCAGGGACTTCTGAGCACACAGAAGAGGCTAAAGCAAAGATGCGTGGGAGAACCGCTTGGAATAAAGGCAAAAGTCCCTCTAAAGAAACCTGTAGAAAGTTAAGTGTAGCTTTATCTGGAGAGAATAGCCAGTGGTACGGAGTAACTGGCGAAAATCATCCGGCCTATGGTTACCGCCATACAGAAGCAGCTTTAGCTAAAATATGTGTGGCTAGTTCAGGTGAAAATCATCCTAGAGGGTTTCAGGGGAAACGCCGCCCTGAGGAATGGAAACAAAACCATAGCAAATTTCTACGACAGTGGCATAAGATTCATGAAAGCCCGACCGCAAAACTTTATCCAGCTTTTTATAATATTAGAACACGAGCCTTCGTTCCTTCGGGGATTAATCTAACAAAAATGTGTCGTGAAAATGAGTTGCCTATAAACCCTATGATGTGGTTGAAGCATGGTAGGATAAAACAAACAAAAGACGGTTGGTGGCTAGCCACAGAATCCGAAATAGCTTGTTTTTCCGAAATTTGACAAATCTACAAAAACCAGTATAATATAAATAAAAATGAGGTATTAGATGTACGAGGACTTCAGGGTAGTCGGTGAACGTGAGAATATTTTTGAGACTTTGGTGAATCAGATCGTCGAGGAAGCCAAATTATTGGGTATTGATCAGTGTATTGGTAAAGAGGATGAAATCACACCCAAAATAGAAGAACTCAAACAACAACTGTACGACAGGATTTCAACTCTGATGAGACTATGAGAGTCCTCGGAACGGCCCTTTCGGTCTTTATTATTTACTCGATACTTTTGTTTGCGTTTACCTGTGGTAGTTTAGTTTTGTTGCTTGATAATATTTGTACAAAGTTGGGTGAATAAGTTATGAATATTTTTTGGAAGAGAAGAGAGGAAAAGAATGACGAATTAACTTTAATAGGAAAGGTAGTATGGTGGTTTTTTGGTCCTCCCCAGAAACCAAAGAGGGAGAGATAAATGACTTATAGTCTTATAAATAGTGTAACGAAAGTTGAAATTAAGCTGGATGGTAAATGGGTCGATTATACAAAGTATTTAACAAGTCTTGAATTAATTAAAGGTGATAAAAAGACCTTGCCAAAAGCAATTCACTTTATTTCGGATGAAGGAGTTGAAATGAATATGTATTTGGAGATAGAAAATGAGGCTTCGTGATCTCATCAGTTTGCCGAGTTTTAGGGTTCTAGTTCCATCCAAGAGAAAAGCACATGGCTCGACTACTTGCAAAGGGACTTGGCCCGGATATGGATTAGTCCGGGGTAAGTGGATTCCTCCCAGGAAAAGACGTGGCTAATCAAGCATACCCGATCTGCATTTATTTCGTGCAACGCAAAAATGAGTACTTGACCTGGGTGGGTCATCTATGCAAGATGGCCGCGTTGGGAGTTTCGCTCGGAATGGATGCAATGTTAGTTCCTGGCGTTCCTTCCGACAACGCTCCTCGTGAATTTTCGTATCCAGGAATATGGGTAGAGTATTCGGACAAAAGTTTTCAGTCTGTTGGGTTATTAAGGGGAGAACTTTAACATTTGATTAACCAATTTACTCCTAGAGAAGATGCCAGGCTAGCTCAGTTTAGGGAGCGCGGATTGACATGGTATCAGGTAGGCAATCGCCTTGGGCGCAATCCAGATATATGTCGGCGTCGATATAAAAAGTTAAACCTGCAAGACGTTTTGCTGGACGCTTTGCGACTGTATGATCGTGATGAATTAAGTTACGATATGCTCGTAGAAGAGTGGAATGATTGGTTGGGGCGTACTGTTACAAAAGCTAACCGTGCTGACAAGCCAGACAAAGATAAGCGTCGTATTGGTATTGTCTGCGATACTCACTGTCCATATCAGAGTTCAGAGGTATTGGCAGAGCTTAGGGCAGATGGGCCTTACGATCTGATAATTCATGGTGGAGATTTATTGGATTGGTATGCAGTTAGTAGTTTTGTTCGGCGCAAGCACGTAGATCCAAAATTAGAGATACAACGTGGGACGTGGGTGCTTGAGTTGTTATCTAGCATGGCTACAGAAGTCGAAGTAGTAAGTGACAATCACAGCAAAAGGTTATTAAAAGCTATTTCGAAAGCCAATTTACCGACAGGTCTCATGGAACTTTTGCAATGGTTTGCGCCAGAACTTGACTTATTCAAGTTAATGATAGAGGACTTGTCTAACGTGAGTATTGCTGATCCCGTAGAAGTAGTAGAGGGCGTTCATTTTTTCGGGCAATATGGGGATTTAATAGTAGGTCATGCCGATACGGCGAGCAAACTTAAACTTCGGGCGGCAGAAAACTTAGATGCTTGGTTGCGCGAGTGGAAAGCGCCGCTTGGATTAAAACCGTGGAGAGTAGTGGCTCAGGCGCATACTCATGCTACAGGCATGGCTTATGGTGAGGGCGGCGGGAAACTATTTATGGAACTGGGGGCTTGCTGTACGTTGGACGCGATGTCATATGCGCTTCAAGGAAAAATGGGATATAGAGCTCCCGTGCCTACTTATACTACGTTGGAGCAGGATAGGACAGAAGATGGCTGGCGAACTGATTTTCATTCTATCCGCCAAGTCGTAGTTGCTCCATAATGAAATAAAAATGCTCCACATTCTGCACAGTAAACATAGGTAAAAGTTTGGTTTTTGATAGTTTCTTTTCTTCGAGTTACTTCTACGTTTTTGTCACAGCTCTTGCAGTATTGCATTTGTTTCTCCTGTTTAAGTCTCCTTTGGTTTTCGTCCTCGTTTTTTCCTCGGTGGTTTAGTCCCAAACCTAAACGGATACAAATTACATTCTGTGTGCGGGCATAGTCGGACTTCTCTGGTTGATCCCCCACAACATACCAAGCAATTCTTTCTGATTGCAGCCAATGGAGTTGTCATTACACCTCTCTGCCAAGTATGACGTTGAATATAATCTCTTCTGCCCTTCTTTTGAGGGCATACTCTGAGGGCTTGCCATAGGTTGTGAACTTATAAGGATCATAATAGCCCATTAAGCTTTGTTGATGGCTGTCTAGTGTTTTGTGTCTCTGCCTCCCACTAATTATAGCAAGTGCCAGCCTTAATTTTTCTTTCTTGTGCGCCATTATTCTTGACTCCTTTCAGGGCTTTGTACAAATTCCCTGCTTCGTTGTGGGCAATTTCAGCACCGTCACCTGTGAGAAATTCTGTTGCCAGATTGCGAAGAGTTTGTTCGGCGCTTTCGCATATCTCCAGGCACGTTTGTAGCGTGGCGAGGGCATTGCGTATGCCATCAAAGGGGG
>SDBS01002613.1_pt1 | contig 17933 bp, 6 predicted proteins | sample 2277091 | NCBI WGS metagenome assembly SDBS01 (sample SAMN10404972, study PRJNA504765) | marine sediment metagenome | isolation source: marine sediment core GS10_PC15, 163 cmbsf | place: Arctic Ocean: Southern Knipovich Ridge | collected 2010 | reverse complement strand
GACAAAGGTAGGCGGCAGCCTTGGTGGTATTCAGGCATCCGCCACAATTGGCGGGGGTTACGGTTCGATACTTGACGATTTGCAGGTTTCGTTCCTCTTGCGAGCAGTTCAAGCTCATACGGACTCCAAGGCTTTGGTTGCTCCGAAAAGTACGGTTTTGAGCGGAGAATCGTCGGCATTCTCAGTTCAGGACTTAATCTCATACGCGCTGCCGGCTACTACTACAACCCAAACAACGGGAACCGGTGTCGGTACCGCTTCTACACAGGCCGGTTTTCAACCAAACATAGGTTTTATATCAGTCGGTAGTATGCTTAGTATTACTCCGACTATTTCTCATGATAAGAAGTACGTATTGCTGAATATAGTTACTACTTTGACGGACTTGCTCAGGTTGAGAACCCATACGGTTGAAGGGCCTACAGGCGGCGCAGCGGGGCAGATTGAGGAGTACGATGTCACTGTTCCTGAGACAGAAACATCAAGTATTATGACTCGCGTGAGTGTGCCCGACGGCGGGACATTGCTGTTAGGCGGCCAGAAGATAACATCAGAGGTTGAAAAGGAATCGGGTGTTCCGATATTGAGCAAGATCCCTATTATTGGCAGATTGTTTCGTAACCGCAGCATAATCAAGGACCATAAGATATTGCTGATATTAGTGAAACCGGTGATTATGCTGCAGGAGGAGCGCGAAGCTGAGGCAATTGCCGGAATGGAGGGCGAACTATAGCCCAGGGGTTTTTGTGATAGTTTTCACATTTTTGCAAGGCCTTATTTATAACGTTTTAGCTCGTGGAGTATCTTAAGGTAATTACAGTTTAAGGAATGATAAAAGGTAGTTTAGAAACGGAAGAATGAAGCAGCAAATTTTAATTAGCGCATTGATTTTGCTGTCCATGGCTGGTTTTGCAGGGGCAGACAATTTAACCGGTTTAGGATTTTACGGCTTATCGCAAGAAGATTTCTCGGCCTATAGGGAAGGCGAGCTGATAGTTCGTTTTGCAGACGTGGAAGCAGGTTCTAAGTTGCCGGAGGGGCCGGTGATAATGGGGCCTTTGACATATCACGCCGTAAAAGCTGAGATTTCAAATTTTATCCTTAGCGGGACTGTGGTAGATGGGGATTATGACGAGATTGCGCCAGGCCTGGCTGTGGTAAAGCTGCCTGAAGGCGTGACAGTTACGGAGGCCTTTATCCGGTTCAATCAGTCGGCTAACGTTTTGTACGCCGAGCCGAACTACAAGTACAAGTTGCTTGTTGTTCCCAACGACCCTATGTTTCCCGATTTGTGGGCGCTGGACAACACGGGCCAAACCGGCGGAATAGAGGATGCTGATGTTGATGCACCTGAGGCCTGGGATATTCAGAACAGCGCTCCTGAGATCATCATAGCAGTTGCCGACACAGGAATTGATTATGATCATCCCGACCTGGCGGATAATATGTGGGTGAATACCGCAGAGCTGAACGGCAGCCCTGATGTTGACGACGACAACAACGGTTACATTGATGATATTTACGGTTATGATTTTGCCGGCGCCGTTGCAAGTGATCCGGGTGATGATGACGGTGATCCCATTGATTGTTCCTATCACGGCACTCACGTAGCGGGAATTATCGGCGCTGTAGGCAATAACAGTGAGGGCGTTGTCGGCGTTTGCTGGGATGTCAAGCTGATGGCTCTGAAAGTCACCTCAGATGATTATTTTAGGGAACCTGATGTATTTGTTAGTGATGTGGTTAAAGCTATCGGGTATGCCGTTGATAATGGTGCTAAGGTTATCAACGCCTCGTGGGGTGCTAATTTTTATTCGCAGGCTCTTTATGACGCTATTAAAGATGCGGGAGATGCAGGATTGCTTCTCGTAGCTGCGGCAGGTAACGATTATGGCAGCGATAATGACGTGAATCCTATTTATCCGGCAAGCTTTGACCTGGATAACATCATATCTGTGATGGCAACGGACCCCAATGACGAGATGTCGGATTTCTCCAATTTTGGAGCGACATCGGTTGACGTGGCTGAGCCTGGTTCGGAAATCCTGAGTACATCTCCGACGTTTCAAACTTTTGCGATGCTCGTTTTTAACGTAGGTATGAATTACGAGACCTTAAGCGGAACATCAATGGCCGCTCCGCATGTATCAGGCGCTTGTGCACTGGTTTGGGCAAAGTACCCAACGTTGGCACACCAGGCTGTAAAGGGCATCCTCCTGAAAACGGTTGATCCTACATTGTCATCGCCCCGCCTTAATCTATCAGGTGGACGGATTAATCTTTATAGTGCATTAACGTTAATTCCCAGCGGAAAAGCAGGAAAAGTTTTAAACAGCAGAGACGACCCCAGTGACCCTGCCAATCTTTACTCTACCATCCAGACCGCTATAGACGATGCAAATGACGGTGATGTACTGATTGCTGAGGCCGATGCTCTCTTCCTCGAAACCATTGACTTTAAAGGCAAGGCGATAACGCTTCGCAGCGGCGATATCAGCAATCCGAACGACCCGAACATCAGTCCTGAAGACACAATTATTTTAGGCATATTGGATGAGGATTCTGTAGTAACATTCCAGAGCGGTGAAGGACCTGAGACTGTTCTGAAGGGCTTTACTATCAGTTGGGGCAATGCTGAGTACGGAGGAGGCATCCGGTGTGACGGAGCATCGCCAACAATTACTGACTGCATTATCAGCAATAATTTCGCAAAATTTTATGGTGGCGGAGTCGATTGCTTAGATGCTTCGCCGACAATCAAAGACTGCACAATTACCGAGAACCAAACCTCGTCAAACGCCGGTATAGGTGGCGGAGTGAATTGCGAGCGGTCGTCGCCTGTAATTGAAAACTGTCTTATCAGCTATAATTTTTCAAATAACGTCGGTGGCGGGATAGCGTGCCATTACGCGAACCCGACCATCTTCAATTGTATAATTGCGAACAATTCTGCAATTTACAAAAGCGGCGGAATTGATTTGGAATACTCATCGCCGACTATTACTAACTGCACTATTGTTGTTGATGATCCCAATGCTCCGAAAGATGGCGGTATCTTTGCCCTCCATGATTCTTCACCGGTGATTACGAACTGTATATTGTGGGGTAACGGTGACGACCTTTATAAATCTTCCGCCACATACTCCTGCATCAAGGATGATGACCCTGGTATGGGTAACATTCATTCGGATCCGCTCTTTATGACAGGCCCGCTGGGCAATTATTATCTAAGACAAACTGCGGCTGGACAGTTGAGCGACAGTCCTTGTGTGGATGCCGGTGACCCAAGTACGGATATTGGTGTTACCTATACGACAAGGACGGATGGTGTTGCCGATGCGGGTGTCGTTGACATTGGTGCTCACTACATCGTTTTGCCGGCCGAGCTTGTTCAGTTGAATGTTACTGTGGTAGATGCAAATGTGCCCGTTGACCCGAACCTTGCCAACGGTTATGTTGAACCCGACAGTGGTGTCTATCGGCAGTACGAAGTTGTGCAGCTCAGAGCATACCCCGATGAGGGCTATCGAATCAAAGCGTGGACGGGGACCGATGATGATTCGTCTATTGAACCTAACAACATTGTTACCCTGATGGCTGAGGCCAGTGTTACGATTGAATTTGAAGAGATTCCTCTTTATCAACTGCGTACGGAAGTTATAGGCGGCCGCGGAGCAATCTCGCCCTATCATAGGAGAGGTGAATATTATCCCGATGGCACAGTAGTAACACTTGTTGCGACGCCTGACATAAGCTACATTGTTGACCGATGGGCAGATAGCGATGATGATGCATCCTATTCCAACACAAATACTGTAACGATGGACTCCGATAAGGATGTTACTGTCCTGTTCCGACAGCCAAAGAGTCTGCATGTGCCGGGACAATATCAGAACATCGGCTCGGCTATCATCGCCGCTTACGATCACGGTGACAAAATCATTGTCTCAGCCGGTACTTACGGCGGCGGTTATGACTTTATGGGTAAGGCGATTATTATCGCCAGTGAACATCCCGATGACCCTTGCTCTGTTGCTGAGACAATTATAGAAATTGGGACCGGGCCTGCTTTTATCTTCCAAAGCGGCGAAGGCTCCGGTGCTGTCGTCGATGGCTTTACTATTCAAGGCCAGGGCGACCTCGGTCCTATAACTCCGGTCGATACCGGAGGTACCGGTGCTGATGGTGACCCCCTTCTTTACGGTCTCGGTGGAGCGATAAGGTGTCTTAACGGCAGCAGTCCTACTCTGTCTCATTTAGTTATCAAAGACTGCGTTGCCCGAGGCCAGGATGGCGAGGATGCTACTTTCATATTTGACCCGCCAGCGGATCCTGACCCACCTTTGGACCCACTGGATCCCCTTGATCCGTTACCGGATCCCCCTATACCCGATCCGAGTGATCCGAACCATTGGTCTCCTAATGACCCCAACAGGCCTGAACAGCCTGATCCCGATGATCCAAATGTAGTGGCAGATGGTTTTCCCGGTCAGGCTGGTGAAGATGGTCTGCCCGGTGAGCCTGGGGCGGACGGCCTCGAAGGTGCGCCCGGCTATACCGGCGGCAATTCCGGTGGCGGCTATGGGGGTGCGATGTACTTCGATGCCAACAGTGCTCCGACTATTCTGTACTGCACGATAATCAATTGCCAGGCTATCGGTGGAGATGGTGGCTTCGGTGGTCTGGGTCAGGATGGTCAGAATGCACAGGATGCTCAGGAGGGTCAGGAGGGTCAGGAGGGCCAAGTTGGTGGCGAGGGCCTAAACGACGGAGAGCAGGGAGCAGGTGGTGACGGTGGAGTGGGCGGCGACGGTGGAACTGGTGGTAACGGCGGAAGAGGCGGCGACGGTGGAGTAGGCGGCGACGGCGGGGAAGCTTTGGGCGGTGCGATATACTTCGGTCCTAACTGCCGTCCGACAATAAGGTTCACCAAGATTCAGGGCAGCTCGACTCGCCAGGGAATGGGTAACTACGGGGGAGATGCCGGCAGCGGCGGCCTTGGCGGCGCAGGCGCAGCAGGTGCCGACGGTGGTGACGGCGGTGACGGTGAGCCGGACGGCGCAGATGGTGGAGTAGGCGCGGACAGCCCGGGCGGCAACGGCGGCGACGGCGGTGATGGCGGTAGCATGGGTATAAATGGCACGAGGTCATGGGCAGGTGCCATATACTACGGAGAAAATTGCGAGGTTGAAATCTCGGATACCATTATTAGTGACAACGCAGCTACTACGACTGTTCCGACTTCCGCTTATGCCGCCGGTGACGGCGGCAACGGCGGCGACGGCGGCGACGGCGAAGGAACTGCCGCGGGCGGCAACGGCGGTAACGGCGGTGTCGCTGGCGATGGCGGACCCGGAGAGGATGATCCCGGCATTGGCGGCATCGGTGGTATCGGTGGCGGCGGTGGCGCAAACGGCGAAGACGGCGAAGATGGAGGAGACGGTGGACTTATCGGATCGAGTTACACTTCAAGCTTCGGAGGCGGTAGTTACTACGAGTTTGGGTGCAAAGTCAAACTTACCGACTGCACGATAAGCTTCAACACAACGAAACAAATTAACGAAAGCGGCGAAGACGGCGGCGGCGAAAATTATGAATACGGTTGCGAAGCCATACTTAATCGCTGTGAATTCATTGGCAACTCAACCGGCGATGATGGAAATGGAGGCGGCCAATACTTTGACGAGTCCTGCTCTGTGGAGATTAATGATTGTAACTACGTGAACAATACTACTTTTCTTGATGGTGGTGGATTGTTCTGCCTGTCCGATTGCTCGCTGAATATAACTGACAGCAGATTCACCGGCAATTCAGCTCTTATTTTTATTGATCCTGAGAACCCGGTCATTGATGCCAGTTCCGGCGGAGGAGTATATGGTGGCGGAAGGTTGGACCTTGACCCGGAGAGCAGCACTTTTGGAAAATGGAACAACGGCGGTACGATAACAATCAGTAAAAGTGACTTTGCTAACAACGAAGCGGCGTTCGGGGGCGGTGCGTACTGGCACGGCAATGGCGCAGAGGTATCAATTTCCGAATCGATCTTCAATAATAATACAGCTAACCATGGAGGTGGTATGTACTGGAGCTACGGCCGGCCGCAAATTACCGGCTGCAGTATCATCGGCAATAAAGCTCGAGGACGAGTAGGTTTTAATAATGACGGTGGTTTCTCCGGCGGTGGTGGCGGAATCCTCTGCTGGTCGTCTGATGCTAAAATTGAAAACTGCTTTATAAGTGAAAATTCAGCATACGACTCGGGCGGCGGTGTGTATTTCGGCGGAGATCCATGTACGCCAATACTTAGAAACTGTCTGGTAAAAGGGAATACAGCTATCCTGGACGGTGGCGGCATCGTCTCCTACTGGCTCGTAACGCCGACAATCTCTAACTGTACCATCGTTGACAACGAGGCATTCGACCCACATGACTCCAAGAACGGAAGAGGCGGTGGATTATCCTGCTCCTATAGAAGCCAAACAACTCTTATCGACAGCATTCTCTGGGGCAACACTGGTTCCAACGGAAACCAGATAGCGATTGGCAGTAATAAGGAGCCATTCTATATTGACAGACCTTCTACCCTGACAGTTTCGTATTGCGACATAGAGGGTGGGCGGACTGCGGAAGCTATCTATGTCGAGCCGGGACGTATCCTCAACTGGCTCGATGGTAATATCAATGCTAAGCCGCTCTTTATCGGGTCGAACTATTACCTCAGTCAAGGCGAAGCGGGACAGGATGCGAACAGTCCCTGCTGGGATGCCGGAAGCGATTTGGCGGTTGCTCTTGGACTCGACCGATTTACTACCCGTTCCGATGGTGTCGCTGACGCTGGGCAGGTCGATATGGGCTTGCACTATCCAACCAATGAGGGTCAGCATCAGTTGATTGTCAATGTCATCGGTGAGCACGGCACGGTCGAGCCGAGTGGCGGATTTTACAATAAGTTTGCTGTGGTAACGCTAACGGCAAAAGTGGACACGAGTTATCGGGTCAAATGGATAGGCACTAATGACGATTTGTCTTCCGCTCTTACAAATACTGTTACAATGTATTCAGACAGGATAGTAACTGTCATAATAGAGCAACCTACTACAATTAAAGTACCTGGTGACTTCCTCTCGATTCAGAGGGCTATTGATGCTGCAAATGATGGGGATGTTATTATCATCAACAAGGGCCGTTATAGAGGTGCTGGTCTTAATATTCAGGGCAAAGCTATTACAATAACCAGCACCAATCCTGACGACCCAGCTTCGGTTGCTGAAACAATTATCGACTGCGAAGGATTCGTTAACAGTAGTGTACGTTTTTCCAGTGACACTGGTCCCGATACTGTTCTAAACGGCCTGACAATCGCAAATTCCAACTGGTTCGCAATAGACCAGGAACCTCCCACGGATGCCGGTGCCGATGGTATTAATGGCGGGAATGTTCGAGGTGGTGCGATATTTATCGAGTCCGGTGCCAGCCCCACTATTATTAATTGTATCATTATCGACGGTATAATCACTGCCGGTAACGCCAGCAGCGGAAATGCTGGTAACGTCCAGGGGGACCTCACCGACCCCGACGACCCGAATTCTCAACCTTTAGGTTTCGGTGGTAAAGGCGGTGATGGTGGTGATGGTGGCAGCGCGTTTGGCGGCGGTATTTACTGTGGCTCGTACAGCAGCCCGGCTATTATTAATTGTACGATTTCTAACTGGCAGGTTGAGGGCGCGGTGGCCGGAGATGGTGGTGATGGTGGCGACGGCGCCGAAAATGGAGTCGCCGGCAGCGGCGGCAACGGCGGCAACGGCGGCGGCGCTTTCGGCGGTGGAATCTATATCGGTACCGGTAGTATACCAACCATTAAAGATTGTAATATTATTAGTTGTTCAGCTATTGGTAGTGATGCAGGTAACGCCGGAAACGGTGGTAACACAACTGGTGACTTCGGTGTTGGCGGCAATGGTGGTACGGGAGGTAATAACGGCACAGCCTACGGTGGCGGAATATACTTTGCCGGTAAAAATATTGCAACTGTTTCCGATTGCGAAATCATTAGTTGTTCGGCCACTGCCGGAAATGCCGGTAACGGCGGCAACTTCGGCGATGCTGATACAGCAGGCACAGGAAGAGTCGGCGGTGGATTCTCAGGAGAGTACTGGAAGTTCAGTGCTTGTGGTGGTGGCATATACTGTGGTTCCAGCAGTAAGATTATTTTCGAAAATTGTAACCTCAGCAATAACAGCGTTGCAGGTGGGATGAGCGGAGTTGGTGGTTCCAACTCACCCGGCCCCGGTGTCGGTGCTCTCGAAGAACAACCTATCACCAGCTACCTGATTCCCAGCTACGGAGCCGGTGTGTTCTCTGAGGCCGACTCGTCACTTGTATTCCGCAGCTGTGATATAACCGGCAACTTTGCCCAGGACGTCAACGATCCCAACGATCCTGCTCTGCCGGCTTATCGCCTGACTCCTTACATTAGTTACGGCGGTGGTATCTTTGCCATAGATGTTGACTCAGCGTTAGTTTCCGACTGTAACTTCACAGACAATTTCGCGACCCTCGGCGGCGGTTTGTACTGGGATGGGACCGAGGCCGTAGTGACCGACTCAAACTTCATCGAGAACTCAGCGTTCAAGGGCGGCGGAATTTATTGCATTGAGAGTGAGGCTTCGACGATACGTGGATGCGAATTCATACGGAATGAGGCAAATGAAGCGGGCGGCGAAGGCGGAGGTATATATTCTTCTTCGGTACCGGTAGACATCATTGATTGTCAATTCCACCGTAATGTAGCCTTAGCTTCCGGTGGTGGTGTGTATTTAGACGGTGGTGCATCGGGGCCGAGAATACTCGCCAACTGTCTGCTTATCGACAATTACGCCGGCAGAGATGGCGGCGGTGTTTCTGCCAACTGGTTTGCTGACCCAATAGTCTCAAACTGCACGTTTGTACGCAACGCTGCTGTAGGTACTTTCGGAGAACCCGATAACACCGGTTTCGGTGGCGGTTTCTACTGCTCCTATGAGAGCAACTCTATAGTTACGGACAGCATTTTCTGGAACAACTATGCTTTGAAAGGCCATGATCTTGGAGTGGGATCAGGCTTTCTGCTCGACCAAAGATGCGCAACGCTTGTCGTATCTTTCAGCGACGTCAAGTCCTCACCAAATGATGTCTGGGTTGATGATAACTGCACGCTCAAGTGGGGCGATGGTAATATCGAGGAAGACCCGTTGTTCGTAACTGGACCGTTCGGCGATTTCTATCTAAGTCAGATTGCTTCGGGTCAGTCGCGCAACAGTTTGTGTGTCGATGCCGGCAGTGATGATGCAAGCCAGGTTGGTTTGATAGGATTCACAACCCGCACTGATGAAGAAGGCGATGCAGATAAGGTCGATATGGGCTTCCATTATCTGATGGCAGAGCCGTGCAGATTCTGTGACCTCATCTTTGATGGCTTTATTGACTTCCGGGACTTTGCAGCTCTTGCTGACAGATGGCTCAATGAGAATTGTTCCGAGACAAATAACTGGTGTCAGGGCGCGGACGTTACATTGGATAGACGTGTTGACTTCAAAGACATAGCTTTCTTAGCTGACTGCTGGCTCGTCGAGGATAACAGTCCTCCGGTTCCTGACCCAAGTAGATGGGAAACAGAACCGTATTTGTTTGGAAATTCAATTACCATGACTGCCGAGACTGCCTCTGATGCTTGGGGCTGGGCTGTGGAATACTATTTCGAGTGCGTCTTTGGCAATTGTAATGATAGCGGCTGGAAGACAGATCCGACATATACAGACACAGGTCTTGACGACAGTATCGAATATGGCTACAGGGTAAGAACTCGTGATGGTGTCAAAAGGATTCCGGACGATGGAACAGGTGAGCCGGGCAACAAAACAGACTTCTCGCCGGTACGTTTTGTCAGCGGAGAAGATACTACGCCGCCGGTACCTAATCCAACTTGGCTTCTTGAACCTTTTGCGATTTCGGCAAATTCAATTTCAATGGTATCCACGACTGCATACGATGACAATGGCGTAGAGTACTTTTTCGATAGCATCTCCGGCAACGGGCACGACAGTGGCTGGCAGGATGATCCGAATTATACGGACATAGATCTTGATCCTGATACAGAATACTCTTACAGGGTCAAAGCCAGAGACATATCCTCCCGTAGGAATGAAACCGATTGGTCAGAGATAATTTCTGTTAGAACTTCTGTGCCTCCGGATGCAGATGCTCCGACACCGAACCCGATGGAGTGGGATCCGGTCGATGACCCGAATGGCTTCGATGGAACACCTCGGGAAGTAGATGGTGGTGGCGGTATTTGGGATTTCTGGGCAGAAATGAGATCTATAGAAGCCACAGATGCGAGTGGCGTAATAGAGTATTTCTTCGAGTGCACTACCGAGCCGGGCTTTAGCAGCGGCTGGCTTACATTCCCAGCCGGACAAGTCCCAACATATACCGTTTTGTTGGGAAGAACCGGACAAGGTCACCGTTTCCGGGTCAAGGCACGCGATTTATACCGCAACCAGACCGCCTGGTCCACTGAAGAAAGGGCCGACCCACCATAGAAATGAACGAGCCGCGCGCTGACAAGCCTCTGGAGCGAGTGGACATCTTCATTTGGTCTTTAGCGTCTGGTAGCCATAGTGCGCAAACAGGTGGTCAAGTATCACCATTGCTGTGTAATTCTCAGCAACCGGCCATATTCGAGCCACAATCGTTGGGTCACGCCTGGTAATAGCAGCCAGATCCTTGTTCTCCAGTGTATATTTGTCAATTGTCTTCTGTGGCTTGTCAATCGTGGGTGTAGGCTTGACCGCAAGTTTAACCACAATGGGTTGGCCTGTGGAAAGGCCGCCTGTAATACCTCCGGCGTTATTCGAATCGAAAATAACTTTGCCGTCTTCAGCGTGCATCTGGTCGTTGTTCTCGAAGCCGGTCATATCTTTGACCGCGAAGCCGGCGCCGACCTCGACGCCTTTGACGGCACCGATGCCGAGCATTTTGCCCAATTCCCCATCGAGTTTATAAAAAACCGGTTCTCCGAGACCTGTTGGAACACCGGTTACAACCACTTCGACTACACCGCCGACCGAATCACCTGTGGCGGCGATGCGGTTACAGGTATCGACCATAGCTTGTGCGGCATCAGTGTCGGGACAGTTCACTATCGGATGGACGTTGTATTTGTCCTGAATCGCAGCAGCAGAGAGCTTCGGAGCCTTATCACGAATAGCGTCAATTTCCTGCTCAATCTCGGCTAATATTTTGGTCTTTTCCAGAAATCTCATATCCATATTTATACGGCCTTTGACGTAAATCTCCTGATAAAACGGGTCGAGGTCGTGTCGCATTTTTTTGTAATCGTTGGTGTACTTAAAAGCCGTCTCGGCGGCGACGTCGGGGCATCGAACGCCGGCGATCTCTTTCACATAGGAAAACACTTCGATACCGCATTTCTTCAGGACTTTTTTGGCGACGTATCCGGCAGCTACGATGGTCGAGGTATAGCGTCCGCTGAAAATACCGGCGCCGATGGCATCATCATCCGGGCCGTACTTTATGAAAGAAGCGTAGGATGCATGGCCCGGGCGTGGTGTGCGATTCGTATCCTGGTATTGCTTGATGTGAATGAAATGGCGGTCCAGGTTGGGAATCAGAATTGCCAGCGGTGTCCCGTTGGTGTGATTTTTATTCCCTGCGTTTTCGATGGTATCGGCCACGTTTATGCCGGAGTAGATAATCGGAAGGTCAGGCTCTTTTCGCGGACTGCTCAATTCATCGGCGCCGGGCTTTCTAAGAAGCAGGTCACCGTAGATTTCCTGTTCGGTTAGTAACATACCCGGCGGAACACCATGTATAATCGACGACAGGCCTTCCTGATAAGAGCCGCCGGCTACCGTTACCTGAAACATTCGTCCAATATGACAACCAATCATTTCTTGATCTCCTTGAAAAATGAGCTGAAGTTATATGAATATCGAGCTTTCTGCATTTTTAGCTACTTTACACTTTAGGCACTCCAAACTTTAGGCACTTACTACTTCCATATTTGCACCGATACCCTTCATCAATTCCACGTAATTGGGAAACGTAACGGCGATTGCCTCAGCGGTATCAATGGTGCATTGGCCATCGAGGTTTAAGCCAGCTAAGGACAAAGCCATTACGATTCGGTGGTCAGCCCAGCCGAGCAGTTCAGCCGATTTGGGTCTGCTGCCGGCTATTATAAGGCCGTCTGGTAATTCTTCAACATCTACGTCCATTTTTTTCAGTTCTTCGGCCATACATTTAATTCGGTCGGTCTCTTTGCTGCGTGCCTGGGGGACGTTCAGCAGTTTGGTTGTCCCTTCGGCAAAAGCAGCGGTAACGGCCATAGCGGGGAGTGCATCGGGAGTTTTATTCATATCAAGCTCGGCGCCTTTAAGCGTTGCAGCTTTAACCGTTACCGAATTTGGGCCAATACTAATATCGGCCCCCATCGCCCTTAAGTAATCGACCACCGCTTTGTCCGGCTGACTATCCGAGAAATCCAGACCAAGTAAGATTACTTCCTCTGCTGACATAGAGGCGGCGCAAAGGAAAAACGTGGCACTGGAAAAGTCGGCAGGAATTGTTGATTCGAATGCCTTATAGCTCTGATTGCCTTTGATTTTGAATTGGCGCATCTGTTGGTTGTCATATTTAATCTGCTGTTTGTCGAGCCAGTCGAGCGTCATCTGCACATAACCCGGCTCGTTGAGCAGAGTAACGTCTATCTCGATATCTTTGGACGCTAATGGTGCGCATAAGAGCAGGCTGGACAGGTATTGACTGGTGGTTGCGGCGATGGCGGTTCTTCCGCCTGTTAGTTTTCCTGTTATCTCAACAGGAACTTTGCCGTTGTTTTTAAGGCTTGTGCATTTTGCTCCGAGCTCACTGAGAGCGTCCATTAGTGGTTCGACAGGGCGGGTTTGAATTTGCTCATCGCCTGTGAAAGTCGTGGTCCGGCCGGGCTGGGCCAGAGCAGCCGATCCCATTGCGATACGCAGCGTCGTGCCGGAATTGCCTACGTCGATAACTTCCGGCGGGGCTGTAATTTCACCGCCTGTGCCGGTTACCTTCCATAGCTTAGGGTCGGATGTGTCAATCGCGGCGCCTAACGCTCGGTAGCAGGCCACGGCAGCTTGAGTATCGCTTGAGTTCAATGGGTTGCGAATGAGACTTTGGCCGGCAGCTAAAGAGGCGATTGCGACCGCACGAATAGTGTGGGACTTAGAGCCTGGAATTACCACCGTTCCTTTTAACCGTGATTTTCTTATAATCAATTTCATAGTTTCGTATATCGTATATCGTATTGCGTGTTGCACTTTTATCAGAAATAACGGAGAATTGGAAGAAGATATTTTAACCACAGATTTTGTGTTCTGCAAGGCTCAATCGGAGCTATCTTCTTGTTTTGTGTACCAATCAGCCTGGGGATCATTGTGCTCTAAAAGGATTTTGAAGTCGTTGATATCGATTGCACCGTCTGCATTGATGTCACCAAGTAGATAACTTTCCAGTGATTTTGTGCTGTTTAGGATGTTGTTGAGCAGAATAGTAAAGTCTGATTCGTTGACAATGCCGTCGGCATTAAGGTCATACCAAAAGATACTGTCGCTGTCTTGTTTATCACTGATGTTCCAGGCCAGGCCGTAACGAGGAGCTATGGCAATTTCTCTTGGGTCGTCAGTATCGTTCAAGGACAGAACAATTTCGTAGTTAGTATAGTTGGGGTCTGCGGGGACGTAAATGTGCTCAACATTGTCAACATTACTGTCGCTGTAATCGAGAAGATAGTCGTTGCTGGAGTTATCTGGGTCAACAGCCCAGAGTTCGAGGCGGAGGTTGCTGTCTTTTTCAGGGGTCGGTTCAAAAGGATAGGTGCTGTTGTAGCGTTTGTTCCAGACGGCTGTGGCTGTAATAAATTTGTCGGCTGGTTCCGCTAAGGTGATTTTGTAAACATTCTCCAGCCTCTGGCTATTATCCAGTTGGTTTAAGTCCCAGCCGGTTGTTGGAATATCACCAGGCTCATTTGGCCCGGCGATTAAATGGTTGTAGGCCCCGACTGCGTTTAACATACCAGCCCCTTGAATGTAGTCCAGAGGAGCGATGTGGTCATCGTCGGTTTGGAGTCGGCCCTTGTGCCAGTAGGGCAGTTTGATTGCGGAATTTAACAAAATTGCTTTGATTACGCAGTTTCCGCCTTCCGGTGATATAGCCGGACTTAAGTTCGGTTCTTGTTTGGCCTTTTGAACGAGCAGGCCTATTGTTCCTGCAACTATAGGTGTCGAGAAGCTCGACCAGTTACCGGTTGGTTCATAGCTGTTGGGTTTGTTATCGTTTGCAGCTAAGCAATTGCCGGGAGCGACGATGTCGGGTTTGCAGCGCTCATCGCCGGTCGGGCCGAAAGTCGAATGCTCCGGATAGGCCAGGGAAAAATGCTCCAGGTTGACTGCAAGGTCTTCGGTGTTTACAGAGTCAATGACACCAACTCCGATGACGTTTGCTCCTGCACCCGGATAAAGAACAGGATCATGAGCGTCGGTGCCGTTACCTATGGCGGCCACGATAATAAGGCCTTTATGTTCGGCCAATGATTCAATACCATTTGTCCACCAGTCTTCAAATTGAATGCCGTTACCGATTGCTATAATATCTGCATCCAGTGAGTGCTCGAATACATTGTTGGTTAAGAAATGCCAGAATTCGTAGATATCAGCCTGTGCCTGTGGTGTTATGCCCTGGTAGTAAAATTGTCCTATCTGTGGATTAAATGCGTCGGGGTCCTCGCCGAACAGTATAGAGCAGATGGCTGTCGAATGTGGTGAAATGCCGGCAGGTGGTTGGCTCTGGTCAAAAAATCTGAGCTCGCTGGCTTTGAAGCAGTCATGTTCGATATCGGGGCGATAATCGTTTTGTGGTTCATCGTCAATATAGGTAATGCTTCGGCAGATAACAGCGAACTTTACGCCATCGCCGGTCAGATTAGGTTCGATCTGTCTTAGGGCGTAAATTCCAGCATGTTCTAATCCCTGCGGTTGGAGAGTTCTGGCATTCTGTGGCTCTTGGGCTCTGGCGGTGGTACCGGCGCTTAACAATACTGTCATGCAGGCTATCAGGCTTAACGCAATTGTTTTAGCTGTTTGTGTCACTTCATAAACTCCAGAGGTGGCGCTCAAAACCAGCAGGGACTTAATTGCTCTCCCGATAAGCCGACCTCCTTAGCTGGTACATTTCTGTCCGTAAATTCTTTTTTATCATAATACCATAAAACGCCTTTGTTTTCAAGTAAATTATCCGGCAGGTTCCTGTAATATTGTGCATTATAGTATTAAAAGGGCGGTTTTTGAAAACTTATTGAGAAATCTTGCCTTTATCAGTCGTAGCTGCTATACTCGATGTGAAATTCAGGTTGATCATTAATTGGTGGTTTGCTGCAAATATGAAGGTAATTTTAGAATCCGGACAAATTGAGCAGGTTCTTAAGGATTTGACAGGTCGTATTCTTTCTGACACTCCGGCTGAGATGGATATTGCAGTAATCGGTATTCGCAGCAGGGGAGAGGTCCTTGCCCAGAGATTATCGGGCCAATTATCCCAGAAGCTCGGCAAAGATGTTCCGTGTGGCACTCTGGATATAACGCTTTATCGTGACGATTTGAATTCGCCACACGGCACTGCTCAGCCGCTGGTTCGCACCACGGAAATCGGATTCGATATAGACGATAAAATCATTATCTTGGTTGATGATGTTTTATATACCGGCCGGTCGGCGCGGGCAGCGATGGATGCCCTTATAGATTTGGGCAGGCCTAAGGCGATAAGGTTGGCGGTCCTCGTTGACCGCCTCGGCAGGGAGTTGCCGATACAGGCTGATTACGCAGGCTGCAAGGCCGACGCCGAACCCGGTAAATTAGTACAGGTCAGCCTTGTCGAATCAGATGGAAAAGACGAAGTAGTTATCGAGTAAATGAGTAGATGCATTAAGCATTAACGCACAAACTCATATACGTATATACGAAACTATGGCTTTAAAAAGAAAAAGCAAACAATTCAAATGGCATCACAAGCATTTACTTGGCTTGCGGGAGCTTAGTGCCGAAGAGATTACATATATTCTTGATACGGCCAAAGGTTTTGAGCAGATAAGCACCCGGTCGGTCAAAAAGGCCCCGCCTTTGCGCGGCAAGGTTGTTGTGAACCTGTTTTTTGAAGACAGCACTCGGACGCGAAACAGCTTTGCCTTGGCCGCAAATCGACTAAGCGCGGATATTATCGAATTTACCAAGAAGGACAGTTCCGTCAGTAAAGGCGAATCACTTTTAGATACGGTTAGGAATCTGGAAGCGATGGGGATTGATATTGTTGTGGTTCGGCATAGTGCCGGCGGTGCGCCGAAATTTTTAAGCAGGAATATAAATGCCTGCGTGGTCAATGCCGGCGACGGATTCTGCGAGCATCCCACTCAAGGTCTTTTGGATGTCTATACTATTCGAAAAATAAAAGGCACCCTTGAAGGTTTGAAGATAGCGATTGTCGGCGATATAGCGCACTCGCGCGTTGCCCGCAGTGATATGTGGGCGATGACAAAACTCGGTGCTGAAGTGATATTTGTAGGCCCGCCGACACTTATGCCCACACAGGCGAGCCAATTGCCGGTCAAAGTAAGCTACTGCCTTGATGAGGTTATCGAAAAGGTCGATGTGATAAATATGCTTCGGATTCAGTTTGAGCGGCTCGGCGGCAATCCTTTTCCTTCGATTCGGGAATACTCGCATTATTTCGGACTGACTGTCGAGCGTATGAAAAGGGCCAAGTCCGATATTTTGGTTATGCACCCGGGGCCGATTAACAGAGGACTGGAGATGGAAAGTGAAGTAGCCGACGGCCGGAACAGTGTTATCTTAGAGCAGGTAACAAACGGTCTGGCTGTGAGAATGGCAGTGCTGTTCTTAGTCAACCAGGCGGCAGCAGAACAGAAATGATTATTGATTATTTTACACCAAGGTATGGGTTCTGAATTATTGATAAAAAATGGTCGGGTAATAGACCCTGCGAACGGCATCGACAAAAAATGCGATGTGCTTATCGTCGATGAGCAAATCGAAGCAGTCGGCAAGGTCGAAAAACCTGCACAGTCTGTTATCGATGCGGCCGGCAAATTAGTCGTGCCGGGGTTGATTGATATCCATGTTCATTTTCGTGAGCCGGGCGATGAAGAGGAAGAAACAATAGCGAGCGGCTCGGCAGCGGCTGTTGCAGCAGGTTTCACTTCGGTTGTCTGTATGCCAAATACCAATCCTGTCATACAAAATGAAACCGATGTCGAATACATCCATCGAAAGGGCAGACAGACCCGGAAAACTCATGTCTATACAATGGGGGCCATCACGAAAGGCCTTCAGGGCGTTGAGCTTGCGGAGATGGGACTTATGGCTGAGGCCGGGGCCCTTGGTTTTACCGATGATGGCAGGGGGGTGCAGGACCCGGCGGTTATGCTGCGGGCTTTGAAATATGCTGCTATGTTCGATGTGGTTGTGGCTCAGCATTGTCAGGACGACGGTTTTACAGGCAATGGCGTGATGAACTCCGGTTACTATTCGACTATACTTGGGCTGCCTGGGATAGACCCGTTAGCTGAAGAGGCAATGCTGTGGCGTGATATTCAGCTTATCAAAAAGACAAAAGTTCGCTACCACGCCCAGCACATATCTACGGCAGGGTCTGTCGAGCTGATAAGGGCTGCCAAGAAAGATTCTCTGCCGGTTACCTGTGAGGTAACGCCGCATCATTTACTTTTAACCGAGGAATGCTGCGCCGAATATGACACCAACTACAAGGTAAATCCGCCTCTGCGGGGGGACAAGGATGTTGAGGCCCTAAGGCAGGCGATTGCC
>SDBS01002612.1_pt1 | contig 17934 bp, 25 predicted proteins | sample 2277091 | NCBI WGS metagenome assembly SDBS01 (sample SAMN10404972, study PRJNA504765) | marine sediment metagenome | isolation source: marine sediment core GS10_PC15, 163 cmbsf | place: Arctic Ocean: Southern Knipovich Ridge | collected 2010 | reverse complement strand
ATAGTGTATGGTTATCCACAAGCACAATCGTTCGGACTAACCCCCGGGTAGTACCCTTGACCCTTTATGCGAGAGGGCCATGGGACCCTTTATAGGAACGCGTAAATATATCATTTTCGTTTCGTAGACATCATTATATACAGGTCTACTTAACCCACTTATACGTGAAGAATGCTTGACAGTTACTAACAAGTGTTGAAGTATCGGCACAGTGTATGACAAGTGGAGTGAGTTATCGGCACATACCATATAGTAAGTTGTAGATATTTTACTACATGTACGTTGTACAAACGTAATAGGTAAATATGTCAACAGTTTCCGGTTTTGCGGACATATCCTATATAGGAAAACTAACTATTTTCAGAAAAGTGGCACGATCTGACCCTATTTTAAAAAAATATTGGGAAAATTTGGCCATATGTGAAAGATTTGGGAAGAAAGTTCTTATACTATTGAGAGGGTATGTTTTTTACAGCGGAGGGCAAGACGATGGCGAATAAATTAAACTATAATAAATGCACCAAGCGTGAACTCCGCCGCTGTATTACATGGACCAAGAAGATATTAAAGCTAAGTGACTGGAAGATTAACATAAATATATCTTCTGATCCGCGGGACTGCTACGGGGACATTGAGCTGGAGGCTTGTTACTATGAAGCTACAGTAAATATTTATATCGGCAATTGTAAAGAAGGTGATATTTCACCGTTACAGGTTTTAATGCACGAGCTTATCCACATTTCAACTCTGGGCAAGAACTCGCTTAATCCGGGGCACAGTGAATTTGTAAGTGACACGTTTGAGTATCCGATGATTTGTTTATATTTGATTCAGGAGTAATGATATGGAAGGGTACGGCACATGGCACGTAAACTGTGCCCGTAATTGTAAGGCCCAAAGCGTAATAGAAAACGCTGGTGATAGTTTTACTAGGGCAGATGCAATTGCCAAATTCGAGGAAAGAGGGTGGAAAGAAATCCATGAAGCGTTCGTGGGTGAAATGATCTGTCCTGATTGTGCTAAGGTTTGTATTTGATTCAGGAGTAATGCTATGACTGTAAAAGAAATTCGTAGGACATATTACACGAGCCGGGCACGGCCTGAAACACATTTACTGCTTGTCAGTAATCGAGACTCTATGCTGTGGCTGATTGCGTATCACGCAGTGGATACTAAGGGAAGGTCGCTCGCTCAATTTGTTAAAGAAGTAGCAGCCGGGGAAGAGACCGAGTTGTACTTCAAACGGATCAAGACAGTATTTTTTAGCGATCACGTTACGCAATTTGTGCCGAAAGAAACGGAGCTTACAGTTGGAGATACTAACTAAAGCGGAAGTGAAGAAACAGTGGATTAGTTTTTATTACGATTTACTAACCTTACGGGAGACTAAAGATTATGGAGCAAACACAAAATACAAACAGCCGAAACGAAAAGCCACGAGCAGTGGCAGTGGAGATGCTGAACAATGTGTACGACCAGCTAGTGGAAAAAGACATGTCCCGCGACGAGTTCATTAACGAATCGCTTGATATAATTGGCAAGACTAAAGCTAAACCGAAGAGTAATATTATTCTTCCTAACTAAGAACCCGGCATCGTAGCTGGGAGTGACTATAATATAGTATATAGGAGAGAAGTATGAGCATCAACAATTTTGGACAGATTCAGAACACGCTGTACCCCGCGTCAAATTCGACACCCCAGCCGTTGCTAAGAAATGCGCAGGGGGTCCTAGACGCCTATGGTACAGTCGTTCCTATTGGTGGCACAGCAGGTTATGTAACTGGTGCTACGTTTAAACAGACTGATGGCGGGGCTGATACTTCACTGTTCGTTAATGAAGGTTCCGTAACTAGCTGTAATTTCACCGCTGTGATTGCTGATGTGCCTAATGCGTTTGGATCAGCATCGGGTCGTGGTCCTAGTCCTTTGATCTGGGATGATTGCCCAGTGCTTGACTATACGTTGAACGCGCAGCTTGGTAGCCACGTATTCGATGACCTGCACAGCGGGATAACTGTCGCTGCTAACCAGTCTGTTTCTGCTGCTGCTGCACTTGGAACTACGGGTCAGTTCGCTGCGTTTACTTTGACAGGTACTACTGTATCTACGAAAACTGACGATGTAGGTGGGGTAGTCGATCTTACAGTTACTACTGATGAAGATGCAGACTGTAGAATAGCATACCCGCAGAACATCGAAGTCGCTGGTATGTTTAAATTTGCGGCTGGCAAGAAACTGTGGATAGAGGCAAGGATTAAAGTTGATAATATCACGGACGCCAAGCAGAATTTGTTCTTCGGGTTTATGGAAGAGGCACGAATGGCTACTGGTGAACTTATCGCTGTAGCTGGCGGGGCAACTGCTGACGTTGACTACGTAGCATTTAGGCAGGACGAAGCCGATGGCGACGCGTTCCAGACTCACTATAACACGGCCTCCGGTGGGCACACTGTTCTATCGGCTACGGCTGGTGTAATTACTATTAATACTTTCCACAAGCTAGGAATCTATTGCGATGGCACGACTGTTACTTTTTATATTGACGGTGTAGCGTTGACTGATACTGTTAATATTAGTGCTGCTAATTTCCCAGACGGTGAAGAGATGGGAGTTTACTTCGGTATTGTGGCTGCGTCTGCTACTACTATCGTAAGCTCTATTGACTGGGTTCGTATAGCCCAAGAATATTAAAACAATTAACCCCGGATGGACTAGCTCTGTTCGGGGTAGTTTTCGTTTGACGCAGGAGAGTAATATGGTAAGGAGCAAAGAGGCGCAGGCTGTGATTGACGCTTTATACACTATACTACAGAAAGAACTTGATATTCTGGGCGATAGTGACGAGGATATATGCAGAGCATTTAAGCTGGCGTCGATTGTTATAAATGCCGAAAGCGGCACACCCCTTGAGATGCTTAATGGGACGCTGCGGGAGAACGGCGTAACAGTTCCCCTAGAAGTGTACGTTGAACAGGAAGAGGACGAAGTTGATGTGGTAACTGATGAAGGGGTGAAGGCCATCAAAATAGGCGACCTAAACATTGGAATATTCGATGAGGATAAGGAGAGGTAATATGCAAGCCGATACATACGTGAATAACCCCGACACCAAGGAGAGGATTAACCCCGCTACTGAAGAGAGTCAGGCGCAGGTTGTAAATGAACTGGCTGGTTCGATAATCAAGAACAGTAGCGAGGGCGGTAATGTCGTTCTTATTATCGCCAGCAATGTTGCGAGTGGCTCCGATGTAGGGGTCAGGTCCGTTTTGCTATATACAGATGCAGCGGATGTGACGATGACGATAGGTGAATCTGCGGCTGACGCTGATGATTTTTTGCTTTTGCAGAACTCTTACACACCAGTCCCGGTTAGTAACCTGAAGTTTCTACAGTTCTACGGCGCTACCGATGGTGCTAAGATTTACATTTTGTTTAGGAGCTAGCTATGAGCCTGATCGCACACTATAAACTGAACGATAACGCTGCGGATACAGTGGTCGCTGATACCTCTGGTAATAGCCGTAATGGGGTGGCGTCTGTAAACACAGACACTGCGGGTTTTTCAGTAGCGGGGCAGATAAATGAAAGCCTAGACTTTGCAACGACCAGAATTGTAACTGTTGCTAATCATGCCGATTTTAGCTTTGGCAATGGACTCGATGATTCTCCGTTTAGCCTGTCTGTTTGGGCTTTCGTTATTGATAATGGCACGCAAAGAATTTTAACTAAATGGGACATAAATTCCCTACGCGAATGGGAGCTTAGGTTTACATCCACCGAGACTCTCCGATGCACCCTTCAAGACGAAGACGCAGCAGCATCTATAGCTGTGACAAGTGATAGTTCAATAGGGCTTGGGTGGCGGCATCTTGTGGTAACTTATGACGGTAGCGAGCTAGATACAGGGCTTAAATTGTACGTTGACGGCCAGCTAATTGACTCTACGCCAAGTACTACTGGAACGTATGTTGCAATGGAAGCATTAGGGGTAGATGTTGTGGTGGGGGCTGGTTTATCAACTGGAAGTCCTATCACTATTTTCAACGATAAAATTGATGACGTCCGTATATATGATGCTGTGCTAACCACGGCGGAAATAACAACTATTTACAATGGTGGCAGCGGCACAGAGAACGAGGATATAACCCCGCCTACTCCCAACCCGGCTACATTCGTTACACCACCTGCCGCGGTAGATACGGTGTCAATAATTATGACTGCTACGACGGGTGCCGATGTGACTGGTCCTGTCCAGTACCTCTTTACAGAGACTTCTGGTAATCCCGGTGGCGCAAATAGCTCTTGGCAAGCTAGTCCTGAATATACTAACAGTGGCTTGGATGCAGACACGCAGTACACCTATACGGTTACAATGCGTGATAGCGAAGAAGTTCCGAATGTCGGCACCGCGTCTGCCCCAGCCAACGCTACTACAGACGCTAGCTCGATTGGGCTTCTGTCAGGTGGCACTTATTTATTTGAATCTTGGGGGTTTTAATATGAAGAATATTTTAATATACCTTGCAGTAGTATTTTTGCTCCTGCTGCTGGGGGTAGCGTTTTACGTTGATGGCTACCCGGTATCCAGTCGCAAGTCTACACCACCTGTTAAGGCAACCGATCCTAATGATATTAAGTATCGAGAGGACATTTGCAATGGACGAGGCAATTATTCAGAGCCGTATCCAGAACGCGATGGCGAGATTACATCCTGACTCGCACATACGGTTCGTTGATCCGAAGCACACTATGATTGATGACTTAAACGCACTTGACATTGCAGTGACCTATTTTAAATTTGACAGTGAGGCTAGAATGCGGGAGGCTTTCGCTGCTGGGAAAATGGAGGGGGGCAAGTAATGTCAAGCAGATCAAGAGCTGGACGCCTACTGTCTAAATTTATACGCCAGATTGCCGAAGAGACAGATTTTGTACTAGGCAAAGGTGGTGAAGATGATCGCATGGTTTCAAAAGCCGAGCAGCTCGCACGCAAGATGTGGCGAATTGCTGAAGGTTACGAGGAAGTAATACTCACTGCCGATGGCGAGTCTAGGACAGTTGTTCACCAGCCTGACCATAAGATGATGACTGTTCTCATGGATCGTATCGAAGGTCGATGCGGGACTGTCCAAGAGGACGAGGTTATTAGACCTACTGCGTCATCCAAGATTACTGATCAGGGCAAGAAACGAATAGCGGCTATAGGAGATTTTGATGATAGCAGAAACGCTTAAGCCAAGTTTATCAACGCCATTCCCTAACATGCCCCGTCACTGGAAAGAACCGCTGACAGGTCTGAAGATTCCCAAAGACCCTATGGAAAATGTTATATGGCGCGGTGACTTGCTGCGTAAGGCAGAGAAAGACCCTATCTTACAGCAAGACCTTATGTCTGCGTCGTCAGAGTCGCTACTGTTTTGGATCAATACTTTTTTGTGGACGTTTCACCAGAAAGATATTGATCCCGTAACTGGTTTTGAAATTGCAGTTGAGAATGAGCATGTCCCATTTATAACGTGGGACGTTCAGGATACTTTATTTAAGAAGTTACTGTATCGGCTGAAGCACCCTTCGTCAATCCTGATCGACAAGTCACGTGACATGGGTGCGAGCTGGTGCGGATTAGGTTTCATGCACTGGGTGTGGTTGTTCGTTGATGACGCACAGCTACTTGAGATGTCCCGTACTAAAGACTACGTGGATCAACCCGGCAACATGAAAGCGTTATTCCAAAAACATGACTACATCAATCAGTGGCTACCCGAATGGATGGTCCCACCGGGTGTGCGTACTGGTGAGAAGTACAGAACAAGTATGCACATGAAGAACATCCTTAACGGTGCGTGTATTGATGGCGAGTCAACGAATGAAAATGCTGGCTCTGGCGACAGGCGTAAAATCCTTTTGCTAGATGAGTTTGCTAAGGTTGAAAAAGGTTCTCTGATTCGTTCAGCGACGAAAGACGTGTCGCCGTTTAGGATCGTAAACTCTACCCCGGCTGGTCCGGGTACAGAATATGCCCGCTGGAAAAAGTCTGGTCAGATCGAGGTGTTCCAATTGCCTTGGTGGGAGCACCCGGACAAAGGCGGCGGACGTTACACGTATCAGGATGAACACGGTGCGTGGCATATTAGTTCGCCTTGGTACAAAGAAGAATCTAAGCAGCGATCACCGAAGGAAATGGCTCGTGAAATTGACATGAAAGATACCGAGTCTGGTGATACGTTCTTTACTCTTAATAATATTAAAAAGCATATTGCCTTATTCGGGAGCAAACCTAAATATAGGTTCCACGTTCATCTTGACAAAAAGATCGCTGACTCTGCCGTGTATACTAAGATACGTGCGAGGGACTACAGTGCCGTGAAGCTGACTAAAGGTTGTAATGGTCAGCTACGTGTCTGGTGTAATCTTACTTTGAACAGACCAGACCAGACTAAAACGTACGTAATGGGCTGCGATATTAGCAAAGGTCAGGGGGCCTCAAACTCTGTCATCTCTATTAAGTGCAGGGAGACAGGTGAGAAAATCGCTGAATGGCGCGATGCTAATACTCCGCCGTACACTATGGCAAGAGTGGCAGTTGCACTCGCTATCTGGTGCGGCGGCAGAAAACCTAAATCACTTCCGCTGATTAAGTGGGAGAAGAACGGCCCCGGCATTGACTTTGGCAAACAGCTTGTTAAGACTTTCAAGTATCCGTACTGTTACTACATGGACAAGTCTGGCGACAAGTCAGAAAAGAAATTGAGTAAGTACGGTTGGCACTCTAGTGCCGATAGTAAATTTGAATTGCTTACCGAGTACGACAGGGCATTAGCACATGGCGGTTATATTAACCATAGTATCTTCGGCTTAGAAGAAGCAGAGACTTATATCTACTACAAAGGTGGTGGCATAGGCCCAGCGGAACTGGTCGAGGAAAATTCCAACGCACGAAAGACGCATGGCGACGTTGTCATAGCTGATGCGTTGACACTCGAATCTAAGGAGCATGGGACTATCAAGCACGAAGGCCCTGACTATCCAGCAGGTTCCGTGGGTGCCAGAAAGAAGAAGCGTATGGGCGAGAAGAAAAAGAAAAATCGTAACTGGCGCAATAAATTTAATTTCGAGGGGTAGGTTATGGCGGGGCGTATAGAGATACCGTGGGTTGACAGGTCCGACGAGCTGGAAGCTATCTTGCGGAAGCGTAAGGCAGACTGGTTGCGGAGAGTGCGGGCAGATAATTTGGCTTTGGGGGATGGACTATGCCTGAAGAAGTAACACCAGCCAAGATTCAGAATGCAGTCTTGCGAGGCTTCCAGCGTTTGCAAGCTTACCGCCGAGCAAGGGCTTTGTTCCTGAAAGAATATGTGGGGCAGTACTACAGAGATAAGCAGGGTATATCTGGCGATGAACCCATTAACCTTATCTTTCAAACTGTCAAAACCTATGTGCCCAATATGGTCATGCAGAATCCTATTACTGATGTTTCAAGTGATTACTTGGTGTACAAAGAATATGCTGACATGCTGGGCCTTGCAATTGACAAGACTGTCGCTGACCTGAAGCTAAAGGAATCCCTTAGAGCTTGGATCGTGTCAGCTATTTTTGCGTTCGGAGTTATGAAGGTTAGTCTTGCCTCCAGCGAGAGCATGCTTGTCGATGGAGATGTTAATATTGATCCCGGCCAAGTTTACGCCGAGATCGTTGACCTCGACGACTTTGTGTTTGACGCTGTTTGCACTGATATACGGAAATCTACGTTTCTCGGTAGTCGAGTAAGGGTTCCGAGGCAGCAACTCTTGGATGATCCGAGCTATGATAAAGAGCTGGTTATGCAGCTACCGACAGCTAAGGTCAACAACAAAAACAGGGCAGAGGATATGACCAAGCAGAATACGGCGGTATCGGAGTCGTATACTCTTCAAGACCTTGTTGACGTAGTTGAGCTGTGGGTTCCAGAGGCGAACGCACTTGTAACTATCTCTGATCCGCAGCAGATTATACTCGATGGCTATCTTCGCTCTGTGGACTACTACGGCCCCGCTAAAGGGCCTTACGTTTTGTTGAGCTTCTCGCCGCCTGTGCCGGGTAATCCGCTACCAGTGGCCCCTGTGTCGCTGTGGTACGATCTGCACATGATTGCAAACCGGACATTCAAGCGAATGATGGATCAAGCTGACAGACAGAAGGATATTCTCGCGTTTTCTCCGGCCTTTGCCGATGAAGCACAAGATATACTAGATGCAGAAGACGGCGATTCCGTGGCTGTTTCTGACCCAAGTGCCGCACAGGTCATGTCATTCGGGGGGGCTAATAACCGCAATGAACAGATGGTCCAGCAGATGCAGATGTGGTTTAACTATGTCGCTGGCAACCCGGATCAGATGGCGGGCAATATGTCGAAGGCTACTAAGGGATCGAAGGAAACTGCGACCCGGACATCTGCCATGCAGTCGAATATGTCTGTTAGTCTCGATGACGCACAGGGAATTGTTCAGGATGCAACAGCGGAAGTGTCAGGGCGGATCGCATGGTATCTCCATACTGATCCATTGATCGAGCTACCGCTGACCAAGAGAACAACTGGCGGAGAGTTTCAGCAGGTCGTCTTAACACCGGAGCAGCGACAGGGTGACTTTTTCCTTTACACGTTTACTATTCGTGCGAAGTCAATGGTTCCTACTGATCCTGTTACACGTGCTCGACTGATGACAGAGTTTGCGGTTAATATAATGCCCGGTGTTATCAACTCTGCTAATATAGCTATGACAATGGGTGTACCGTTTAATGTCCAGCGTTGTCTAACTGATCTTGCGGAACAGCAGGGCTTAACCACTGACGTTATGAGCTGGTTCGACGATCCTGAATTTATGCAGCGGATGGCTATCCGTGTGCAGCTCGGTCCGCAGAATCAGGGCAAGGCTGGCGGTGGCAGTAGTGGTGGTGGTCAGGCTGCACAGAACGGCGGCTTCGGAGGTGGGCCAGCGGCTTCACCTGAACAACAATTTAATCAAGACGCTCAAGCTGGTGCTAATCAGGCACAGGCAGATATGGGAGGCGTTTAATGGGTGGGGGACCTTGCGAAGTGAGCAAACCAGATAAGATAAATGGCTATGACAAGTGGGACGTAGAAAGTGACGCCCGCACTTTGATTAAGGCTAAAGAACTTGAAGGTGGCGATGCTAAGTATTATAAAACTTTGATCGCTGAAGTAGAGAAAACAGCCAAGGCCGCTACTGAAGCAGCAGCTATTAAGACCAGAGCCGCCGATGACCTAAAGCTTGAAAAGAAAGTTGGCGGTAAACTTAAAAAAATGTACGGAGGTAAATAATGGCGTATAGTGTAGAAAAAGACTTAGAGCAGATGGGCAGGAAAAATAAGGCATCGGCCAAGCGTGGCGATGCTCGACGGGCCAAGCTCAAGGCGAAGGCAAAGCCCAAGGCCAAGGCGAAGGCAAAGCCTAAGAAGAAAAAGGGCGAGACGAAAGAAAATTGGGCACAGCGGCTAAAGCGTAATGTACAGATGATGCTAAAGGGCGAGAAGTACAAAGTCCCCGATAAAAAGAAAAGCAGTCATAACTCAAAAGGAAAAAGCGGAGGGTACTAGTATGCCGATGTATTCTTATAAATGCCCAGAGTGCGGGCACGCTAAAGAGATAATGAGGCCAATGGCTGAATGTGATCTTGGTGTGCCCTGCGATGGTGAACATGCTTGCAAGCAGAGTTTAATGGAGCGTGACTTCCGAGCCGATCTGTTCCACACTGCTTCTGACACTTATACTAAACCAATTATCTCTGATTCGTTAGCGATCAGTATGGACCAGATCGCGGAGCATAAAGCACGGTTCCCAGATATTGAAATTACTAATCAAGGCCAGTTAGTTTTCGACAAGTATAGCAAGCATGAGGCGTACTTGAAAAAGACTGGCCACGTAAAACATCCCGGCAAGACACGCCGGAGAGTTAAGAAAATAGCTACTGTATAACCTACCCCCGGCATTAAGCTGGGCAGCAAATAACAGGAGAAATGAAATGGCACTACCAAAACCAGAACCCGGAAAAAGTGAGCAAGAAATTTTAGATGCAGCAGAAGAAAGAATAAAAATCCTTGGCGGCGATCCTTCGGCAGATGAAATTATCCCTGACAACGAATCTATCCCAGCAGAAGACCTCGAAGAAGTAGATGAAGATGCAGAAGAGGACGACGATCTGGACAGCGACGATGGCAGTGATGATGATTCTACCCCGGAGGATGACGACGAGGAAGATGCGGACATGGATGAAGAAGACGACGACACGGACGGGGACGCACTAGAAGCTGATGACAGTGAGGGTGATGAACCGCAACTCACTGATGCTTACTATCGTGCTGCGATCCACAGTGGATATGATGAAAAGGAAATCGTCGAGTTTATGAAGGCGAATCCTGAACTAGCAATTAAGACCTTTTCTAAGATGCACGATCAGATGAATAGTGTATCGAGTGAGTTTGCCAATATCGGAAGGTTTAAAAAGGAACAGGCCAATAAAGCTGCTCCTGACGAATCTACTGATAAGCCGGGCTTCAAGAAGATTGATCTTGAAAAGCTAAGAACTGAATATCCAGATGATGCTTTGGTTGATGTAATCGAACAGATGCAGAACCAGAACCAAGCCATGTTCGATGAGCTTGATAAGCGTCCTACGCAAGCGGCTAATACAGGTCAGCTTGCAACGGACCAGCAGAATTTAGAAGCCGACAGGGTTAAACTGGTTGGTGAAAAGATCGACTCGTTTTTCAGAGGGCCGGGCATGGAGCAGTACGCTTCTATCTACGGTACACTCCCCGACAAAGAAAAGAGCTGGGAGGGGTTACTTCCTTCAGAGAAAATGAATCGTGTAGCTGTAGTCGAACAAGTAGAAGAGCTGATTAGCGGAGCTAAGACGCTAGGCAAAGACATGGAAGTTACTGATGCTCTTGGCAGGGCGCACCTTCTCATAACGCAGCCAGTTCAGGAAAAGATGATTCGTAAGGACATCATGGACAAAGTGCGGAAGAGATCGAAAAGCATAACACTTAAACCGAATGGTTCCTCGACGCCAGCGGCTTCAAAGTCTAGTAAGCCTAAGACGGCTAAAGATATAGAAGCCAGAGCCGAAGAACGCTTGGCCAAAGTGTTTGGACACTAATGTAATGTAAGTATTATTTTTTAGGAAATTGTAAAATGGGTGTTAAGAATAGTGATCTTGTAGACCTTATCGCGACCACATTGAACGACCTGCCCAAGCAGGAGTTCGAGGTTGCGTGGGACAACCAAGACTATGAATTTTGTCGTATCTACCAGAGTGAAAGAATGGAGATCGACGGTGGTAATCAGATTGAGCGTAAGGTTATGCTTGATCCTACTGGTAATGCTCGCTATCGTAGGCTGTATGATACTGATACACCTGCCGTTGGCGAGGTAATGCACACTATCAAAGTTCCTTGGACGCAGATCGGGACCAACTACAGTTGGGACAAAGTCGAGATCATGCGGAACAAGAACTCTGCTAAGGGTTTCGTAAACTTGCTCAAGACTCGCCGGGTTGACGGTCTTTGGGACTTGGCTAACCTTATTGAAGATCGTGCTTGGAAAACTCCTGACAGTGCCAATGACGACCTGAACCCTTATGGCGTTCCTTACTACTTGAACTTTTTTACTGATTCAAGCGGTACTGTGAATAGCTCTGCTGGTTTCAACGGTGTAGCGGCTAAGTACCAGAATGGTAACTTCGTTACTAATATTGCTGGCATTGATGCTGCTGAAGAGCCTAAGTGGAGAAACTATTGTGCACCTTATACCAAGGTCAACAATGCTACACTGAAGACTTTCCGTATTGCGTTTATGAAGACTCGTTTCAAAGTGCCACTAATCATCAATGATCCCTCTGACATGCGTACTGCCGCCAAGCGTATTTACGTTGATAGCAATACTGCTGCTGACCTGATGGAACTTGCGGACCTCAAGGACGATAAGCATACAGGCAAAGAGGTACTTGGCAACTTGACGATTGACGATAGTAGCCTTTGCCGCATCAATAGGCTGCCTGTTGTTTTTATCCCGCAGCTTGAAGGCGCAGATTATAGTCCTATTTTCTGCATTGACTTTGCTAAGTTTATCCCCTATGTTCAGGATGGTTACTGGATGGACGAGGGTGAACCTATCACTGACCGCACGCAGCACACAGTGTTTACTGTGTTCCTTGATGGTGCACATAACAACCTTTGCATCAACCGTAGGACTGCTGGCTTTGTATTGCACAAAGAAACTGTTTAATTTAAAGTAATTGTGGCGTGGCTTCGGCTGCGCCACTTTTTGTTTCCACTAAAATATTTTGTAAGGAAATTTGAAATGGGTGACGTAGTACATTTGGGTACATCTGCTGGTGTGAACACTCGCGGTCCTAGCCCTAGAATCTGGAATAAAGGTGACGTTCAGGAGTTTAAGGACGATCCGGTTAAAGGTATTATTGTTTTTGATGACTTTAGAAATTCTTTTACGACCCAAGAAGAGGCCGGCCGCACAGCATGGACAGGCGGAATTGGGCATATTGCTGGTGACATTAACTGGCAGGGCTATACTGAAACTGCCGCTGTCGCTGATGTAGCACTTCAGGCAGATGATGAAGGTGTGCTGATGCTTGATACCGATGGTTCTGATGATGATGTCGTCGGTATTACCACCGGTGATAATACGCAGGGTATTTTCAAGAGTCCTGAAGAGGGTGTTCGTAAGTCTTTCTATTTTGAGGTCAGGTATAAAGCCAGCACTGTAACAGATGGTGATTTGCCGCACTTTATCGGTTTGATGGAACCCGGTAAACTCGCTGATGGCACACCTCTCGGCGCGCTTGGCGTTCTGGCTGATGTAGATTACATTGGCTTTCACGTAGATGAATCTGATGGTAACGGCGTAGATATTGTCTACAATGAAGCCACGAGTGGAACTGCGCAAGCTACTACTGGTCTGATCGCAATTGTCGCTGATACCTATATTCGACTTGGCTTCAAAGTTGAAATACTTGGGCTTAGTATGAAGGTAAGATTCTTTGTCGATGGCGTTGATCTTGGTGATGGTGCGGCAATAGATATTTCTACCGCTGATACCAACTGGCCCGGTGCTACTAACATGGACGTTGTGATCTGTGCTACAAGTGGTACTAACGGCGAAGATGGCGACAACCTGAAAATTGACTGGGTTAGAGTGGCCCAAGAGTCTTAATTAAACTATACCTCGGATATGTAATGTATCCGGGGTAATTTTTTGAGGTGTAATATGGAAGATAAGATCAAAGCTGCACTTGCTAACATTGACAAGATAGTTAGTTCTACTAGTATGAGTAGGCAAGAACACCTTGTCTTGGCCGATAATATTGAGCTTCTGAAAACAGTGGGTGAAGGCTACTTACTGCTCTGCGAGGCTGACGAGGAGGAATAAGATGGCGGAACCTACGAGTGCGTTATCAATAGAAGCTTTAGTACTTCGAGTGGCCAGAGAAATTGGTGTCGCTGAATATGGTTCTTCGGGCCAAGGCACTGCTATGATTCCTGTTGACTCCCATGATCTTGAGCTATGCCGCGGAATTGTATGGGACGGGATCAGGACGTTTATTGCCGCTGGTCCTATTAAGGGTTGGCGTTGGATGAAACGTATTATGAGCGTCACCATGACATCTACACGAGTAACTGGGACTGCTGACGCAGCAGACTCTACATCGCTGACTGACTTGACACTCATCGCTACTTACAGTGATAATACTGATCTGGTGGGGTGGTATATTTATATTACTGGTGGAACAGGGGAAGGAAGTTACGCACAAGTTACTTCTTACAATGGAACTACTGGGAAAGTTACTGTTGCTGACTGGCTTGATAGCCGTGGTAACACTGGTGGCACTGACCCTATCGCTACAGATACCTTTGCCCTTACACCCGTAGAAACTGTAGGTGGTGATATTCATAGATACCCGCTTGATGAAAACTTTGGTGGCTCCGCCGATGGTGAGATAACCTATGCTGCTGATACTAATCATGCCACGCACATTGACTGGGTAGACGAGTCGTTTATCAGGCGGAGAAGGTCTGTTACTGTGACCAGAAGCTACCCCTTGTGGGCTGCGATTAAGCCACTCGAACCATACGCCTCCGGTATTGGGCCTTCGAGAAGATTCGAGATTCTGTTTGACCCTAGACCTATAGCTGACGATACTATTCTGTTCCCTTATAGCGTTTACTTTGATCGTGTTCTCCTTGAAACTGGCACAGCGTCAAGCGGTGGTGCTACTACTCTGGTCGATAGTGATCTTGCTAATCTTTTTCCTGATGATTATTACAATGGCTGGCTGCTTAAAATAGCAGATGGAACAGGGAAGAATAGTAACGCAATAGTAACAGACTATACGGGTTCTACTGGAACATTTACTGTGGCAGACTGGTTGGCGATTGACGGCACAGCAGGTGGCACTGATCCCGCAGCTTCGAGTACATACACTTTGCAGCCCGTTTCTAATTTACACCCGGCAGGTTTCAGATTCGACAATGCTATTAAAGCAGCTTGCTTAGCTGAAGCAGAAGAGCAAGTTGACGAGTTAGCTGGTAGAGGATTTATTGGTAAGTTTAGAAAGTTGGACTTACCTGATGCTGTTAAAATTGATATAAGAAGTGCACCACGTTCTTTAGGAACTTCCAATAAAACTGGAAGGGGCAAAAGGCTATTGCGTGATCGCACATGGAATGATGTAACATTTGACTAATAAGGAAAATTATGAGTGAATTTAAAATTGCAAAACTTCTGATTGATATAGTCCCCGGCCCCGCTGGTGAAACTATCCCGCAAACTGTCTATAACACAGAAGATGGAATATTGCACGCTTACGGAACAGTTGTGCCTGTCGATGGCACAATTGATTATGCAGAAAGCTGCATCTTCCATAAGATAGGTGGGAGCGGCAGCGAACTGCTGTACGTTAATCGCGGTAGTGATACCTCTAGCCTGTTCATAGCACTTGGGACGCAAGCGTTTGGAACAGCGGCAGGTCGTGGCCCAAGCCCGGCTATATGGGATGATTGCCCTGTAGATGAGTTCAAGAATAATGCTGAAGCTGGCATGATATTCTTTGATGATCTTCTTGATGGTATTGACGTGGCTACTAACCAGTCTGCCGCTGCTGCGGCTGCTCTGGGCACTACTGGTAAGTTCGGTGCGTTCACCGGGACCACGGCTAATACTATTGCTAGTGACGCTACTAACTCCCAAGGGGTTGCAATCGTTTCGACTGATACCGACAATCAAAGTGCTATGATCGTATGGCCCAAAGGTGCTACGGTAGCTGGCAAAGTTAAGTTTACTACTGGTAAAAAGTTGTGGATGGAGTGCAGGATTAAAGTTAGCACTATCGCCACTGCCATTAACCAGATATTTGTAGGCTTCGCAGAAGAGGCATTGAACGCAGAAGGACTTTTGCTTCTTATTAACGAGAGTAGCTTGGCCGACAAGGACTATGTTGGCTTCCTCAAGGAGTACACTGACGGTGACGGACTTAATACCGAGTTCAATACTGCCAGTGGTACTAATGTTTCTAACGATGATGAAGCTACTCTGGTGGCAGGAGCATGGACCAAGCTTGGTATTTATTGCGACGGTTCGACTGTTACATTTTATGTTGATGGTGTTGCCCTTGCTACTACTACGACAACTGCAACTGCGGATTTCCCTGACGGGGAAGAGATGGCTTTCTACCTTCAGAACATGTGCGGTGCTGCTGGTACTGTTGGGACTATATCACTTGACTGGCTACGTATAGCACAGGAGTATTAACATACACGCCCCGGATCAAAGTTGCGGTCCGGGGTTTATTTTTTCCTTGGAGATATTATGCCAGCATTTGCATTTCCTATCGGCGGGGTTGATAAAGGCCGGGCGACGCCTGAAGAAGACTTGGCTGTTTCCAACGACATGAATAACTCAAGGCCCTATGATACTATTGACCAGAAAGCAAGAGGCGGTCAGCGTCCTGCTATGATTAAAAGATACTCGCAGCAAATTGGTGGCGAAGCTGCCCCTATTGTTGCTATTACTAAAGTTACGGTGGTGAACTAATGAGCGTTTTACAAGATAACTACGTTCCGGCTGGCGTTAATATTAACACATCTATATATCTTACTCGGTATCAAACACAGTCATTTGCTGCTTCTGGTAGCTACTCTATTGACCGGATTGACTGGTTCGGCAAACGTGCCGGGGCTGTAGGAACCTGTTTCATTGAAATCTATGCTACTGACCCTGATGACTTCGGGAAACCCACAGGGGCAGCTCTAGTGTCACAGTCATTCGACGGGGACACGCTCATTGGAACAAGTGATGTGTATAACCAGATAACACTGGATGCTCCGCTTGCATTAACAGGGGCAACGACTTATGCTATTGCCCTGCGTGCACCCAATGGGACTGATGGATCAAACGCATTAGATTGGCGTGTTGATACCGTATCATCTTATGAATCAGGCGAAAACTATTCTACTACTGATGGCGGGGCTTCTTTCTCTCGTGCTGCTTCTGATTCTTCACTGCCATTTAAAGCGTACGGGGTTAATACTGTTGCCACACGGGCCAAGGACATAGTAATTGATACAAAAGTTACTACTGGTGCTAGTATTAACGATACTACTTGGCTGGCCCAAACCATTAAAGTGAGTGCAGGTGTAACGCTGGTAGGTATTGACTTGAGCCTATACGCTGCTAATGATACTGCTGCCACGATAACCATTGGAGTTTACCCCACTGACGGAAGCGACAAACCTGACACCAGCGGAGCAGCGTTGGGAGAGGCTACTATATCACGCCCGGATTTGACCCCGCTTTCCGATAGACCTAACCCGTGGGTATCCGTAGACCTTGACACTTCTGTAGATTTACAGGCCGATACGTTCTACGCTATTGTTGTGAGTAGTAGTAATGCACAGGTAACGTCATGGAACAGTATATCATCTGCTGGCCCTTATGCAGATGGCCAAAGCTGGACAACGGCAGATTCCGGGGCTACATGGACCGATGGGGGGTCAAGTAATGCTGGTGATAGGGCTGTAAAGACCTATAATTTTAGCGTCGCGGGGGCTACACCTACTGACGTAGAGTACACCAAAAAATTAGTGGCTGTCGGCAACAATGAAGTATGGTATGAATCAGTGGCTGGCACTATGTCTGAACTGGCTGCGGCCAATGGTGACATCGACTGTAGCGACCTCCTGAATATATTCGAGGGCTATGGCAAAGTTTTTGTTGCCAACAAGACTAATCTGAAAATAGCTGACTTTCAAAATTCAAAAATTACTACCGCTGATGTCTTACTCGGCGGTGTCTACCCGCAGTTCGGGGTGTTGCTTACTGGGGGAAGCTCCGGGGCTGCTATGGTGGTGGACTATATAACTACATTAAGTGGAGCTAGCGTTATTTATGGTACGAACATTACAGATGATACCTTTACATCTGGCGAAACTGTTACGGGCACTAACCCGGATTCGACCAGTGTTTCATTTGCGACTAACAGCGTTGAAGACGCTGGGCCGCATTGGTACGATTGGACTACTTACGGAAATAGCACTGTTTTCGGTGCACTGCCACCCAGTGCTACTTTAGGCTGTCTGTTCCGTGGCCGGGCGGTTATATCCGGTAATTCACGTGCAGCGCATCAATGGTATATGTCAAGACAGGCTAATCCGTTTGATTTTTTGTTCGGCATCAACGATGCTCAATCTGCCGTAGCTGGCAATAATACTGATGCGGGTGAAGTTGGTGATGTCGTTACAGCGTTGATCCCTTACAAAGATGATTATCTGGTCTTTGGCTGCGTTGATTCTATTTGGTATTTAACTGGTGACCCCACAAGTGGTGGTTCGCTTGATGAATTAGACTTGACAACTGGAATCT
>SDBS01002611.1_pt1 | contig 17935 bp, 29 predicted proteins | sample 2277091 | NCBI WGS metagenome assembly SDBS01 (sample SAMN10404972, study PRJNA504765) | marine sediment metagenome | isolation source: marine sediment core GS10_PC15, 163 cmbsf | place: Arctic Ocean: Southern Knipovich Ridge | collected 2010 | reverse complement strand
GGAGGTCGCGGGTTCGACCCCCGCCAGTTATTTTTACCCACATATTATAGGAAGGCATGATATGAAAGCTAAACTGACAGCAAAACAAATTCAAGCATTTCAACTTTGCTCTGGAGAGATCGGTGGAATGACAACATGCGAAGCGGCGTTAGAGATGGACATTTCAGTTCAGGCTGTGAATCGACTGCTTGCCCGTGCTGAAGAGAGGTGTCCAGAGCTTTTCCCGATCCTTACGAAGCAGGAGTCACGGGTACTAAACATGATGGATAAGGAAGGACTCACTAACACTGAGATCGCTACAAGGCTTGATGTATGCTGTAGCCGGGTCAGTCAGATCGCTGAGTCATTGCAGGTCAAACGCGGGCGGATAGATCAACCCGTAGTTATGGAAAGATACGAGCCACATATGGACTCAAGAATTGCTCGGAGGTTTTGATGGATATTGATGATGTAATCGCTTTGCTTGGAATGCACTGTAACAATTTCTCAGATGAAGTTATCATTGTCATTGGGCAAAAAGAATACAAGCTGGAAGGTACAGTGATCGGCGACATGGACGAACAAGCAGTTTATGTTTACGCGGAGGAGAAATGACTAAAGACCAAATGAGAGAACACTGTAAGCCGTTGGTGCTTGCGGTCATAGATAACGGTAAGCCAATAGGCGTACTGTTCTACGATGCACTGTTCACGGTGATCCCAGGTCTCAACTCTTACGAACGATACCTGCTTCGGCCTTTGTTTGACCGGGCCTTGCTTGTCAGAGAAGCTGAATCCTGCTTGAAGAACTGTGCCAGTTGCAAGAAGACGCCGCCGCCCACCTACGACGAGATGATGCTACATGAGTTAGTGCCGATGATGATAGCTGAATTGAAGAAGGAGCGATGATGGGCGTTAAATATTTTTTAGCAAAGGTCAAAACAATAAGAAGGACGCATCGCAAAATCGGCAGGAATGAGCCGTGTCGATGTGGGCGAGAATTGAAATACAAACGCTGTTGCTGGCTATCAGATGTCACGAGAGGGGCAAGATGAGAAAATTTGATACAGGTGCCACACGAGATACAGATGAGAACAAGCTCGACTTTGAGGGCTTCTTGAGCCCACTCGTACTACAACGTTATGCTGAATACATGAACAAGCATCGTGTGCAGGCCGATGGTGGTCTTCGTGATTCGGATAATTGGCAGAAGGGAATACCGGAAGAAGTATACATGAAATCCGGGTTCCGTCATTTCTTTGATTGGTGGGTGAATCATCGGGGAATAGTGTCGCTGACTAAAGACACTATGGAAGAAAGTCTTTGTGCTTTGCTATTCAATGTGATGGGGTACCTGCATGAGTATCTGAGAGGCCCGGAACTCGGCGACAGACGTGGTGATGAAATATACGTCAAGAAAATAGCTGCCGACCCTAATCCAAGCAGAAGTGTAAACCTGACAGGAGATCAGCAATGAATATTAGCAAGAGGGAACCATATATTACAACATATACTGGATTGAACTTCACGCTGCAAGGTAAAGGTATCGATCAATTCAGTCTTGAAGACATCGCACACAGTCTAAGTATGCAGTGCAGGTACACTGGGCACGCTAAGAAGTTTTATTCAGTAGCAGAACATTGCGTGTTGATGAGTCGTTATATTGACGATCCTGACCTCAAGATTGTGGCTCTGTACCATGATGCAGTTGAAGCATACATTGGTGACTTAGCTACTCCGTTGAAACAACTTCTTCCTGGCTATAGGAAGATTGAAGAAGAAATAGAACAGCGTTTGTTCGTATGGCTGGGCATTGATGTAGACCCGTATGTGAAACGGTTGGTTAAGATACTTGATATGAGGATAATGCTTAATGAACGTGATGTATTACTACCTGCTATTGAAGACTGGATCGAAGATGAGGTCACTACATCATTGGGCATTGACATAAAGTGTTGGGGCCCTGCGAGAGCGGAGAAGGAATTCCTGAAACAAGCGAGAGCATTGGGGGTGACATGAGCAGTCATTTTATGAGTAAAAAGCTTTATGACAGATTGCGTAAAGATAGAGCGAGGTCGCCCATGAAGAAAAAATCAAAAGTCCACATATTAGGTGACTTATCACCGAAGGACGTCTATGAGTATGTAGACAAAAATAAAAATTGGAACCGCAACAGGTACGCAGTGCTTGACCAAAACTGCTACAGCTTCGGTGGACAGCACAAAGACGGCTATAAATTTGTAGTTGATATTACCACGGGCAAGATATGCCACCACAGGAAGAACCTGGCCATATTTTTTGCCCACGAAAAGAAAGAAGAGGTAGTCATGGATCATTTCATAGGTTGGAAATTCGGTGTACCTATCAAAATATACACAAAATACCAGCGAGACGTGGTGTCAAAAGATGTGAGGCTCGTCTTTGAAGACGAGTCTGTATTTACAGTACTGGTTGGTGGAGGGGGCTATACCGTTTGCGATAAAGCTAACTACTACTATGAACTGATCCCCCATGCGGCATATCGCGGAGCCCAGCATCCAAGGTACCCAGTCTGCAAAGGTACGAAGAAAAATGTTGCATACTGCAACAGCATAGACAAGATGCCAGAATTCGGGTGTACCGATAATATAGAGCCTATCCCCGTTGTCACTGTCATGATCGATGGCAGAACAATCGAACTATCAGCAGAAACTATTTGCGAGTTGAAAGACAAACTGGGAGTCTAACATGAAGCTGATTGATTATGACATAAACTTAAAGCGTGGTGTCAATCGTGTTGAGTTCTTCATCTTCGGCGACACCCACATAGGTAAGCGTAACTGTGCAGAAAAACCTATGCGTAAGCAGGTTGCTGAAGTACTTGATCGTGTCAAACGTCGTGACCGTGAGGTCCGTGTGCTGTTCGGCGGCGACATCTGTGATTACGTGAAGCCGGGTGACATGAAACGGTTCAACATCAATGCACTGGCTGACTGGTTGGTGGAAGGTACGGCGTCAACAGTACGCAAAAAACTGAATGATGTGTCCAATCAACAGTTGAAGCGTGCTTTAAGTATCTTCCAGACATTAAATAAGTATGACATCGGTGCAGTCGAAGGCAACCATGAATACTCAATGATGCACCATAATAATTTCGACATGCAAGATAGGTTCTGCCGTGGTATGGACACGAGCGACCTGACGGACGAAGCTGTGATACGCTTGAAGTTTAAGAAGGACGGCGTAACACAGACGCTGAAGTTCTATCTACAGCATGGTCATGGCGGCGGTCGCACGGCAGGTGCGGAGCCTAATCACCTTGAACGACTACGCAATGAATGGGAAGACGCCGATGTTGTGTTGCGTGGGCACTCGCACACGTTCTGTACACTGCCACCTAAGCCAGTCATGTACTTGCCGAACAATGGCGACATGCCAAAAGAACTTCTTCAGCGTTATCGCTTCGCTGCAAACTGGGGTTGCTGGCTGTATAGTCATTCGGTTGGCCCATCCAGCTACGAGTCGCGGGCAGCATATCCGGCAAGACCTATGATAACTATGAAGATAGTGGTATGGCCTTTTCATCGGATAACAGTGAAGGGCCAGCGGGTTATGAAACCAAAGATCGAGTTAAGAGAGTACACGGTGTTATAATGGGAAAAAATGATGCTGGAAAAGGCAGTGATAAACGACCCTGCCTGATAAGCCGTGAAGAAGAAACGCTACGCTGGAATTTAGCACGAAGTGAAATAACGTATGAAGAGTTTATCGAAGCTATGATTAAGAAAGATGAAAATGAGCAAGCTAACAGATTTTAAGTACGGCATCAGCATGGAAGGTTTAGTCATAGCTGTATTCTTGGAAGAAACTGATCGGAATATTTCGATGGAGGCCCTCCAGGATGACTTGTTCGGAGACGTGGAGTTAGAAGCCGTGGAGTGGACCCCGCCAGATAATGATTGTGTCTGGGGAGAGAAACTAACATGAGCGGGATTACATTCGGCAATGTGAAACTCTACCGGTTCAGGGAGCACTATCGACAGTGGTTGAAGGATACGCTGCTTGAAGCGAGCAAGCTTTCCGATCAAGTATCCGATCAACATAGGATCATGGAATTCAGGGGCCTACTTAACGCTCCAGCCGTAATAGATGAAGGCATGCTGCCGTGTAGCTTCTTTCAAAAGCATGATGACGTGTGCCGGACAGATAATAAGATGATGTGTTTCGTAGTTTTCATACGTTACCTTGTGCAGACGTGGTGGGCGTGCAGTACTGATGACCCACAGAAAATTGAGGGCCAGTTAATTAGGCTGGACTCGCTGGTAGAAAATTGGGGCACTCTTATAGTCTATGGCGATGAACGAGTTGGATATAAGCTGGGGGTAGTATAATGATTTGGGGCAAAACGAAAGAACAAAAAGACCAAATAAAAAAGGAACAACTGGAATGGCATAGTTGGTTTGCGTGGAAGCCTGTAGTATTTGAGAATGAACAGAGTGCGTGGCTATGTAAAGTAAAAAGGAAAAACGTGCCTTGCAAAACCAGATACAGAGATTGGGAAGAGTGGCACTACCAATCATTAACAAAACCGGGGTCCATAGACATCGACCAAAGAATAGCCGACCTGAACGCCGAGAATGAACGGTTAAGCAGCCTGGTAAAGAAAGCTGTAATATGACAGAAAAAGAAAAACAAGCATTGCACGATGAGTACACTCCAGCATCCGAGTATTGTAGGAGGTGCAAGCTTGCAGGAATTGCTCTTGGTAGGGCGATCATGCTACATAAGAAAATTGGACGCTTGAAGAAACAGAACAAACGATTACGTCAACGAATCGCAGGATTAAAAAAATGACCACATTTGAAATCTTAAAACTTGCTGGCTGGCCCACTAACTTTGTCGTATTGGACTTTGAAACCTACTACGATGATGAGTACACACTTAGTAAGATGAGCCACTGGGAGTACATAACTGATAAACGGTTTGAAGTGACCGGCTGTGGGTTTAAGTTCAATCCAGATGGAGAGTCATTTTTCGTATGGCCTGACCACCTGTACCAATACTTCAGCGACTTGCAAGAATGTTACGGCCACGAACTGCAAGACATCACTGTCGTAATCCAGAATGCTCAGTTCGATGCTCTGCTGTTGCTGCAACACTTCGGCATAGCAGCCAAGCATGTCATCGATGTGAAGCATCTTGATGCACATTTCGACAGCCGCAGATCGCACCGGCTGAAAGATATGGCAGCAAGAAATAAGTTGCAGCCGAAGGGTGAGACAATACAGTTTAAGGGTGTGCATCTGACTGATATGACAGCAGAGCAGAGGGAAGCTATGGTAGAGTACTGCAAGAACGATTGCGATCTTGAGTACGCCCTGTTTGAAAAGCTGCTGCCTTATCTGTCCGATCCAGCTACTGAACTTAATCATGCTATGCACACTACGAACTTGTACACCAAGCCGAGACTCAGTTTCGACTTTGATCTCGCTGATGAACTTACAGCAAGCATGACAAAACATATTGACGAAGCCTGCGAAAGTGTGGGCATGACTAAAAACGATATCTCAGGCAATCTATCATTTGTCAAGGCATTACAAGCGGTCTTACCAACAGACGAAGTGGTGCCCACCAAAGCACACAAACGTCCCGGAAAAAAGATGACTGCTTTGCTCGGCCAATCAGGGATCGGTCCAGCACTCGCCAAGACAGATGATGGTTGTCTAATGCTGTTAGCACACTCGAAAAAAGAAGTCAGTCAGCTTATGCAAGCGAGACAGGCAGTGAAATCCTGGCCCCTGCACCTCAAGCGTATTGCGTCTATGCAACGCATCGCCAAGGCTGCTGGGGGCCGGATGCCTGTTCCTCTCAGCTATTACGGCTGCCACACTGGTCGTCCGTCCGGCGGTGGCGGGATCAACTTATTGAATCTGGGCGGCAGTGGCAGAGCGGGTATGGGAACTCATCCTCTTATACAGAAAATGAGGCACCTACTGACTGCCAACGCTGGTATACTTGTAATTTCTGATGCCGCTCAAATTGAAGCCCGAATATTAGCTTGGATCGCAGGCCAAGAAGATTTAGTTCAAGCGTTTGCGGAAGACCGGGATGTCTACAGTGAGTTCGGCAGCAAGCTTTTTGCGGCGATGCTGAGGAAACCAGAAGATACCGATCCTCCTCCGATATACAAGATGCTGTCAATACGTCGTGGTTTTTCAAAAGATACTGTACTCGGTGCAGGTTACGGTATGGGAGTGAATCGTTTCTACAATAACTGCCTTATGAATCCTGGGCTCCGTCCACTGTTTGACAGCGGGCAGTATGATCGTGCATTTGTAGAGAGACTAATCAAGGGATACCGCACAACTTACTACAGGATACCTGAGTTTTGGAAGACTGTTGAACAATGCTTCCGTATCGTTGTGAAGTACCCGCATGAAGTTCGTCGCTATGCTGTGCCGGGGAGTAAGCTTGGAGAAAATGACCTGCTAACTTTCTGGAATAACAACGGTACGGTAAACATCCAGCTTCCGTCTGGCAGGATACTTTACTACCCACACGCTGCGGTGAAGAGGAAAGTGAATGACTATGACTATGACAATCAACTGAAGTATCATCATGGTCCTCTATGGGGTGGCTCTATAACAGAGAATCTTATTCAGTCGATAGCCCGCGATCTTCTGGTCTATTGGATCAACCTGTGTGAAGAAGCTGGACTGCCTGTTGTACTTCATGTGTATGATGAAATAATAGCGATGTCTTCTGTGTCTTTTGCCGACGAGAATTTGAAGATACTTATGGATATAATGAGCAAAGGCCCGGCGTGGGCGGATGGTTTACCACTGGCCGCAGAAGGTATAGTAAGTAAGACTTATAAGAAATGAGGTGAGCAATTTGTTGAGCTTTGATGATAAAAATAAAGCTGAAAAAGAGTTGACAAAGTTAAGAAAAAAAGAGTTTAACAAGTTCTGTCCTTTGCTCAAAACAAGATGCGACGATAACTGCGTCTGTTTTGAAGACGCCTCGATGGTGCCAGTAGCTCGTAGTAATACGCCAGCACCTCCAATATATGAGGTTTACCCCAAACGGTGTACTAATTCAATGTTTTCAAAGACTTATAAGAAATAAGAAGTGAGGCGAAATAAAATGAAACATTTTCTAACAGAACTTGGGATAATATTATTGGGCTTACTAATCGGCAGTGTAATAGCGTGTTGTATGGCTGGTAGCTTCTTAATGATAGCTCGGCTGTGTAGATAAAGTAAGACTTATAAAAAATAAGAAATGAGGGGTAAGATGATTTATTTGCAATGTGTAAGCTTGTTTGTCGCAGTTTTGTTTACGTCCGTTAATATATTCCGGGCTTGTGCTAAGCACGACATACCGGGGATCAACTTCGTTCTTCAAGCTATAGGCATTACTGGCTTCGCCATACTTCAATGGGTAATCTGAAACGTACATAAGAAATAGGAGAGTCAAATGTTTGTGAGTGTACAAAAAGTCGTGTCTTTCTACGTGAGCTTTTATGACGAACATGAAGAAATACTTATCGAGGGGTTCCAGCGGTACACGCATGAACGATCAGCCGTGCGAGCAGCTAAACGTTTAGCTGGACAGTTTGCCACGGACTATAAATCAAGACTCGAACGAAAAGGAGAATAGTCATGGGTAAACCCCGACACTGGCAGTTATCAGCATCATCAATTCAATGCTTCAAGATGTGCCCCTACAAGTACTTCTTGAAATACATGAAACGTATCAGGAAGACCGTCGAGCCTGAGCATTTCAGGTACGGTACGAACTGGCATCGGATTATGGAAGTCATCAATCTGAACCCCGGCAGCGTATGCGAATGTCACGGTGATGCTGATGGATGCGTGGTCTGTAATGATACAGGCGTTATCCCTGATGACATTATGATCGCCGTCCTGCGTGTCATTGACGACGCTTACTCCCGCATCCCCGGTACTATGGACCCCGAAAAATGGGCTGTAGAACGAGCAAAACTTTTGTACTCGGCGGCTGGTTACAACTGGTATTACAGCAATGTTCCCTTCAATCCGATTCATGTTGAGCAAAAATTTGAAGTTGCGATCCCAGGGAAGACAGGCCGGTCAGTTCCGAATGTAAAAATAGTTGGCATGATCGACAAGATCGTAGCGATGGTGAACTGCAATCGGGTAGTTGAACACAAGACAACGTCGAGTCCTATTGATTCGGGCTCGAAGTATTGGGGCCATCTGGCACTGGACACGCAGACTTCTCTGTATATCCTGATCGCCAAGATGTTGCAGACTGATGGGAAGCTGCCTGAAGTACTGGGCGACATCGATGGTATTTACTACGACGTCTCCCATAAGCCGACGATCTCGCCGAAGAAGCTGACTATTGCTGACAGTAAAAAGTTTGTTGAAGACGGGATGTATTTCAATCAGCAGTTCCAGCGAAATGTAACACATGGCCACCCACTGATTGTAATAGTAGACGGCCATGAAGCAGTAGTAGAACCAGCTAAGAAGGAAGGTCAGTACGCCATACGCGAAACTCCTGACATGTATGGTGCAAGACTCCTTGCTGACATCGCCGAGCGTCCTGAGTTTTACTTCGCCAGAAAAGAGATCGGCAAAACTGATGACGAGATTAACCGATTTCATAAGCAACTTCTCGGCATTCTTGATTCGCTCCGTGCCCATGAAAAAGCTGGCAGTTGGTACCAGTGCGAAGACATGTGCGAGAATACGTTCCATTGTGAATATATTGACATGTGCTACAACGGCATCGATCCTGATGAAGTGCTTCCTGATGGCTTAGAGATTAAGCCGAAGAAGGAGGATAAAAATGCGAATTAGAAACCTTCCTACTACAGTGCAAATAATTTGCGGTGAATACGGAGGATGGATCGTTGGGTCCGCTGCTGATCCAGGAGCGGTTATCAGTCGTGTAAAAGACATTGACGTAATCGTGCCCTTCCATCAATGGCGAAGAGTTAGTAAAATCGCTGCTGCTAAAAGGGGGGCTTCGCTTAACAAGCACGGGGGCAGTAGGTTTGTTGAGGACGGCACACAAATAGATGTGTGGCCAGATACGCTGGATAATAATATGGTGACCTGCATAACTCAGTGGGTATGGCACCCCCGTTCTGGAATTAGATTTCAAAGGCAGATAGTACAATGAAGTTCGCATTCTTTTTCTACCTCATTGGCAACGTTTGTTTTATAATTGGATCAATAATAGGTTATTACGCCAGTAAATAATTTTTTAAGGGAGAATGAAAATGGCAGTAAAGAAACGAGACATACCGGCACCGCCTAAAGCAGCACCCACTACAGCAAAAGGGAGAAAGCCAGCTACAACAGCAGCTACTACGAGACCATCACCTGCGGCACCGGCACGACCGAAAGCTGTGCCTGTTAAAAACTTCAAAATCTCATCAGGTGAAATGCAAGGTGCTGGGATGAAGATACTGATCCATGCTGATTCAGGTATGGGCAAAACAACACTTGCCAGCCTCGCCCCTAATCCTGTATTCATTGGCCTTGACGCTGGTGGTATAGGTATTAAAGGATATCAACGTGTGGGCGGCGACGAAAGCGAGAACAACGTAGAGAATTTTCTTGATGTCAGAGCAGCACTACAAGCACCCATATATGATGAGTACGAAACAGTGTGTGTAGATACGTGCACGCTGCTCGAAGAGTGGGCAGAACAACACGTGCTCGACACCATCACTAATGACCACGGCGAGAAGATGACCAGCATCGTTAAATACGGCTGGAGTAACGGGTATCGGCACCTGTATGATACAATGAAGCTGATCCTACAGGACTGCGATGCACTTGTGCGTAAGGGTAAGAACGTCATACTGATCGCCCAGTCTACTCCACACAACGTGCCTAATCCTGGTGGTGAAGATTTCATCCGACAAGGACCACGACTATGTACTCGTAAGGGTTCTAACGTAGAAGCGTTGTACTGTGAATGGGCCGATCACATCTTCCACATCGGCTACCAGTTCTTGAATGTGGACAAGAAAAAGAAAGCTACGGGAAATGGCGGGCGTGCTGTTTTCGTACATCCTGAGCCGCATTTTAGGGCAAAATCTCGGACACTTGGGGTCGATAAAGCAGTTGTAACATTCGATGATCCGACTGATGACTCGATCTGGCAGTTCCTGGCTGCGGTTGGGCAGTAAGTAAAAGAAAACTAACATTATTTTTTGAGGAATAACAAAATGATCTACATTGCTATTAGTATCGTGCTTGCAGCCTTAATCGTCAAAGGCCCAGAGGTTTACTTCCAGTGGAAATACAATCGCAGAACAGCCATAGTGAAGCGTGGCTTCTTTGAGTGCAACGGTATACGTTACAAGCTCGTCAACTAAGAACAAGAAAGTTAACTTTATTTTCGAGAGGGAAAAACATGAGCATGATTACACAAGTAGGATCGTTCAGGGGCGTGGTCCTTGAACATGCAGTAACAGCAACGAAGGGTGACAAGCCACTCCCGCAACTGGCAGTAAAGATGCGTGCATTGGAAGTGTACGACGCTGCTGAGAAAACATGGATCGATTATCAGGCTGAGGTCGAGTGTGAGATTACTGGCTATCTTTGTTTGTTCTCCAAAGATGGTTCGCCTATCTTCCACGTCACTGATATCCAGCGGGTGTTCGAGTGGGACGGTGCATCGTTGGTCGGCCTCAACGAGCTTGATCTTGAAGGTGCAGAAGTGCAGTTCGAGGTTACGACTAATACCTACAAGGACAAGACAAGACTCCAAGTCGCTCGCATCTCCGAGTACAACGATGTTCCTGGCAGTGGCGGCGTGAAGAAGATGGACGACGACGATCTCGCCAAGCTGAACGCTAAATTCAGAAATGCCTTGAAGAAGCTCAGTGGGGGCCCCAAGGCTGCATCGGCACCGAAGCCTGCCACGCCTCCGGCAGCACCAGCAAAGACCAAGACTAAGACTACCAAGACTAAGAAGACTACTCCTCCGCCAGCACCTACACCAGAAGCAGCAGAAGCTGCGGCGACAAAGCCTGAAGTTCCAGTGGAAGAAGCCGTCGAAGAATTTGCAAAGTCTACTGCTCCTACAGCACCCAAGGCACCGCCTGCTGCACCGAAGGCGGCGAGTACGACTAAGACTGATGTGTCTTACACCTATGAATCGGCATGGGCAGAGTGCTGCGAGAAGAGGCAGGAAAATGTGGCAGACGATGCGTTGGCGGCGGCGTTTACGGCGGCCATGTATCGCGTAGCTCCCGGCAAGACTGAGACTCAGATCGAAAGCAGTGACTGGGGCTTGATTACGGAAGCTGTGGTCGCAGAAGTAGGGGCTTTTTAGTCGTCTTCTTCTCACCACTAATATAACACGGGGCGGCGGGTGTCGCACGGCAAGTACTGGAATCCACTCTACCGCTCCGTGTTTTTCTTCTTTCCGAAAGAAGTAGTATGTCAAAAAAGAAATCATTAGCAGAATTATTCGAGACATATAGGCAGAACGTCTACCCAGCTATGCTCGACTCATTCGCCGAGCAGCTTGGAGTATCAGCAGGGTCTCTGAGCATGATCGGCATAGGCTATGAATTCGCTGGCCCTTCGTGGATGTTCCCTGAACGTGATGAGAAGGGCGAGATCATAGGGCTCGTCAGAAGATTCTACGGTGGCAAGAAATATACAATGGAAGGATCAAAGCGTGGCCTTACTTACATAATGAATCCTGACTTCGGAAAGAAAGAAGATCGGTACACACCTGGCCGACATAACTGGGTGCGTGTTTCAAAAGGCACGCCATGCCCCATCTGTGGTAGGGAAAAATGGTGCCTGATATCAGCAGAAGACATTGACAACCCCCCCGCCGTTTTGTGCGGCCAAGAAGAGGGCTCAATTGCTCCAAGTGGTGAGGGAACTTTCCTGCACATACTTACGCCGGACGGTATCAAGGATACACACTGTCAAACAGTACTGCCGGACACAGAGTTGCCGATCCTCATCGTGGAAGGACAAACAGATGTTGCAGCAGCCTATGACCTGGGCTTAGTGGCAATCGGCAGACCTTCAGCCACGTCAGGTATGAAATTGCTGCGTAAGATGCCATTGAACAATCGCTCGATCATAGTAGTCGGCGAGAACGACGCCGGTGCTGGCGAAGACGGCATGGAGTCTGCTCATAGAACACTGAACAAGATGACCCAAAAAATTATAAGCGTGATGCCTACAGACGGGATTAAAGATTTACGTACCTGGGTACACGCTGGCCTTACACGAGACTTACTATTAGCAAAGGCTGACGAAGCTCCAACGGTCCCGGCTTCAGATATTTTTCCTAACGACGTAGCACATACGATAGCTAAGGACTGGATGCAGCGTGAGTTATTAGTTGACGGCTATCCTACGATACGACTGTACAAAGGGCGATGGTTGAACTATAAGGATAGCCACTACCAAGAACAAGACGTCAATTTTTTACGCGGTATGCTATATAGATTCCTTGACGGCAAGCTGTATGAAAGAGTTGACGCGAATGGTGTAATCATAGTCGAGCCATACAGACCGACGAGAGCGAAAGTCGGCGATATATTCGACGCCCTTAATCAGTGGTGTCACATTACGAAAGAACATCCGACATGGCTTGATGACGAATACCATCCTGACATAGTGAATTCGATACCGTTCCAGAACGGGATACTTAATGTTGATGACTACATGGATGGAAAGATAACTATGATCCCGAACACGCCAGCATACTTCAACATGAACGTGCTGCCGTACGATTTCGATCCTGAATTAGAATCGGAAGAGTGGAACAGTTTTCTCGCCGATATCTTCAATAAGAGCCAAGGTAAAATAAACTTACTCGCTGAGTGGATGGGGTATAACTGCGTGCCAGATATATCGCAAGAAAAGATGATGATCTTTACTGGCAGGCCCAGGTCAGGCAAGTCAACGGTCCTCGAAGCTATGCGGCACATGCTTGGGCTCAATCAATGCTGCGAAACAAGTTTTCAGTCGTTGTGTGGTGCATTCGGATACCAACCTTTAGAGGGAAAACTGGCTGCTTTAATCGGCGATGCGAAGACCCCGACAGCAGGTCAGGCTGATGCCGCCTTAGAGAAGTTGCTGCAAATAGTCGGCGGTGACCCAGTTACTATAAACCGCAAAGGCGTCTCTCAGCTTGCATCGGTACAGTTAAGAACAAGATTTTCAGTGGCTATGAACGAGCTCCCAGTATTTGCCGATCATGCTTCCGCGTTGGAAGTACGCTTGAATCTTCTGCATTTCTCGAACTCTTATGTAGGCAGAGAAGATCGGTTCTTAAAGTATCGTCTCAACAAAGAAGCTGATGCTGGTAGGCTGATAAACTTTGCCTTGCGTGGTCTCAAGCGTCTGCGTGAGCAAAAGAAATTTACGTTGCCACCATCGTCCGTGATCCTGCATAATGAATTCCGGGCCCTCTCTTCTCCGATCCATGAGTTCGTGGCTGAGTGCTGTGAGCTTCACGATACTACTGCACAGCTTAGTAAAGAAGAATACTGGACTCCTTCTAACATGCTGTATGAATTGTGGCGTGGCTGGAGCAAGATGAATGGTAGGGCGGCAGGGATAAAAGCACAGTTCTACCAACGTTTAATGGCGAGCTACCCTACGTTAGTACGGGACAGGAAAAGAATAGCCGGTGAGAGCAGTGCTCGTTATGTAATATGTGGTGTTAAGATTAACGATGAAGTAAAACTTATGTATTTATAGGAGAAATTATCGTGGAAAAAAAACTTATGATGAACAAGCTGATTGACACAGTGGCATTGGTGAACACTGCCCACCAGTTTGTCTTTGAGATCAAGGACATGGTTACGGTAGCACGTATAAGCATTTACGTTATAGGGTCTGACATTAAAGGAACAGTCAATATGACTTGGTCCGAGGTACGCAGCAATAGTGTAAACAGCTTGTGCGAACTTCTCGAAATAAGATTCCATGACGCGATGCTTCATGTACTTCAGAAGAAGTATGACCCACCCAAGCCAACGATCAAAGACATGATAGCTGCCATCCCAGTATTCGAGAGCGTTGATGCTTTTGTTGAGTGCATGAACAAAAAGGACAGAAATAGAATCCGGGCGGCTAAAAAGGACAGAGATAGAATCCGGGCGGCTAAACCGGGGGAGTGCGTTAAAGTTTCGGATGTACGCCCTCCTAAAAAGAAAAAGTACCCAAAGGCGTGTCAAAGAGATTGCGGCTTACGGCATGATCGAAACCCTGCATGGTATGATGGCTACGACCTGGGATTGAAAGAGGGGAAGAAACAAATTGGTGCTACAAGGAACATGACTCTCTCTGTAGCTGTCGCTGTTGGTCGTTTTAACCACGACAACAAAGAGTATAGAGTTGAAAGAATTTTTTAAGAGGGAAACATGAAAACTTTTATAAAACGATGGGGCCTCCTTTTAGCTTACGTGATATTCATCCTCTGTTTTCTATCGTGGGCAACAGGCTGTACTCACTGGAGCTACACCCACGTCAGCTACGACTCTAAAGGTAACGTTACCGATTACGTTGAAGCCCTCGGCCAGGAACTACTTATGCGTAGCAGCATCGACGGTGTACATGTTCTGGTTGAAGAAGGCAAGCGTGAACTTACAATCGGAAAGATCGATCGTGATCCTGATGCAGAAGTAATCGGCGGGATTATAGCCGGCGTAATAAAGGGGCTGAAATGAGTAAAGCAAGTAAAATTATAGCTGACCTTGCTGTATTGATACAAGAACACGGAGACCTGGAGTGTTACCACGAGGATGATAGCTGCCATGCTTACAGCATTAGCGGGGCTAAATACGATGACCGTGAAGAAGAGTTTAAGATAGTATGAATTCAAGACTCTTCCAATTCAATCGTGACAGTTTACTGAAGTGGCTCGACGAACATGCACCTATGCCATCAGTTAAAAGAGCATTGCATTCTGGCAAAGAAATAAAAATTCTTGGGGGCTTCAAGCCTTTGCCAGATAGCAATTCTCCAGGCTGGATCGTAGAAGTTAACAGCATAACTGGAAGGGTGTACCATGTCGCCATAGCTATCAGCAACTTCAGACCACCGAGAGCCTACATGATAAAGTACATAGATTGGAAGTCTTACACTGGCGGCAACCACGCATTGTACTGTGGTGATGACCCTGCCTTCGCGGAAGAGCAGAGAGAACTGGAAACTATACAGAAAGTGAATGAGGTGAATGATGGATGACTTGCTTTTTAAGATTCTGATTAGAAAAATGAGAGCGTGGCAAATTAGAACACGTAGCACGGGGAAGCCTATAGTGCTAAAGGGCGTTGAGGGAGAGATCATAATGGAATTGCTCGAAGCAGCCGTAAAGACGCAGGATAATTTTTTCTATCCCATTCCTTTTATTGGCCGTGGGGCCGTGTTCTTCAATGGATCGCCGGTCTATTGTGAACACGAACTGTCAACACAACATAACACTTATCATGGATATATTTCATAAGGAGTAATTATGAACCCCATAGACAAATTCGTTAAAATATCAGCGGTTCCCGCGATACTATCGGAACTTACTGGAGTCACCAGGAAACGTTGCACAATCTACAACTGGGCAAACAAAGGGTGCAGGACAGCGGACGGCAGGATAGTTAAGCTTGGCTTGAAGACACGCTTAGGCCAGTTGTTTACCAGCAGACGATTGATTGAGAAGTTTATCAGAGAGGTGGGATGATGATAACATTAGAAGAATGTGCAGAGCTTGTGGCCCTAACGTTTCAATCTGCCCCACCAGACCTTTTAGCTATGATAGAGGCAGAGAAATTGAAGATGAAGGAAGAAAACGATGAACCAGAAAACGATCACAATAATCAGGCATGACAAGCAGTCTCTGCCGATCCTTGAGCACATGAGCAAAGCAGAGTTTGTATCATTAGCTATCAGCGGCGGCTTGATCCTTTGGAACTACAAGGGGCTCGCTCTACTCATACCGTCAACGAGTATTATGAACATGGCCCGGCTGGTAGAAGCCTTAAATAAGCGTGATTCTGTAGTGAACAAAGCTCCTAAGTTTGTATTCACCAGTGCGGATGCGATAGTGCTTCCAGAGAAAATAAAAGAAGCTATGCTACACACACCCTGAAAGAACAAGCAAGATTAAGGCAGCTACCAGTGATCCAGTGATCGCTATGCCAGCGAAGAATAACTTCGAGTGGTGAGAAAGGTGTTTCTCTATCGCACACTTGATCCACTTTATGTCGATTGACATCTCTGTTAGTTTTTCTTCATCCACTGTAGCTACCTCTTCAGCTTAGTTTTCTTATCGTCATCTCCGGGCCAGCCGTAGTTAGTGAGAGACCAATCGGAATAAATTAGCCGCCGCAGGTCATCTGCCTCGCCTGTTATTATGTCATAGATACCTTGTCCTGTTCTTATGACCTGATTCGGCACCAATCCAGTAATACCACCCATAGTTTTTATGGCGTACAGCCCGGCCTTCTTCAAATGCTTCTTACGAACTTCACCTTCAGTACCAGCAGCTTTGAGTGCTGACCCCACTGTCTTTGAAAAACTGGAAGGCAGTATGTCTTCAACTGAGGTCTGCCCCCCGGCGAATCCAAGCATTGCATCAGTAACTAATCTACCGATTATAAAAAATGGCCCAAGAGTGTATACTACTTCGTCGAACAGTACATCTTTCCAGGATTTAGGAAGGCCCCCACGAGAAATCATGCCAAACAACATAGCTGGTAAGATGTTAGATGCCAATATACGATACGCCACCATCTTATTGCTGATTTTTCCAGCCTTACGCATACCATATATGTCGTGGGCCCAGAAATTCCAGTTGTTATTTACCTGATTCTGGAATGTTGATAACAGACTTTCGATAGGGCCACCAGTAAAGAAATCGGGCAGGTGTTCAACGTCGCCCATCGGCTGAGTACGCATTGCTATTTTATTAGCAAAAGCCAATGCAGCTTCTTCAGAGCCATCTAACTCGAACTGTTTCTGTATTGACTCACTGTTCAGTGCTGCATCGTAAGATGAATTCCACACTATTGTAACTGTTCGGCCATCCATGAATCTTTGAAATCCTAAAGCAGATTCGGAAAATTCTTTCTTGCCCGTAAGCACCCGTGCAGCTTGAGCTTGATCTCTGATGCGGGCAAGCTCTCTTTCAAAGCTTCTTGTCCTCATCATATCAGACTTATCAAGCATACGTTTTTTGAGTGCATTAAAAGTTCTGGGGTCTATACTCGTAGTCATGTGCTTGGCAGCATAAGCCAGCAACGTGGGATGTGAAGCCACACCATTAAAGCCAGAAATAGCCTGGCGTGCCGCAGACGGTAAATTACCAGTCAGGCTAAAGAGGACGCCTTTGCGTTTCAGCCAGAGTAATGTTTTTGCTCCGAACCCACTACCTTGATCGACAGCGTACCCACGGACACTATTCTTTAGCCAACGTTCCATAATGCCAGCACCGTGCCCAGCAGTAACATTATTTATGGCTTGTCGAAAATCTCTATCATTGATGATATCGCCAACGCTCTTAGCAACCGGGGCCATGTGGATGAATTGTTCTATCCGAGATAAGTGATTAAGATACACCCCAAAAGCATCAAGGTCAATAGCCTGGCTACCACCGACACGAGTTAGCGTTTCGCCCGGCTCAGGCCTGACGCCTTCCCTCGTAGATTTATTTTCAAGTAAGTGCAAGAAATCTTCTGTCTGTAATTCTTTTGTACTCAACAAACGGATCATAAAGTAATTGTCCTGTTCGACAAGTTCGCGGGCTAAACCGATTACAGCAGCTTGATTAGCTCGCCCAAAGTTATCGGCCAAATCTTGTAGTATCCATTCAGCGATAGCAATTTCTTTAGGCGACGTTTTCTGCACCACTTCTAAAGCGGCAAGTGCTGGGTTGTCAAGTGCTGATAAGTTACCTTCAAAAATGTTTTTCCAACTCACTTCATTTTTCATAGCCAA
>SDBS01002610.1_pt1 | contig 17938 bp, 7 predicted proteins | sample 2277091 | NCBI WGS metagenome assembly SDBS01 (sample SAMN10404972, study PRJNA504765) | marine sediment metagenome | isolation source: marine sediment core GS10_PC15, 163 cmbsf | place: Arctic Ocean: Southern Knipovich Ridge | collected 2010 | reverse complement strand
GTATTTTCTTATTTGAATTTTGTTAAGGTTGCTTGCAGCATGTCTTTTTTACTGATTCATAAACGTTTTTTATCTCACCGATCTTGTCTTCGAATTTTTTTATATTTTTTTCGAGCGCAATAAAGAGCATCTTTGCTTGTTGAGGAGTCATTATAATTCTGGAATGTACTTTCGCTTTCTTCATGCCAGGTAAGATCCTAGCGAAATCTATAATAAACTCAGCAGCGGAGTGAGTAATGAATGCAAAATTCGAATAGATTCCCTGAACTTCACCATCTCCAATTTCTACATTAATCTGCTGTGTTGGTTTTTCCATTGTTCTCTCCTTTCTTAATCTCATTACGTCTATCTTTTAGGGTAAAACTACAGGAAAGTCAAGAAAAAAAAGAGACCACAGAAGTGTTTAATTTTTCATTCTTTTTTCTCTTAAAATTCTTTGTTCTCCTTAGTAGTCAGTTTTGTCTTGACTAATTGCAACTTTTGGAATAAAAATATGAAGCTGGCGGTTTAGTTCTTGGTCTTCGATTCTATAAGAAGTTAAAGGAGGAAGAGTTTAATATCATTCTGATGTGTAGTTGATAAACACATGAACTGGATATCCTTGGAGTTTTTCTCTTCCTTTTAAGAATGATAGTTCGATAAGAAATGCAACACATGTAATTTCGCCACCAAGTTTTTCAATAAGACGACAGGTTGAGATGGCTGTTCCACCTGTTGCAAGTAGATCATCTATGATAACTACCTTGTCGCCTTTTTTTACAGCATCTTTATGTATTTCAAGCGCATCAGATCCATACTCAAGTTTATATTCCTCCATTAATGTCTCTGCAGGAAGTTTTCCAGGTTTCCTGACAAGGATTAAACCTTTTTCAAGTACGTGTGCAAGTGCTCCACCAAGGACAAATCCCCTGGACTCAATTGCTGCAATCTTATCAAATTTCTTACTCTTGAGTTCTTCGAGGAAAAGGTTCACAGTAGAATGGAAAGCTTGGCCATTGAGAAGAAGTGTTGTTATATCCCTGAAAACAATGCCTTGTTTTGGGAAATCGGGAACATTTCTTATGTATTTTTTTAATTCCTCTCCGTTCATCCTATCTCCTTTCGCAATAAATATACGAACATAATACAGCAGAAATTGTGAAAAATGTTTTTAACAGACGAAAATGCGAAAATGGAAACTACGAAAATCAGAATAAAAGACAAAAGAAGCAAATTTCAATTTCCTCCACCTATGCAAAAGCTTCGGTGGATAAATAGTTTCGCAATTTCGTGTTTTAAGTATTTCAAGTTTTCATTTTAAGGTTTTCTATTGAAAAAGAATCGGGGCGAGAGGATTTGAACCTCCGACCTCTTGGTCCCGAACCAAGCGCGCTACCGGGCTGCGCTACGCCCCGTCTAAAAACTTAAAGTATAAAGAACTTTATTTTCAACAGGGAATTAAAGAAATATTATCTTTATATTCCCTTGCTATCCTTGTGATGTGTTTAATAGTGATTTTAAGAGTTTGAAAGAAATTATTATTTTTTGTTTTCATCTCTTGTATTCTATAGTAATCCCTGTTATTTTGGTTTCTAATTTCAAAACCGGACATCGAAACCATCAAAAGTACCTGTTGGCTCTATCCACTCTACTTTAACGTTTCTCACGTCACTGGAGATTGGACCGACCTTAAGTTCTTCGATAAGTTGATTAAGCATTCCAAGATTTCCTTCAGCGACTATTTCTACATCTCCTTCATATTTGTTTCTTACAAAACCGGCAAGACCAAGCTCTCTTGCCTTTCTCACTACAAAGTATCTAAATCCTACCCCCTGGACAAGACCTGATGCTATTATGCGAACTGCTTTCATCATTAACTTCTCAAAAACATTTATATACCTTAAAAATGTCAAAGTCAAGAAAAAACTCTTTCTGAAATTTGGTTGATACTAAAGACATAGACCTTAGATATAAATTATTGAATATATGCTTATCTGTTTTACTCACATTTCACTGTTTTACCTGAAAAGTTGTCATTGCGAGGAGCCCTTCGACAGGCTCAGGATAAACTCCGCGGAGCTTGTCCTGAGTGAAACGAAGGATGGCAATCCTATTCACCCTCTCATTAGTCCTCTCCCATCAAGGGAGAGAACTAATAAGGTCTAAAACATTCTTCATAGGAGAGATTGCTTCGCTATTGGGGTCTGACCCCTTTCGTAATCTCGCAATGACGCTCTTTTAATATTGGGAGTTACGCAGATAAGCATTTTATTGAATATGACACCCCTATTCTATTATTCATTCTACACTTCTTTTAATCCCGCTAATTTGCTTAGTGTCATTACTGTAGTCCTAAACATAAATTCTGTTCTTAAATTATTTCTTGCTTTATGTGAGTATTTGCAGTATATGTCTAACGAAGGGAATAAATCCTTAGTTTGGATGTATATCATAATGATAAAAAAAGGAGGTATTATGAAGAGGTTTCTATTTGTACTGTTTGTTTTTTCTATTCTATCTTTTTCTCTCTTTGGTTTTGGTGAGAAGCCTTTGTTGGTTTTTAATGAGGATGCAGCAAAGGCAAAGCTTGAAAATGGTAAGTTTACTGCTACCATCTCTGTAACCAAAAAAATGTGGGTGGGTCTTAGTGGAGAGATTACAGCAGAGGTAATCGATGCAAATGATAATGTGGTTCTAGTTCAGAAAAGAAGTATAAGATTCTTTAGAAGGTCTATTTCGCTTAGTTTTGTTTTTGAAACTGACATTACAAAAGATGAACTATTTACTGATAGATTGAGAATAACCTTTGAAAGAAAAAAGACAAAGGTGATTAATATCTTTGCTATTTCACAACTGATGGATAAACTTGAGTTGATCGTTTTGGGACAGAGTAATTTACTGTCAGGCAGCAATGCATCTATAAGGATTATTACACTAAACTATAAGGGAAGAGAACCGATTCATAAAGCTCACATTGAAGTCTTCTTGAAAGGTGACAAGCTTGAGAATCGTCTTTTTACAGGAAGGACTGGCAAGAATGGTAGTGTAGATGCCACTTTTAAAATCCCTGAACTGAAAGACGAAAATATGCGAATAATAGTTTCTGCTAAAACATCAATAGGAAATGAAAAACTGGAATACAATGTATCAATGAAAAGGGTTTACAGTATTTATCTTGTAACTGATAAACCTGTATATCAACCAAACCAGATTATTCATGTTAGAACCCTTTCATTAAGAAGACCATCGCTTGAAGCAGTTTCCAATCTTCCTATTATACTGAGTATTGAGGATTCAAAGGGGAATAAAGTCTTCAAAAAGACACTGAAAACTGATAAATTTGGTATTGCTTCCTGTGATTTTCAACTTGCAGACGAAATAAACACTGGTGATTACAGAATTAGAGCAGAATTGGAAAAAAGCAGTGTAGAAAAGACCGTAAATGTGAAGCATTACGTACTTCCGAAGTTCAAGATAACGTTAAAGACTAATAAGGATTACTATCTACCATCTGAGACTCTGAAGGGTGATATAAATGTGAAATACTTTTTTGGAAAACCCATTGATGGCGGGAAGGTAAAAATTACACTGAGCAAGTTTGATATAGGATTTGAAGCATTTCAAGAAATTAAAGGTGAAACAGATAACAAAGGTAATTACCACTTTGATGTAAAACTCCCAGGACATTTTGTGGGGACACCCCTTGAGCAAGGAAAGGCGTTCATAAAGATAGATGTTGAGATTATAGATAGAGCAGAACATAAGGAAAAGCTAACTGATAAAAGAACTGTTGCAAAAAACGATCTTAATATTGTAATTATACCAGAGAGCGGTAATCTTGTTCCGGGGCTTAAAAACACTCTTTACGTTATGACTATATATCCTGATGGAACACCTGCAAGAACAACTGTAACTCTTAAAAGTAATGAGCTAAAGCTTACAGGAAAAACATCTGATTCAGGTATTACAGAATTTGCAATAATTCCAAAAGAAAAGGATGGAATGGGTTTTGATGCCAGAGCAGTGGATGAAAAAGGAAACTCGGGTGAGGTAAATGTTTATTTCTCGTACGTTTCAAACCTACCACACATTCTCTTGAGAACAGATAGAGGGCTCTATAAGGTTGGGAATAAGATGAACCTTACAGTTTTCTCCTCAAAGAAGAAAGGTGTAGTTTATATTGATATCATAAGGGATAAGCAGACTGTTCTCACAAAAACTGTGGCAATTAAAAAAGGAGTCGGTAAGGTATCCATTCCACTGACAACAGATTTAAGTGGTAGTATATGGATACATTCATATACAGTAGCTGCTGGAGAGGAGATAATGAGGGACACAAAGGTTGTCTATGTCAATCCTGCAAATGACCTTTCTATTACTATTAGTCCTGATAAGAATATATATAGACCTGGTGAAGATGGTGAAATTAAATTCTATGTTAGGAATAGAAGGGGACATGCTGTTATATCTGCACTTGGGATTAGTATAGTCGATGAAAGTGTCTTTGCCTTAAGTGAAATGCAGCCAGGTCTAGAGAAGGTATATTTTACACTTGAAAAGGAGTTAATGGAACCCAAATATGAAATTCATTATTTATCTCCCAGAGAAATTGTAATGCTTGAATCGAAAAGAGAGATAGAGAAGAGGAAAGAGAAAGCAGCACAGGTGCTATTTGCTTCAATCTCTGAGATTTCACCATTTAATGTGAAAGAGGACAATACAAGAGAATTAGATAATAGTATCTATTATACATATCAGTCAAGGATATGGGATGATCTTTCCAGGATCCGAAATGCTGTTTACAAATTCTACAGCAAGGAGAATCGCTACCCAACGAAGAAAGAGGGTTTAGAGATACTTATTAAAGAGGCTTTTATGGTTAATGAGGACATTCTTGACCCATGGGGGATAGCTTATGAGGTTGTAACTAATGCTGCCGATCTTTCCTGGTTTGGTCTCCTCAGTTATGGTCCTGACAAAAAGAAGGATACCGGGGATGATATAAGTACAGAGTATACCAAAGGTGGTTTTGGCTGGGCACAGAATGCCTTTCTCTTTGAAGCAGAAGAAGCTCTTGGTGGTGATATGAGGAGGGACTTACCCAAGATAGCAAAAGCTGCACCTGTTCCAGCAAACGGAGATGTATTGTCTAAATCAGAGGTGTCGGGAAAGAAGGGGAAAGCGGAACCGAGAATTAGGGAATATTTCCCTGAAACCTTCATCTTCAAACCTGCACTTATAACAAACAACAAAGGTATTGCAGTCCTTCCTCTTAAATGGCCAGATTCCATAACAGAGTGGCGGGTTACAACTACTGCATCGACTATCTTTGGAGAGCTGGGAAGTACAACAAAGGGGATCAAAGTATTTCAGGATTTCTTCGTAGATATTGATCTGCCAGTCTCGCTTACACAGAATGATATTGTTGCTGTTCCTATTGCTCTATATAACTATGTTAAAGGTTCGCAGAAAATAGAGCTGAGCCTACAAAAAGAGAATTGGTATGAACTGCTTGATGAACCGAATAAGAAGGTTAATCTTAAAGAGAATGAGGTCTCCGTTGTTTATTTCCGATTAAGGGCGAAGGAGATTGGAAGGCACAGTTTCACAGTTAAGGCAATCGGAAGCAAGGTGAGCGATGCAATTAAAAGAGAGATAGAGATTGTTCCTGACGGTAAAAAGTTCGAGAATATAGTAAGCGATAGGTTAACAGGTAAAGTAACAAAAACAGTTTTAATCCCTGAAACATCGATAGACGGTTCTGCAAAGATCTTTGTCAGGATCTTCCCGGGCATGGTAAGCCAGCTCGTTGAAGGTATGGAATCGATGCTTGGCATGCCTTTTGGATGCTTTGAACAAACATCAAGTGTAACTTATCCTAACATTCTTGTACTTGATTACCTGAGGGGAATAAAGAAAATAAGCCCTGAGATAGAGATGAAGGCTGAACAGTATATCAATGTTGGATATCAAAGATTGCTCTCATACGAGGTCGTGGGTGGTGGATTTGAATGGTTCGGTAATGCACCAGCGAACCAGATTCTTACAGCATACGGACTTATGGAGTTTTATGATATGTCGGAGGTATTTGAGGTTGATCAGAATGTTATCTCAAGAACACAGAGGTGGCTAATTAGCAAACAGAACAAGGACGGGTCATGGTCCCCTGATAAAAGTTACTTACATCAGGAGAGTTGGGGAAGAATCCAGAAGAACAGGACACTTCCAACTGCATATATTCTCTGGGTGCTCGCAGAAACGGGGTATAAGGGTTCTGAACTGAAAAAGGCAGCTGCATACATCGAGAATAACCTTGGAAAGGAGAATGATTCTTACATACTTGCAATCTGTGCCAATGCTTTTACTGCTTACGACCCTGATGGCAAAACTACAGAGAATGTTTTTAAGAAACTTATAAATAAAAAGATTGAAGAGAAAGATGTTATCTATTGGAAATCAGAAATCCCTACTTTCACTTATGCAAGCGGGAAAGGGGCAGATATTGAGGCAACAGCGCTTGCAACTTATGCACTGATAAAGAATAACAAACACCCTAGTATTGTAAACAAGGCGCTGAACTACCTCGTAAAATCAAAATATCCAGGTGGAAATTGGGGCTCTACGCAGGCAACGATTCTCTCTTTGAAGTGTTTGATAGCTTCCCTGAAGGGAAGTGTTGAAAATGTGAATGCAACTGTAAAAGTGTTCATCAATGGAAAAACGAAAGAGACCATCGAATTGAGCAAAGACAATGCAGACTTAATGTTCCTTGTTGACTTAGCAGGAGATACCCGTAAAGGCAAGAACGACATAACAGTTACCATTGATGGCAAAGGAAATCCAATGTATGAAATCGCATCAAGATTCTACATCCCGTGGGAGATTGTTATGCCTGAGAAGAAGAGGGATATTCTCTCTATAGATGTTAAATATGACAAAACTACACTTTCCAAGGATGATATTGTAACCTGCCATGTAACGGTTAAAAACAACATTAGAGAGTCTGCAAATATGGTAATTGTTGATCTTGGAATTCCTCCGGGATTTTCCGTTGAGACAGGTGATTTACAGGAACTCGTTGGTAAGAGGATTAAGAAGTATAATCTTACATCAAGACAGATAATACTCTATATAGATAGAATAGACTATAAGTATCCGCTTAAATTATCTTACAGGATAAAAGCTAAGTTCCCCATAAAGGCAAAGACACCAATATCAAAGGTTTATAAATATTATGAGCCGGAAGTGGAGACTATAGCGGAACCTGTTGATATTGAAGTGAAAGGGTAGAGATATCCCCGCGCTCTTGTATAAGGATCAACAAGATGGAAAACAATACAAGGGTGCGGGGAAAATTCAAATTCCAAAATCTAAATACAAAAGAAATTCAATACACAGATATCAAAATTTGTTGTTAGTTTTTCGCCATTAGGTATTTACCACTGATGTGCGGTTTTTGAAATCAAGTTCTAAGATCCCAAAAAAATCTTGACATGGGTTTATATTCTGATATAATAATAGTAGTGGTTTACACTTAGGAAAAATGGAGAATTATACAGAAATAGATAATTTTGTTGAGATTATTTCAAAAGATCCACAGCTGAGTAAAAGGATTTCTCATATAGAAATAATAGAGGAAAAACAGGCTGATTTATTTGATTTTCCTCCTGATCTGCATAATGCCCTGACTAAAGCATTGTTTGAATCTGGCATTGAAAAGCTGTACAGTCATCAGATAGAATCATATTCATTGCTTAAGGATGGAAAGAATATTGTTATTGTTACTCCAACTGCATCAGGAAAAACGCTTTGCTACAATATTCCTGTAATAAATACAATCTTGAACGATGAGAGCGCAAGGGCACTCTACTTGTTCCCAACAAAAGCCCTTTCTTATGATCAGCTTGAAGGTCTTAAGAAACTACTGGAAAGGCTTAAAAGAGGTTTAGCAACATTCACATACGATGGCGACACTCCGAAGGATACAAGGAAAAGTGTAAGGGAGAAATCCAGTATTGTCTTATCCAATCCTGATATGCTGCACAAAGCAATTCTACCACACCATACAAAATGGAGTGGATTCTTTTCCAATCTCCGATTTGTAGTCGTGGATGAACTTCACAACTATAGAGGTGTTTTCGGGAGTCAGGTCGCAAATGTTATGAGAAGACTGAAAAGGGTATTTAGACACTATGGTTCAGACCCACAGTTTATTCTTTCATCAGCAACTATCTCCAATCCAGCCGAACTTGCAGAAAAACTCATAGAAGAAAAAGTAGAATTAATTGAGAAAAACGGTTCTCCTCAGGGAAGAAAATATTTTGTTTTATGGAATCCACCACTGATTGACAGGGAGCTTGGTTTAAGGAGGAATTATTTAACCGAAGCTCAAATTGCTTGTGAAAGATTATTAAAGCTTAAAATTCAGACAATTCTTTTTGCAAGAAGTAGACTTAACGTTGAAATACTAACCTCCAGGCTTAGAGAAAAGCTTGAGAAAAATCCAGTAATGATTGGTAAAATACGAGGATACAGAGGAGGATACCTTCCCAACGAAAGAAGAAAAATAGAGATGGCTCTCAGGGAGGGAGAGGTTAAAGTTGTTGTAAGTACCAATGCCCTTGAGCTTGGAATAGATATTGGTTCCCTTGATGGTGCAATACTTGCAGGATATCCTGGTTCTATTGCGAGTACATGGCAGCAGGCAGGAAGAGCTGGAAGAAAGGAAAAATCTTCAATCGCTATTCTTGTAGCGAGTTCAGAACCTTTAAACCAGTTCCTGATAAATAATCCCCAGTACTTATTTGGAAAGTCTCCGGAAAAAGGACTTATAAATCCTGATAATCTTCTTATCCTTCTTGCTCATATAAAATGTGCAGCGTTTGAATTGCCTTTCTGTGAAGGAGAACTTTTTGGAAAAGAATCACCTGAAGAGGTTCTATCATACCTCGAGGAAAAAGGTGTTTTGCATAAGAGTGGGGGACAGTGGTACTGGACAGAGGATTCATATCCCGCTAACACATTTGGACTAAGAAACATTCCCAGTGAAAATTTCATTGTTGTCGACAGGAGCGGTGGGAAATCAAGGAGTATAGGAGAGGTAGATTATGCTTCTGCAGCAATGCTGCTTCATGACAAGGCTATCTATATTCATGGAGGAGTGCAATACCATGTAGATAAAATAGACTTTGATGAGAGGAAGGCCTATGTAAAGAAAGTCTCCGTAAATTACTACACTGATGCGATAGAGTATACGAAAGTGAAGGTTCTTGACAACTTCGACAAAAAAGATGAAGCAAACTGGGGAGAGGTTTGTGTGACAAAGAGAGTGGTAGGTTACAAGAAGATCAAACTCTCAACTTTTGAGAATATTGGATTTGGTGATGTTAATCTTCCAGAGAATGAGATGCATACTACTTGTTACTGGTTCACAATTAAAAAAGAAAAGTTAAAAGACCTTGGTTATTCAGATGAAGCAATCATATCTGGTCTCTACGGTATTTCATACATAATCGGGAATATAGTACCTCTTTTTCTGCTTTGTTCAAGAAGGGATATAGGTGTTCATCTTGGAGACGAAGAGGGTGTATGGTCAAACCAAGAGAAGTTTAAAAGGAAGGATAAACAGATAATTGAAGAATTAAAAAAGAGGCTATATCAACCAGCTATTTTCGTGTACGAGAACTACCCTGGTGGTGTAGGATTTGCATATGAACTATTCGCCATTCATCCTGAACCTCTTATTAAGGCAAGGGATGAAATAAGAAGGTGTCAGTGCAGTACAGGATGTCCTTCGTGTACAGGGCCATTGTTTATTAGGAATGTTAATGTAAAGGAAATTTCGTTGAAAATTCTTGATGAGTTCCTTTCAAAAGAGAATGATAAAATCCGAAATAGTAATGATGGGAAAAACGATAACGGTAAAACGAAAAGATAAAAACAGTGAATTACAGAGGATTGTCTTAGGTACAAAACACCTTTGCGTCCTCTGCGGTGAGAAAACATATCTTTATAACTTTATTAGAAAATGAAAGGAAGGATGAGATGTCTGTGGAGGATGTAAAACTTGAGGAGTTGATTACTGTTGCAGAAATGGTAAAAAGAAGTGCAGAGCTTTTTGGTGAAAAGACAGCACTTCAGATGAGGAGAGAAGGAGATTTCGAGAAGATTTCATACAGGGAACTCTTTGGAAAGGTACGTGCAATAGCTGCAGCCCTTTCTTCCGTTGGTTTTAAGAAAGGTGATAAGGCGGGAGTAATAGGTGAGAATAGGCCTGAGTGGTCTATTTCTTATCTTTCAATCGTTTCAGTTGGTGGTGTTGTTGTTCCTTTGGACCCACAGCTGAAATATAAAGAGATAGGTCACATACTGAAGATCTCTGGGACAAAGACTGTCTTTTCATCTCCCAGGAATATACCTGTTCTTACTGAATGTCGCGAAAGTATAGGTTTACCCAAGACAATTATATCGATGGAGAGCACATCATCGAAGGATTTACTTATCTTGAATGATTTCATAAGAAATGGACAGGAACTTATTGCAGAAGGGTCTTTTGAACCAGATAAAAAAAAGGTTAGTCTCGATGATCTGCTTTCTATAATCTTTACGTCAGGAACTACGGGAAAATCAAAGGGTGTGATGCTGACGCACAGGAGTGTAATATTTGATGCAATATCCACAAGCAAGATAGTTGGATATAAAGAAACAGACAATTTAATATCAATACTCCCTCTCCATCATACATTTGAGGCAACAGCTGGTTTTCTTTTTCCCCTTTATGTTGGGGCAACAATTACGTATGCGAGGAGCCTTAAATCAAAAGAGATTATTGAGGATATAAAGGATACAAAGGCAACAGTTATGCTGGGTGTTCCACTGATCTATGAAAAGATGCTTAAAGGTTTAAGGAAAGGGATTTCAGGACAAAAAATGGTTATCAGGACAGTTGTGAAGACTAACCTTGCAATTGTCCGTGGAGTTAGAAGGATGTTGCACTTAGAACCTGGCAGGATTCTTTTTAAAAGTCTAAGAAAGAAAGCAGGACTTGGTTCCTTAAGATTGCTTATAGCAGGAGGGGCTGCATTGCCACTCTGGGTATCAAAGGGATTCAGGGAGTTTGGATTCAATCTCATCCAGGGCTATGGTCTGACTGAGACATCACCTATTACAAATGTTAATCCAGTTGAAAAGGTAAAACCTGCATCTGTGGGCCCACCTATACCAGGGATAGAGATGAAGATTGTTGACCCTGATGAAAACGGGATTGGAGAAATAGTAGTTAAGGGTCCAATAGTAATGAAAGGTTATTATCAAGATGAAGAAGCGACCAGTAAGGTATTGAAGGATGGTTGGTTATACACGGGAGATTTTGGGAGGGTTGATAAGGATAATTATTTCTATATTACCGGAAGAAAAAAAAGTGTAATCGTTTCACAAGCTGGGAAAAATATATACCCAGAGGAAGTGGAACAAGAACTTCTCTTGAGTGATTATATCGAAGAGGTTCTGGTAGTTGGTAGGATAAGTCCTGAAACAGGAAGGGAAGAGGTCCATGCAATTGTCTATCCTACCTGGGAAACCATTGATAGGTACACCAAAGATGAAGGAATTGAGCAAACTGATAGCTGGAGGAATTTGTTTTTCAAGGAAGAGATAGAGATGTGTTGTAGGGAACTTGCTGACTATAAAAGGGTGAAGTCATTCTCAATAAGAGAAGAGGAATTTCCAAAAACAACAACAAGAAAGATAAAAAGGTTTCTCTTTAAAGAGAGTACAATCCAGACAGAGAAATAGAAAACAATTCAAGAAAATAACGAAGACCGTGTGATATACGAAACCTCAATTCCTAATCTTAAACTTCCAATTAATAGTAAGAATCTATGAAAATCAGCTCAGATCAATATCTGAAATAAAGTTTTGTTTTTTTATTGTCTCTCCATGTCTCTATGGTTCTATTTGATTTTTTATTTACAGAGGTTATCTAAAGGTTATAATAGATTAAGATGAAAAATGACAAGATCAAGCGACAAGTAACGATTGACAATCGGTATAGGATATTGAAGAAACTTGGTGCCGGAGCGATGGGTGATGTTCACAAGGTTAGGGATTTAAAGGATAAAAAAATAATTGCCCTAAAGATTTTATCCAAGGAAAAAACCACTTCTGAGGCAGTTCAACGTTTCAAGAGGGAGTTTAAGTTACTTGCAGGATTACACCATCCAAACCTCTGCTCAGTCTATGATTTTGGAATACTCAAGGATGGTAGAAGTTATTTTACGATGGAATATATTGACGGTAAGGATATTTTCAGGGCATCAAAAAGTCTACCGCAAAAGAAAATATATCCCTGGATTGTTCAGTTGTGTCGTGTTTTAGAGTACATCCATTCAAAGGGATTGCTCCATTACGATATAAAGCCTGGCAATGTTCTTATCCAGATGCCGTATGGCAGCAATGGTAGTAACTGTGTCAGGCTTATGGATTTTGGTCTTGCTGGAGAGCAGCAGATAAAAGGCGGAGTAATGGTTAGAGGTACATTTCCCTATATTGCGCCTGAGGTTATAAAGGGTTTAGCAATTGACCACAGGGCAGATCTCTATTCCTTAGGTGTATTATTGTATGAGATTTTTACGGGGAAGCCATTTCAAAAAGGGAAAACAAGTTTTGCAATCCTTCTTAAACAGAGGATGGATCGGATTTCTGAGTCACCATCCAAGATTGTATCTGATATTCCTGAGAGGTTAGAGCGATTAATATTGAGGTTAACTGCTTTCGAACCTGCTGAGCGTTACAATCGTGCTAGTGAAGTGGTAAGAGAGATAAACAGGATTACTGGTTCGAGGTTTAAGTTTGAGACAGAGAAGACCATTGAGGGTTATCTAATGAGTAGCAGGTTTGTGGGTCGCGACAAGGAGATAGGTTTATTAGAGTCGTTTTATGAGGGGGCATGCAAGGGTGAGGGCAAGGTTATATTAGTAACAGGTGAAGCTGGGGTTGGTAAGAGCAGGTTATTAAAAGAGTTTAAGGTATTTACCCAATTGAAACGTAGTCACAGTTTTATTGGTTATGCCAACAAAGATAAGACTGGCCCTTTAGAACCCTTTTATGATATTTTCAAAGAGCTAATCAATCATATTAAAGATGGGTCTGGGAACAAGCTTTCGCTTGCAGTTTTATTTAGGATATTTCCTGATCTTGCAGATAGCCGTTTGAAAAAAGATTCACCAAAACTCGTGCCCTTAGAACCGAAGCAGGAACAGTTAAGAACTTTTGAAGCACTTACTGAGTTACTAGGCTATTGTGCCGCAGATATTGGTGAGTTAGTTATTTTGCTTGAGGACTTACAATGGGCTGATGATTTAAGCATCCAATTTTTAGAGTATCTGGGTCGTAATTTAGCGGGTAGGAAAATTCTTGTATGTGGGACATGCCGGCGAGAGGAGTTAGCGGACAATCTGGTTCTTAAAAGGATGATAACTAACTTAAGAAAAGAAGATTATCTTACTCAAATTGAACTCAAGCCTTTAAGGTTTAGGAGTCTTTACTCATTTTTAGATTCAACGATTACACCCGAGTCCAATTCGTCCAAGCTTGTTCGTTATCTCATGGAGAAGACCGGTGGAAATCCATTTTTTGTTGAAGAGATAATGTGGACATTGTTAAGTAAGAGGGGGATGAGCGTTGGTAAGAGGGTGGAGATAAGAGATTTGGAGGAAATATCTATTCCAGGAACAATAGGGGATGTAGTTTTAGAGAGGATGAGGGGGTTAGATAGTAATTCCAGGATAGTTGTTAAGTTTGCAGCGATTCTTACAAAGGATTTCAGTTATGATTTGATGAAGAGATTAACTGGATTAAAAGATGCTGAGTTGACCCAGGTTTTATGGGGATTAAGAAGAAAGAAAATTTTAGTAGAGGAGGGTACTAGGTACCGGTTCTATCATGGAACATTGCGAGAGGCAGTTACTAAAAGGTTGAGCAATCGAGAGAGTAGGGAGTTGAATTATCGAGTAGGCAAGACATTAGAGAGGATTTATCGAGGAAAGACAAAGCAAGCTATAGAGGATTTAGGTTACCATTTCATCAATGCCATGAATCGTAAAATGGGTGTACTCTATGGTCTTCGGGCAGCAAAAAAGAGCAGTGAGCGGTATGCCAATGAGCAGGCGATTAGATTTTATAATGGGGTACTCGATCTCCTTCCGAACAGAGAACGCAAGCTGCGTTTTAATATTCTTAAGCAACTAGCCCATATTGAACAATTTGTTTGCAATTATGATGATGCAATGAAACACTATGAGGAAGCATTGAACGTGAAAGCAGGAGCTATAAATGAGAAAATTAAAATTTATTCCGGGATAGGTATTGTTTGCGAGAGTAGAGGAGAGTATAATAAGGCAATGCGTATTTATCGAAAGAGTCTTAGACTCTTACAGAAGATGGAATCCAGCAGATTAAAAACCCTTTTAGAAACAAGTATTAAAGCTAGATTATGTAAAGCACACTTGATATTAAGAGACTATAAAAGTGCTTGTAAGTTCAATTTTGATGCTATACGACTCCCCAAGATTGCAAAAGGAAAAGAGACCACAAGATTACTGGGAAATATATACCAATACATAGGTGTTATTAAAATGTATATAGGAGAGTATAGCAAAATTCCAAATTATGATGAGGTTATTTCTTACTATAAAGAAGCGTACAAATATTACAAAAAAATAGATGCCGAAGATCGGATTGCGACTATACTAAGTAATATAGGCGTTACTTACTATCGTAAATTTAACTTATTAAAGGCATTGAACTATTATCAAAAAGCAATCCATATATCAGAGAAAATAGGAGATCAGTATGGTGTATTGAAGGGATTGTACAATGTTAGCGACGTCTTGAAAACCAGGGGACACTTTTCCGAAGCAACCAACACCATTCAAAAAGCCCTTTTTATTTCAAAGAAACTTGGCGATATCTCTATGACAGGTTTTTTGTCTTTGCTGCTAGGTCAGTGTCTTTTGAATTTATGCGATTATGAAAATGCAAAGAAAAGTTTTGAGAGAGCATTAAAAATTTTCGACATCGGGGATCTGAAACCATATAAAGTTTACCCAATATGGACAATTGGTCGCTTGTATTACGCAACAGGGGACTACACTTTAGCACTCAAACATTACAATAAAGCCATAAGAATTTTTAGAAATATGGGCAATCAGTTTTATATGGCCGGATTATTTACTGATATTAGTTCGACATTAATTGAAATTGGTGAATTCTCTGGAGCTGAAAAATATGTTAATAAGGCGTTAAAGCTTGCAAAATCGACTGGATTAAAAGATGCTGAGATTGAATGCTACTTGGCATTATGTCGAATTAACACAATGATGGGAAATTACCAAATTGCCCACGATTATTATGAAAAAGGATTAATGATGGCTGAAGAATTCGGAATGAAACACGAACTACTGCAATTCTTACTCTTAGCTTCAGCAATTTATTGTTGTGAAAAAAAATATCTTAAGGGTTTCAAAATCGCCAACAACGCAATAAAGATTGCAAAAGAAATTCAGTCAAGAAACTTGTATGTTGAGACGCTACTCATCAAGGTGAAGAATGGCATTAAGCAAAGCGTCTTATCAGAGAAGGAGGGTTTTAAGATCCTAAATGATGCAAAGGAGGTTGCCGAAGAGATTGGATGTCCTGAGACTCTTTGGAAAGTCTACTTGGAATATGGTAGGCTTCTTCAGAATAATGAAGAGCATCTTAAAGCATTGGAAAATTATCAAAAATGTATTGAAATATTTATGTCGGTTAGCAATAAAATTAAGAATAAAACGTATAAGAAGAGCTATCTTTATAGACCTGATAGACAAACAGTTTTTGCTGCCATAGATACGATTGAAAAGGTTATTTAATTAGGTTGACTTCAGGTAAATTTTATGTATAATAAAACTATATGAATAAGGGGAAAAATAGTGATCCTCTACACAGATACCTCGAAAAGATTAAACAATTAAAGAAAAAGGTAAAAGTTAAGAAGGATCCAAAACAACTATTAAGAGAAAATCGGTGTCTATATTCACTGCTTGAGATTACCAGTTCAATTAATACACCCCGAGATTTTGAACAACTACTCGAACTCATTGTCGATTCAGCAATTACCCTTACAAAAGCTGAACGTGGTTTTTTAATGCTCTTCCGTAAAGATGGAAACTTAGAGTTTAAGGTTACTAGAAATATAGATAAAAAGACATTAGAGGGTGACGAGTTTAGAATTTCCAGAGCCGTAGTGAATAAAGTCCTGGAAACTGATGAACCTTTGTTCTTGAGTGATATCTATAAAGATAAGAAAATTAAGATAAGTGAAAGTATCGAAGCACTTGGGTTACATATGGCGATGTGTATACCCCTTAAGGCAAAGGAACACCTCTTGGGATTAATCTATGTAGATTCCCATTCAGAAACCGAGAGCTTTACTAAACTGGAAGAGAGGATATTTGAGGCATTTGCAGCTCAGGCGAGTGTCGCGATTGAGAACAGTCATCTTTATGATACGAATATGCATGATGCACTTACTGGACTTTATAACTATGGTTATCTTCGTGCCCGTCTTGAGGAGGAGATTATTCGCACCTTAGGTTACAAAAAGGGGAGTATCTCATTTATAATACTCGACCTGGATAACTTTAAAACAATAAATGATTCGTATGGCCATCTATTTGGTAATAGTATTCTTGTGAAGGTAGCAGAACTTATTAAGGAGGTAGTGAGGAAATACGATATTCCAGCACGCTATGGTGGTGATGAATTTGCTATTTTAATGCCTGAGACTGATGTACAGGAAGCGAAGAATCTTATACAAGAATTGCAGAAGAGAATTAGAGAGTTAGAGTTCTCGGTTGGCAAAGAAACAATACCAATAACCTCAAGTATTGGTATTTCGACATTTCCTGTTGAGAAGATTGCGGGTAGTGAGAACGTAATTGTTGAGGCAGACCATGCCCTCTTTATTGCCAAAAATAAAGGTGGGAATCAGGTTGCTGTGTTTGGTATACGCAAAGAGGAGAAGGAGGGTGAACCTAAACTTATTAGTAGATCAAAGGCAACTGATGTGGTGCGAGAGACGATATCGAGGCTTGCCATGACCGATGCGACAGTCTTAATTATTGGTGAGACAGGTACAGGCAAAGAGCTTGTCACCAATTTAATTCATCAGAAGAGTTCGAGGTCAGATAAGTCTTTAGTGGTAGTGAATTGTGGAGCGATACCAGATAATCTATTAGAGAGTGAGCTTTTTGGCTACGAGAAGGGATCATTTACTGGTGCTTATCGACAACATAAAGGGAAGTTTGAGGTTGCCCAGGGAGGGACGATTTTTCTTGATGAGGTTGGTGAGTTGCCCTTACATCTTCAGGTAAAGATATTGCGAGCGATAGAGCAGAAGGAAGTGGACAGGATTGGAGGAAAATCACCAATCAAGGTCGATATCAGGGTGATTGCAGCTTCGAATAGGAATCTAGAGGAAGAGGTTAAGAAAGAGAACTTTCGTAAAGACCTTTTTTACAGGTTAAGTGTAGCAACAATCTATTTGCCGCCATTAAGAGAGCTGCCCGAGGATATTGAGATACTTAGTAAGTATTATTTGAATCAGATGAATAGAAGATATGGGAGGAAGTTTCTTGGTTTCACCAAGAATGGGGAAGAAGCGATGAAGTACCATTCTTGGACTGGTAATGTTCGTGAACTAATTCATCGCATAGAGCGTGCAGTTATTATGGGTAAGGGTCAATATCTTGATGTAAATGACCTCGGTTTAGAATTACAACAGAGTAAAGAGTCAAAGACACTGAAAGAATTGAAAGAAGAAGTTGAAAAAAAGACTATTATTCAGGCTCTTATTAGTAGTAAATGGAATATAACGCGTTCTTCAAAAGAGCTGGGAATAAGTAGATGGACATTACACAAC
>SDBS01002609.1_pt1 | contig 17954 bp, 22 predicted proteins | sample 2277091 | NCBI WGS metagenome assembly SDBS01 (sample SAMN10404972, study PRJNA504765) | marine sediment metagenome | isolation source: marine sediment core GS10_PC15, 163 cmbsf | place: Arctic Ocean: Southern Knipovich Ridge | collected 2010 | reverse complement strand
ATTTTTAATTGAGTTTCGTTCTTTAAAATTTTGTAAGTTTAAATCGGGAAAAGGGACATTCCTATTTTCTGTTTTTGTGCATTTGTAATTTCCATTTTTCTGCATTGTTACTTTCTGCTTACAAAACTCTACCTAATAGACTTCAATGGTTATGGTGAGGGATGGCAAGAAGTTGGGATGGACTATATATTTCCTGGACAAAAAGAAGTTTTTGCTAATTGGTTTACCGGAGAAGTAAAAATAGAGTCAGGCGAACTGCTGGAATATGTACATGCTGGTTTTGAGTCTACATATGAAAAAGAGACTATTCTAATATTTCGAAAAGGCAGGTTCATTAAAAGCAAAACCATAGATAACAGAAAGGAATACAATGAAAGCAAAGAAGGATTTAGCTTTAAACGTTTTTTGCGTAAGTTGTTTTAACATTCAATACTAATGTCCCATATCCCCACCTTGGGAAATTGGATTCGAGATATAAAGCAATTATTGTTACTGCCAATCTGATTCCTCAAGTTGAAAGATCTCTTCAACTGTCTTATTAAATACAGATGAAATCTTTAGAGTCAATATGGTAGAAGGTACATATTTGCCGAGTTCAATTGTATTTATTGTTTGTCGACTGACGCCAACTAGTTCTGCTAGTTTTGCTTGTGTAATGTTCTTAATAGCCCGTTCAACCCGAATATTATTCTTCATCCTTTAATACCCTCCTTGATTTGTATAATTTCCAATTGAATCTGATTATAAAAAACACTAAAATGGTAAACATATTAAAGATCAATACCGTTAAAAAATGTGAGTCATAAATAAAGATTACGGCCAAAAGTAAAATCCCGAAATTGATATATGTGGCCCAGACTAGAGACTCCAATCTGATCATAGAAATAAACTCATCTTCATTCTTCTCCCTGGAGAATGCAACAAGAATGCCACCAATGATAATACCTAGACTTGCTATTTCATCTGTTATGTTATTTTCGACAATTGTAAAATACACATCCTTGAAGCCTTTCATTTCTGCAATAAATGCAAAAACTTTTATGCTTAAGAAATTAAGTTCATAATAAAAGAATTGAAACAAAACACCCAGAACGATTGAAGGAATAAGTACGAACCAGCCATACTTCTTAAAGTTGTGTGGTAATAAAAATTTAGGTTTCATGATGGTGAGTTTTATACAAACGTAATGCATATTTGTCTTATTGTCAAACATACTTGTCATTTTATCAAATATCTACTACCTCATACCCCTACCCTGGGAGATTGGGTTCAAGTAATCAGAAATCCTTTTTTGCTACTGATAGGCGAAGCCGAAAAGTATATCAACCCCTAATAAGAATTTTATAAAATATTTTTTTGTAGCACTTCATATCTGCAAGCCCGTTGACCACCTTATCAAAACCTCCCCGCTGCCCATAGACCAGGAAAAGCTCCTGGCGGTTGAATCAATTTATTAATTTAAACTATTACTTATGGTAACAATTATTGGTTTAGAGAAAAGGGAAAACAAGGAGAAGGAAGAATTCAATGTACTAATCCTTCAGGGGGGTATTGAAACAATTATCTCCAAAGAAACAGGTAAACCTTATTTAACTGCAAGGAAGACATCAATCCCTTGTACGTTTGATGAGGTGATGGCAAAGACAATGCTTGGTGAGAAACTACCAGGGGAGATCCTTAGAATGGATTGTGAAGAGTATGAGTTCACAATACCAGGATCAAAGAAGAAGATCACACTAGCCTACACATATGTTTACGATCCGGAACCTGTAGGCATAGAAGAAACAGTGTTGGGCTAACAGATCAGTCCACATGCATTAACAGGGGTTGGGTTTACAAGGTGTAAGCTCAGCCCTTTTTTTATTACAAATCAAATACGACACATCATGAATACAGGAAGTAAAATATCAGCAGTAGACTTTAAGAATAACCTGGCAGAGTTCATAGGGACATTTCAATACCATACTCATAGGTTAGGTAAGCAGTGGATAAATATTACAGATGGTTGTGATTATGTACGAAATGAGGCAGAGGCCTATTGGCTATTTGATGCAATACTATCACACCAGATCACAAGCATAATGAGCAAACACCCATTCCAGGTGTGGAGACTCAAACAACAAGCAGATGAAACATGGAAATTAAGCTGTGAGGATGGTGATAAAAACATCCTTGTAGTACAGAATATTGAGTACAGTGACTTCCCCATTCCGGAGATAACAATATGGCTGGTTGATGAGGTCGCTTTACTCCCTACAGAATACTGATAAAATGACTGATGAAGACCGTAGAAAGTACATTTTAGAGCTGTTTGAGGATATTGGTCAGGATAGCATACTGATAATCAGCCATATAGGGCATTTAGAACGCCTCTACTGCCCTTTCTATGTACGAGTAATAGCTGATGTCCATGTGCTTAAGAAAGGCTCTGTAAGGGCCGTAAAAGCCGTTAAAATGAGCATACAATTAATTGATATATATGTCTTAGACTCAGGAGCTTACAATCACTTTAATTTCATCATTTTGGGGCAGGTAATTGATGACAAAACCCCTTAATGTGAGAGTTGAGTTATGCTGTATTTTTTAGGCATTGTTTTTTGAGAAGGTTTTGCTCAACTATAACAACTAAAAAACCCCTGAAAAAACGTAGCATGAGTACCATAACTAGTTGTGAATAAAAGGGAGTATCCGTCACGGGTACTCTCCTTTTTATCATAAACATATTGATGTGTTGTAAATATTATGTAACTTATGATGACTAAGAGCAGCAATAGCCTTGAAAATATTGTATCTCGATACATAAAAAAGGTGCTTTTATTCAATAGTGGCAGCAATAATAAGATACTAATAATGAGAACTCTATGGAATAAGATTATTTTTTCATTTGTTGTCATATTAATCAGCTATGGGTGCTTGCTGGCCCAGGATAGTAAAGCAACACGTTCAATAAGGCCCATAAACAATTTGTATTTGAATCTTTTGGGTGATGCTTCCTATGTTTCAATTAATTACGAGAGGCTTTTTATCAGCACTCCGGTTTTTTTTCTTTCCGGTAAGCTGGGACTGGGTTACATCAATGATGAACTGAATTGGTTTTCCAGTTCCCCTCCCAATCTATACCTAACAGTCCCACACCATATCACTGGCAACCTGGGATTACAAGGGGGAATTCATTTCCTGGAGGCTGGTCTCGGCGGGACATTTGCAAGTGGTAATAATAATCTGCAGTATTATTTGTACCCTATAATCGGATACAGGATTCAACCAAAAAAGCCAAACAGGCTCTGTTTCAGAATTTTCATCAGTGTCCCGTTCTGGAGTTACTCCCATATGTTCATCCCCGTGGGTGTTAGTTTAGGCGTAAATTTCTGATCAGAAGCTATTTTAAATAGGAGTTAAATACAAATAAAAATATTCAAGACGATTATTTACTACCGCCAATAAAGTGTATATGCAACGTTTCGTTAATTGTTCCAAACAGTTAATTCCTTGGTAACCGAGAGAAGATTTGATGAATCTTTATCAGCGTCGATTTCTTATTTCACACGCTTCACATACACTTGACCGTTGGGTCCATCAGCCCTCAAAGTATTAATAATCACATTATAGAGCATCCACACCAGGGTGCTTTTTTCATTTAACACCCACCAACTATGTATTTAATCAACAATTGGGATGAATCAGGTAATGTCAACCCAATCACTCATAAATGTGACAAAGCTGATATTGGTAAACCAATGACTGGAGCACACCTTCATGAGTTTGCAGTAGGCCTGGTTATGGTTTATTATTATCAGCAAGGTGGTGATATAAAGTTCATGGACTATAGCACTGGTATTGAGTCCCCACACATTGTAATGGAGAATAAGGAGAAGGGTAAGTACTATTATGTAACAGTTAAAGCAGGTTATAGCCCAAATGTACCTGAGCCACTACCAGAGGCACATTACGCAAGTTTAATTAAGCTTGCCAGGGATGCAGGAGCTACACCTGTATTTATAGGGGTTGTATTTGAGCATGTAGCAGATGATGGTCAAGCTGAGGTGTTGTGTGGTGATAAGTTTATAGTTGAGTATACTGGGTTAATTCCTGTCATAGATTGATATTGTTGAGCATGACACATTGTTTATTTAAAATGTGTTATTAACTTAGTAATATTCTATAATAAGCCTATTAGATATGATTACTGTACCACAAGGAGTAAACTGGCAATTAAGACCTGTTGCAACCTATCGTTTTCTAGAAAAAAAGCACGTTGATGATTTCTTCAATAATGGCATTCTGGGTTTAAGTTCGTTTAGAAAATTTAGAACGCACAAAGATGAGGTTAGAGGGGATAAACATGAGGGGATGGGTCTATACCTAGCTAATCATCTTCCAAAAGATCCTAGCCAAAAAGGGCATAGCTATGGATCATATATGATTACTGGTAAAAATGCATATATACTGTCAACAACTATGAAAAATGATTTAACAACATTTGATGATTGTGATTATGATTCAGGTTTCATAATAAATGATATATATGGTTTTAGTGTTGAAGTAGGGAGATGCATCAGAACACTTATTGGAGGAATTATAGGTCAATGTGTATATAGAGAACCGGCAATTATTCCCATTGATGTGGGGGAATTCAATTATCACAATCTTACAGCAGAGCAGAAGCAACAGAAATGGATAGAATTTAATCAGAAGTGTGAACAAGACATTGACATTTTCTTTCTCAAAGAGAAACAATATGAAATTCAACAAGAACTAAGAATACTATGGTTTGCAGATCAGACAGAAGAATATGAGTTAATTAAGTGTCCTAAAGCAAGAACATTTTGTGAAAGATTATAGTAAAGATAAATATCAAATTACAAATAAGAAAATATAAGGCATACTTGCAAAACCACAGGTTATAAGGAGTTCGGGTTGCTCAGTTTAGTTTGCATTGCACATTAAACCTTAGGGATATGGTATGCAAACGAAACGCAACCCTCACGAAGTGTTTAGGCTCGCCTGCGCCAGTCAGTTTGATTCGGTGAGCGTGAGGCTGTTAAATACAGCTTTATTTGACACCCCTTACACACATGCACACACACGTTGTCAAATCAAAGGAACCTCACTTTACTCACCGCAAACTGCCTGAACTCGCAGTCGGCTCGCACCTCCTTTGATTGCCTATATAATAGGGCGTAACATCAAGTACATTCCTCAGTCAGCAAAGATAGTCCTGGTTATAAAAGACTATGCACTATCGTGTTTTCAAAAGACTACGGCATAAACCCAAACAGCTTACTCACATGCTATTTATTCCGTTTCCTTTTGAAAATCTTTTAAACCATGTCAAAAGGTGGCTTAAGGGGAATGTATGAAGGGGTATTGTAGAGCATATTATAAATAGTAATTATTGAGTACTTTTATTTACTCAATAGAGTAAAACATTAAAGTTCAGTAACATAAAACGGAGTTATGAGAAATCTAAACATTGAGGAGTTAGAGGATAAAATCCATGATTATGCATCCGATGTTGAATATATTGAAAAACAACATTTACGGATTAAATTAAATCAGTTTCTTAATTTTCTTGAAAGTCAACCTATTTCTCAAAGACTTCTTCAACGAATAGAGGAAGATTATATTACCTTGAAAAATAAAATCCCGGTAGAAAATACACAGCATTTGAGAAAGCAAAAACAAGAATTATTTGATGATATTAAAACCCCTGATCAACAGGGAGCATTCGGATATTTTATAATTAATAAAGCTTTTAAATCGAAGGCAAATATCGATAATATATATTTGAACTTAACAAATCAGTGGTTTGACCATTACGGTGGTTTTGATCAAACAAAAGATGATTTTAATACCTTCCTATTCAAACCATTTGTTGAATTATTGGTTTGGTATATTTCAGAGAGTCAATCATATAATGCGGTAGATTATTTTTCAAAAAAGGAGATTGAAGAATTTTCGGAAAAACTTGATGAATTATTACATAATATTCGTTTGGGCCAGGAGATTGTTTTTGAAGAATTACAAGACTTAAAAGAACAATTAAAAAACTTGAAAAGGAAAAATTGGAGTGAACTTTTAAAAGGAAAATTGTTCGATTTAACTGTTAGTAAAGTAATATCATTAGAGACATTCGCAATGATTGTAAAAGAAATAACAGGCGAAGATTTTAAGTTTCTTCCCCAATAATTTCGTTTTCTAACAAATAATATAGAGCATTTAGTGCAGATTATCCCACACAACACACCTAAACACCTCATATAAAGCCATTTAGAGCCCCTCTGCGCCACGATCTCCATTCAGTGACACAAACCCCTGACCGAACACGAAAGTCCATTAAAACGCTTTAAATCAGCCTTATACGACATGTTGCACAATTGGGCATATACTTAAGGTGTTGTAATACAGGGGTATAGGGTTGTTGCATGTTGTATATTACTATAGTAAAAGGGGTGCAATGCAACATAAAACTTATTGCTTACTCCAATTCCATTTTACCATAGTTGGGGATATGGATTCTACATATATAAAAACTATTTTGAGTATATTTAACATGTAGAGTTCTGCAAAAAGTGTATATAGCGACACTTACTGGAGGAATAACAACACTTTCTTTAAAGGTATTTGAGATATAAATACACTCGTACGGTACATATTACATCGTTATGGCACATTTAAGAAAGACAAACAATACATTTATTAATTAAAACTTAATTAAAATGAAACAGTTACTCTACATCAGCTCGCTTTTAACTCTTCTTTTTTTTGGTTGCACCCAAGACAAAGAAGCAGAATTGAAAGAAAAAATTGTCCCAACAATTGAGACATTCTTAATTTCCAAACTTGACAAAGGAATGACCCTTGACAGTGTTATCATTACAAAAATTGACACCGTAACACCTTTGATAGTTGCGAGAATTGAATTTGCAGAAGTGCAATCTGAATGGGAAAAGCAAAACAAATTATACGAGTTACAAGGAGAGCTAGTTCTCAACAAATCAGACCAATTTCAACTCTATCATAGCATAAATCCAAACGATAGTACAATGATAGACATAATGTATCGAGATGTAATGGACGAAAAGGAAAAGTTCGACAATATGAAACCATTACTTGAGGAGTTAAACAAACGTAGTGAGCAGTTGTTAAATGACATCGAAAGCAATTCTATTGACTCGACAACATTTTTAAACTACTTAGTCTTTGCAAAAATTACCATAACGAATCCAGATATGACACAAGAAACACGAGAATTACCAATGCAGATAACGAAAGATTTCAAAATAATAAAAAATGAATAAAAAAAACGTGCCATAACACACGCTCATAAATAATTGCCGGTTCTGTAGTAAATTCAGGGTTTGTAGCCCGCTTCAGCATTCTTTTTACTTGACAGGTTTGAAGCACGCAATCGGCAACTATTCTTATACTTATCATTATGGGCAAGAAATAATAAAGACATGAATTCATTTTTTGATAAAACTGCGTACCTCCAATCAGATCTTCAAAGTGTTATTGATGATCAATTCGAAGAATCCTTATATCTCGAGTTTAAATCTGCGGCAGCGCTAAACAAAAAGGATTTGACTAAGAAGGAGATTTCAAAGGATATATCATCCTTCGCTAATTCAGACGGTGGTATTGTCATCTATGGAATTGCTGAACGTGATCATAAAGCCGATTCTTTTAATTATATCGATGGTAGAGAAATAACAAAAGAATGGTTGGAAAATGTAATAGAATCAAATATTAAAAGACGAATAGCAGACATAAAAATATTTCCAATAAGATGTGACAATAACATTGAAAAAACTGTCTATTTAATTAAAATACCAGCTAGTCTATCTGCTCCTCACATGGCCTCCGATACTAGGTACTATAGAAGGTTTAATTTTAAATCTGTACCAATGGAGGAATATGAGGTGAGAAATCTATTTAATAGAATCCAAGGGACAACAGTTATTTTTAATGGCTTATTGATCTCTCAAAGGGGATCAATGAAAACAGGAGGACTGTTTAAATCTGTCGATTACCAAGTAATATTTCAAATTAAGAATATTGGAAATACTATCGAGAAGAATTACAAATTAGAGATTGTTATGCCAACACAATTTTACCTCGAAGGCCATCCAAGTTCTAATCCAATTAAAAAATATTATATCAGGCACGATAAGGATCATGCTTTTTTCTCGGTACCTAATGAAAGCCCAGTTTTTCAGGACGAAATATCCTCTATTGCAACGGCCCATCTAAGAATTTCGGCTCACAGTTTAAACCTTGCATCTAATCCTGGAATTAAAATCAGATTATTCTATTCCAATGGAACTATAGAGAAGTCGATTGATTTAGGAAAACAATTGCATAACAATAATAACATATTATCTATTCATGATTTTGTTTAATATTTCCAGCCACTAACATCGTATAAATGTCATTTAAACAGGCATTTATACGTATCCGTTAGTAGCAATTATTGAAATGAAAGTCAATAGATTTATAGAAGTATACATAAAGAAGAGGGAGGATTTTATTGAAGAGAATTTTCTGTCAGAATTTGATTTGAGACAGATGGTAAAATTGTTTAATGTTTCTTCTGAAGATCCCCTTATGTATAATCCATATCAAATCCTCGAAAAGCATCAGGGAAAGTTCCCCGAAGTAATCTTTGATTTTGAGAAGTATGAGTATTATATCACTTGCAGACAAGAATAACAGCTGCCAACATTGAACTGTACTAAGACCCAAGTCCTTTTTAACCACTAGTTGCATATTGCACAATTCGCCTATATAAACTAATGCAACGCAACAACATAAACCGATATAGATGGTATGATTGTTATTCGTTACCTTTAGTGCTTATATAAGAAGTTGAACTAAACCGCCTTAGGGCGGCAGCTTTACCTTCTGCAAAAATCAGCGTAACTTTCCTGAATAATCTTTAAATCATTTATTATGAAAAAAAAGTATCCGTGAATTAATGGACCGTGAAATGCGGATCCGTAATTACAGTGAAAGAACTATCAAAACTTACATTTCTGCAATTGGGCAGGTAACCCAATATTACAACTTGCCCCCCAGCCAGGTTACCACAAGTCAGTTTAAAGCACATCTTTATCACCTTGTTAACAAGGAAAATTGTTCAGTCAGCAAGATCAATCAAAACATCAGTGCCTGGAAAATTTTACAACAGGATATACTAAACCGTAAATGGGATAGTATAAGGATAAAACGTCCCCGTAAGGAAAAAAAGCTTCCGGTTGTATTATCGATATCAGAAGCAAAAGCTTTGGTTAATGCCCCCAATAACCAGAAACACCGGATATTGATAACACTTGTCTATGCCACTGGAGTGAGGCGGAACGAGCTGTTAAACATTACTTTGAAAGATATTGACAGAACCCGGGAGGTAATAAAAATAAGAGGCAAAGGGAACAAGCAAAGAGAAGTTCCGTTGTCACCACATCTGTTAAACTTACTTGAAAGTTATTACAAGAGGTATCGGCCATCTGTATTTCTTTTTGAAGGATATGTGCCGGGAAAATCCTATTCAGCAGAAAGTATGACAAACATTGTGAAAAATGCTACTGTCAAAGCAGGTATTAAAAAGAATATATCCCCACATGTATTAAGGCATTCCTTTGCCACTCATATGCTTGAAAAAGGGGTTAATCTTAAACGATTGCAAATTCTATTAGGCCACAACTCCATGAAAACAACATCAATTTATTTACATCTCGCTGATATAGATAAAGTACAATTGCCAGATTTAATAGCAGATATTGATTAAGGCTATGACAAATACAGAAAACAAACCACATGGCCTTGAACTTGGAGATATATTAAGGGAACATGCACGGGATTTTTTATCGACACATTCGCTTTGCCCTGTACAATTAAAAGCAATGAATGATATTATTGCTTGTCGCACTCACCTTATGAAAGGACACATGTCCCAGTGTAACAGTTGTGGATACAGGGAGCAATCTTATAACTCGTGCCGAAACAGACATTGCAATAAATGCCAGTTCATAAGACAATCTTTATGGGCCGACAAATTGAAAGGGAAGCTGATATCCGGTAAATACTTCCACCTGGTATTTACCGTTCCTGACAGTTTGAACAAACTGTTTTACATTAACCAACAGAACTGTTACAGTTTGCTTTTTAAGGTTGCATGGTCTGCATTAAGAGACCTTTGTAACAATCCCCGGTTCCTTGGGGCACAAACAGGCGCTGTTGCCGTATTGCATACATGGTCATCAACAATGACATACCATCCTCATGTACATATGCTTGTGCCTGCCGGTGGCTTAAGCGATGATGCAATGGAATGGATAAAAGCTAAGGACGATTTCCTTGTTCCGGTTAAGGTATTGTCAAAAATATACAGGGCAAGGTTTTGTGATAAACTGAAAAGTATGATTGCCAAAAATATACTGACATTACCTGAGGGGACAGATGTAAATGTCCTGCAGAAAACTCTTTTCAAAAATCACTGGGTTGTATATGCAAAAAGAACAGGCAAAACTGTAAACCATGCATTGGAATACCTTGCACGATATACAAACAGGGTAGCCATTGGAAACGACCGGATCACCAATATTGAGAATGGTCAAGTAAGCTTTCGGTACAAAGACCCTAAAACAGGCAGGTATAACCGTAAAATGACATTAACTGTAAACGAGTTTATTCGCAGGTTCATGCAGCACATACTTCCTTGCGGGTTCTACAAAATCCGCTATTTGGGGATATTAGCAACGGCAAATATCAAAAGCAAGAAAGAGCAATGCCTTGCATTAATAGGAAAACAGCAACTCCTCTCTGAGTTGGAAGGGCTAAATGCTTATGAAGCATTTTGGCATATTACAGGCAGAGATCCTTCGCTATGTAAAAAATGTAAAACCGGAAGGATGGAACCAGTCTTAGTAAATACAGGTTAACAGGACAAATAAAATACGTTCTTTGATACATTAGATACAAAACTATCAGAATTAAAAACTGAAATAGAAAAGGTATGTCCAAATCCGAACAAAAAAACAGGCTATTTGAAAAATTATTTGTAATAATAAAATAAAACCTATACCTCAAGCTGAATAAAAAAACAAGTATTTGATGCCATGCCCATAGCAAAGGCGGACTACTCCAACTATATTTTATCCATCATTTTAATTAGAATTACTCTACCAGGCTACAAAGAAAATATCACCCTTTTGTTGTAACTTGCAAAAACGATGGATAAAATACTATTACGTTAGCGTTCATGCAAGTAAAAAGAAATATCAACTAAATAAATATATAAATCCAATGCCCAAATAGTACATTTGCAAGCCCACACACAAGCTAATTCTTCAGCTTGCAAAAGAGCCATTTTTTTCCATCACAGTATGACAATTATTCTATAGATGATAAAAATTAAGGAAGACATATTTCAATATTATTTCTATTTCGTACAGGAAAGAATGAATATCTTTTGGAATAAGTATCATAATAAAACTGCCCCTTGGACAAAAGACAAAATATTAAGGATTCATAAATTCACTAACGTATATAGGGCTTCTGATAGAGTGAGTCAATACTTGATAAAGAATGTTATTTATAATGAAGAAGAAAAATTTAATGAAGAGGATATTTTATTAAGAATTCTCTTTTTTAAAATTTTCAATAAAATAGAAACATGGGAATTTATTAAAAAAAAGATTGGGGAAATTAGAACTACTAATTTCAACTTAGAAAGCATCAATAAACTTCTGTCTGAAAGAAAAACACTAACACCAATATTCAGCAATGCATACATGATGACTGGTACACATTCAAAGTTTAATCACTTACATTTCAAACATGAAAAATGGCTGCAAATGGTCAAAGATGAAATGATTGGTGACCAAATTCTCAGGAAAGTATTAAAGGCAAAATCATTAAAGGAAATATACGACTTATTAAGAAACTGTTCTTTTTTAGGAGATTTTTTAGCGTATCAATACACAATTGATTTCAATTATTCTCCTGTTATTAATTATAATGAAAACTCATTTGTTAAAGCTGGTATCGGAGCAATCAGAGGCATTAAGAAATGTTTTGAACCTTTGGGAAAAAACACTTATGAGGATGCTATACGATATACTCAAGATAATTTCGAGAAATATCAAGATCAATTTGGGTATACTGGATTTAAAAATATATTTGGTAGACCTCCAACACTTATTGATTTGCAAAATTGTTTCTGCGAAACAGATAAATATTTGAGGGCAAAAATTCCGGAATTACAAATTGACAATAAAAGAATAAAACAAAAATATAAAACTTCATCATCGGTTTTGAATCTATTTTTTCCACCTAAGTGGGGCATTAATGCACAAATTAAAGAACCATGTTTACAGCAGAATATGAGCGGATTAACTCTTTTCTAATCGGAGCATCTTCTCTCTTGTTGAAAGAAGGTGTAAAACGAAAACCCAGTGGATTCAATTGTATTGAATTACCAGGACCATTTATGTTTAAGTTGAATAACCCAACATCAAGATTAGTTACAATTGCTGAAAGAAAATGGAATCCAATGTTACCTTATGCTGAATCTTTATGGTTAGCCGTTGGTCGAAATGACTTACAATTCATCGGTCATTATCTTAAAAACATGAAGAACTTTTCAGATGATGGTTTCTATATGAGAGGAGGATACGGTCCTCGATTAAGAAAGTATACCGGAGTAAATAACGATTATAAAATTCGGAATCCTTTTAGCGTTGATATCTCTAAACTAAATAACTCCGAAGTTGACCAATTCAATTATATAAGCCTGAATTTCAAAAAGGACATCAACACAAGACAAGCAATAATAAATATCGGTGACCCACCAAAAGATTGCTTTGATGAAAATGGTTGTTTAAAAGTCACGAAAGACTTTCCATGTACAAGACTTTTACATTTTCAGAAACAGCCTAAAGAGAATAAACTGAACCTGATGGTCTATATGAGGTCAAACGACTTGCTTTGGGGAGCAAGTGCCGTAAATATTTTCAATTATACGTTTATTCAAGAGTACTTTGCCCAAATATTAAACCTGAAAATAGGTGATTATTACCATATCGCAAACAACTTCCACTATTACGAAGAATATGGCAAACAGATTTATGATATTTCAAAAGTGAAACTTCAAGATGATAGTGGTTTTATGTATTCCAAAAGCTTTAGTAATCTTATTGAGTTTGATGAAAAATTGAAACAGTTACACCTTGAAGAAGAAAAATTAAGAGCCAATAAAAGTAACGGTTTGGTAGATTTTGAAGACGACTTCTTTAATGATTGGTTCAAAACGTTTTATTGTTTCAATACTAAAAAAAGAACCGATTTCAAAAATCCAATATTAACCCAGCTTTTTAAAAAATATTATAACTATGAATGAAAAAAGCATAAAAAAAATCACCGATGAGATAACCGAAATTCTTTTAAAAAAGAATGCAGATTATGGAGGGGCAAGTTTTGATTTAGGATTAATTGGAAATATGGTTCATCTTTGGGACAAAGTAAGAAGATACCGTACCCTTATTGAAAAGGGCAAATCAAATCCAAATTTTGAAAGTCTAAATGATACCTTAAAGGATATTATTGGCTATGCAATTATAGGTCTGCATATTCTTAATGATGAAACAATTAAAAATACTACTCATGGCTAAATCAAATAATGTTTTCATAAGTCATTATGGAAAAGATGATGAGCATGTACAATCATTAAAAACAAGATTAAATGTGCAAGGATATGAAGTGAGAAACTTTTCTGTGGATAGTACTAATCATAAAGACGGACGAAAGCCTTCAAAACCGGTAATAGAGCGTCTACTTAGAATGCGAATAAGTTGGTCTAGTACATTCATCTGTCTAATTGGCCCGAAGACTCATACCAGAGCATGGGTTGATTACGAAATTGATAAAGCTTTTAATCAAGGCAAACGCATCATTGGTGTATATACACATGGAAACAAAGAAACTGCTGAATTACCTAAAAATCTAGAAAAGGTTGCATCCAATATTATAGGATGGAATTCAATTGAGAAAATAGGAGAAATCATATCTGGTAAAAACTATCCAATGGAAGGTCCAGATGGTAATCCCCCATCTCTATCGTTTGATAGACCTAATATTAAGTGTTAGCAATGAAGATATATTCATATAGAATTGATCACGATTTTGGTTTAGCTCCAAATCCTTTTGGCCAATATTGTACTGTTGCTGTATGTAAGCCTAGAATAAGAAGAAGTGGTAACCTTGAAATAGGAGACTGGTTAATTGGCACAGGTTCAGTATCTTTAGAAAAATCGACAGGATTTAATTGTGTTTCAAAACTAATTTATGCTATGAAGGTATCTGAAATTATCACTTTGCAAGAATATTGGGAAGATATTAGATTTGAATATAAAAAACCAGTAATGGTAGGAACTCTCTCAAGCATGTTTGGAGACAATTTTTATCATTTAGATGAAGAGAATAACTGGGTCCAGGAGGATTGTGCTCATAGGAATATTAACGGATCTTTCAATGAGAAACACAAAGAAAATGATATAAGTGGTGAGAATGCTCTTATTTCAGAGCTGTTTTACTATTTTGGTGATAAGGCTCCACAAATTCAGAATAACTTAATTGATGTTTGTCATACAACACAAGGTCAGAAAATCGTTCAGACCAATTCACTTGCAATCGAATTTTTAAATTGGCTACAAAATCATTTTAGAATTGGTTTGCAAGGGAAACCAATAAGTTGGTTGATTTATGATAAATTGTAATTATGTATTTAAAACATTGTGTTATTAATTTTGCGATTTCAAATCAAGTATTTAATAATTGAACCAAATGGATATAATTAAAGTTTATTTTGATGACAAATGGAATCTGTTAGTTTCTTTGCATTGGACAGTATATACCATACTAACTATTGTTATTGTAATTTGGATTTATAAATTATTGAAAAGCAAACTTCTTTTCCATAAAAACATTGAAATTGAAAGTGCAGAAATAGGAATTCAAGGGCAAAAGATTAAGATAAAACCAAATTATACAAATATTGACATTGCCTATAAAATCTGGGTTGAACTTAATACTAGAAAAATTGGGTTACTAATTGATTTTGATAATGATGTTATTGTCGAAGTTTACAAATCTTGGTATCAATTCTTCGGTTTAACAAGAGATTTAATTAAAGGAGTACCAGCAATTAAATTGCGAAACGACAAGCATTCCAAAGAATTAATTGAATTGTCAACTAAGATTCTTAATGAAGGATTAAGACCTCACTTGACTTTATGGCAGGCAAAATTTCACAAATGGTATGATTCTGCAATTAAAGATGAAGATTATAAAAATTTGACACCTCAGGAACTACAACAGAAGTTTAACGATTATGAAGAACTAAAACGTGATATGACAAGAATAAATTTGAATTTGATTAATTATAAAAATAGCGTTTATAAATTAGCTTTTGGTGAATAACCATCGCATAGTCAAGCACATTGTCTGGTCGCCCAAGCCTACACACATCCAAAACCAGCCAAAAAGCTTGCCTATCCAACGCTTAGACTGAAAAAGAAATTATAAAGCACGAAACGCTAAACATAATAGGATTTAAGGCTCAGTTGAGCCAAAAAAAGAGACAGTAATTTTCCATAACTACTGCCTTTTTTCGAACTGGTTCATTTCAGGATGCCTTCTCAATTGTGTTTTAAATCTTGTTGAACTAAACCGTTAATAAACAGACTGCCCATGTAAGGGGATTTAAAGCTTTTGAGTTGTTTTATTATAGGTTTTTATTAATAGCCATCTATTTCTCGGTATAAAATCACTGAAATAAAACACATCTCAGGTTTATTGGCTTACAAACATGCATATCTCACCCATCTGGACAACATTGTAGTATCCATTGATTTTGAATCAGTAATTCAAAGAACGTTTTTTGCCGGTATTGATTATTCCAAAGCAACAAAATGAACTGGGACTTCTGATACTGTTCCGGCAAACTGCATTGTTCCTTTTTTACACACCGGACAATTCAGTTTTAAATGCTGCTTAATGTCTCCCATTATTTTTATCCAGATCGTATCCTGATTCTCCCATACTTGTTTGCCATCTTCTATATCTTCCTTGCCTTGCTCTTCTTTTTCTGTGGTTAATAGTTGTTTTACTCTTGCAATATTGTTTTTGCGACAAGTATTTGCAAAGATCCCATAATAACGTACCTTGAAAAAACCTTCCGGTAAGATATGCAGCAAAAACCTGCGGATAAATTCATCTATATCCAGCTTTTGTTTACGGAAAATTCCATTGCGACTGTAATCTTTCACCATAAAATGAACTACTCCGTTTTCAACTTTCACAATTCGCCTGTCGCTTATGGCTATGCGAAACACATAACGGGAAAGATATTCCAGTACTTTTTCTGCATGAGCAAATGGTTTTTGAATGTTGACGACCCATTGTTTTTTGTACAAGGTATTATGCAACGCCATAAACTTTTTCTTTGCCCCAATAGATTGAAGCTTTCCTTTGAAAGAGAGCTCTCCTTTATTATAAGCTGTTTTCAATAAATCCAGAAACTTCCCCCTGAACTTTTTTGAAAGAACTTTATAATGGATAAAGAAATCTTTACTATTTCGGGTATGCACCCAGTGTGTTTTATCAAATGACAACCCTCCCGCGGGCATAATACAGTGCAAGTGCGGGTGTTCTCTCATGTTTTGGCCCCAGGTATGAAGCACCGTAATCAGGCCTGTTTCAGCTCCAAGATGTTTGGTGTCCCTGCTTAATTCCAGTACCGTTTGAGATGCTGCTTTAAACAAAATGTCGTACACCTGTTTTTTGTTCTGACCAATGAGTTGGTTCAACTGATGAGGAACGGTAAAAACAAAATGATAGTAACCCACCGGCAACAATTCCTGCATACGCTTATTCAGCCACTCTTCCCTGTCTTTATGCTGACAGTTCGGACAGTGGCGATTACGACAACTATTATATGCTTTATCAACATGAGAGCATTGGTCGCATTGGCGAAAGTGGGAACCCAATGCTCCGGTTTTGCAGGATGACAGCAGGTTAATAATCCCTTTTTGCTGTCCTCTTATTTTATTCTTGTGGATGTATTCTCCTCCATATTCCCTTAAAAGATCACAAACGGTTATTTTTTGCATAACACCTCCAATCCTTCCAGTTTATCCAGGGGGTTTACAACCTGGTCAATAACTAATTTTTGTACATGAAGGTATTTCAGGGTATTACTTAATACCGAATGCCCCATTAATCGCTGTATCACCAGCAGGTTAGTACCTTGTTCGAGGTGGTGAGTGGCAAAACAATGCCTGAAGGTGTGGGGTGTGTAATGCTTGTTAATACCGGTTGTATGATAACGGGCTTTTTTACAAATCTCCCGTACTGCTGAAACGCCAAGATGGGTACCTTTGCCACCGGCCCCTTCAAACAAATAGTATTGTGGCTTGTACTGTTTATAATATCTACGTAAAGTTTTTAATAAAACCGGGGAGAGGGGCACTTTGCGTTGCTTCAGGCCTTTCCCTTCCTGGATATTTACCTGCATACGCTTACTGTCAATATCGCTAAGCTTTATGTTTACACATTCAGATATCCGGGTACCGGTCGAATATATAAACATAATGACTGTCCGGTGCTTGAAGTTTTTAATAACGCTCAATACATCGGACACTTCTTCCCGGCTAAGTACTAAGGGAAGGGTTTTGGCAATTTTTGGTGTGGGAAGATATTCTTTTGCCCATTCTTTGTGATAGACATTTACAAAAAGGAAACGAAGGGCATAATAGCCCATCTTTACACTGCCTGGTTTGTGGTTCCCATCGGTGAGCATTGATTGAAAATAAGTCCTCAGTTCTTCAGTACCCGTATTCTCCGGATCTTTCCCGTGGAACTTCCGGTAATCCTCAATGTGCCACCAATAAGCTTCC
>SDBS01002608.1_pt1 | contig 17956 bp, 13 predicted proteins | sample 2277091 | NCBI WGS metagenome assembly SDBS01 (sample SAMN10404972, study PRJNA504765) | marine sediment metagenome | isolation source: marine sediment core GS10_PC15, 163 cmbsf | place: Arctic Ocean: Southern Knipovich Ridge | collected 2010 | reverse complement strand
GTAAAAGATCTACCAGTAGGAACGGCTGTTGGTGGTTCCGGATATGCACCTGATCCATCAACAAAATATGGAAGAGATATTGTGTAATCTTCATCATTGTAGAGTGCAATATAGAAATTCTCTGTATTAACAATAGTCCCAAGGTTCTTACGTATGGATGCAAAAAGCTCGCTGAGATCTTTGGTTGTATTTACTGCGTTTGAAATCTTAAATAATACTAACTGTATTTCTTCACCACGTTTGCGGTCTGTTATGTCTCTAAAAACAACTAAATCAGCTGGTTTGTTTTCGAAGGTAATTCTCTGACCTTTAGCTTCAACGAGGAACTCTTTGCAATCCTTGGTTCTAACTTTGTACTGAGCTAAAAGTCTTCCTCTACCTTCATAAACCTTCTGTAAATCCTTTTTTACTTCCTCTTTATATTCAGGGGTAACAAAATCGAAAACATTTGTACCTATCTCTTCTCCAGGTTCCTTAAAGCCAAGCATATTGATCAGTGACTGATTTGCAAACAATATTTTACCTTGGAAATCTAATATCAGAATTGCATCTAAGATACTCTCTGTCAGAGTTCTATATTTTTGTTCAGATTCTTTTAAATCCCTTTCAGCCAGTTTTCGGTCACTAACGTCTTCGATAATACCATCATAATATTTTATTTCGGATTTCTCATCTTTTACTGCCACGGCTGATACCGAACCTATAAATGGGATACCATCCTTCATTATCAATTTTAATTCTTCGTTTTTGACAAATCCATCTCTCAACATCTTCTCATTGTATTTCTTTCTATCTTCTGGATTTTGATATAAATCAGCAACGTTTATTGAAAGAAATTCTTCTTTACTCTTGTAGCCAAACATCTTAATGAGAGCTGGGTTAGCTTCAACAAATTTACCTTTTGGTCCAATCGTATTTCTATATATCCCAACGTTAATATTGTCTGTTAAGGTTTTGTATTTGTTTTTGCTATCACTTAATGCCTCTGCTGCTTGTTTACTATCAGTAATATCAGCGCTTATTATCTGGAAACCTATAACTGTATCTTCTTTCGTTAGCAAGGCACTTATTACATTAATCCAACGTTTTTCTCCATCCTTTCTAATTATTTCAAGCTCAGAGGGCTTAATAATAACTCCTTTTAAAAGCATTTGGTAATTATCTCTGAGTTTAGGCATGTCCTCAGGTAGTAATGTCAAAAGCTCCTCAAATGATTTTCCGATAATTTCCTCTTTTGAGTATCCCGTTAGTTCCTCTGTAGATTTATTGCAGTCTGTAATGACGCCCGATGTACTCAGTAATGTAATGGAAGTCGGGGATTTCTCGAATAAAGTCCGATATCGCTCCTCACTCTGACGCAATGCATCCTCTGACAGTTTGTGTTCGGTTATGTCAGATGCCATAACTAGTTGCCCAATTGGTTTTCCCTTTTCATCTTTTATTGGACTAGATGATATTCTACCAATCCGTTTTTCACCGCTCTTGGTAGTAAAATTAAGCTCACAGGGAAGAATATCTTTATTTTGAGTAATCTGGGAGAGTTTCTCCTTTGCTATTAGTTTGCTCTCTTCTGGTATGAACGGTGGACTTAAAAAATTCTTTCCAATAGCCTCTTCTGGTTTGTACCCAAGCCATTCATATAGCCTGGTGTTCACATCCAGAATATCTCCTTTATTGTCTATGATTGCAACCGTTGCAGGAGTCAACTCAAATATTCTTCTGTATTGACTTTCACTCTCGCGAAGCGCCTCTTCAGCACGTTTACGCTGTGTGATGTCTTCAATTATACCATCGTAATATCTAACCCTGCCTTTTTCATCTTTTACTGCTACGGCTGATACTGAGGCGATAAATGGAATACCATTCTTCATCAATTCTAATTCCTCATTTTTGACAAATCCATCTCTCAACATCTTCTCATTGTATTTCTTTCTATCTTCTGGATTCTGATACAAATCTGCAACATTTATTGAAAGGAATTCTTCTTTACTTTTATAGGCAAACATTTTGATAATCGCAGGATTTGCTTCAATAAATTTACCTTTGGGACCGACACTATTTCTATAAACTCCAACATTAACATTTTCCGTTAAGGTCTTGTATTTATCTTCACTTTCTCTCAGAGCGTTTTCTTGCAAACAAGTATTACAGGCATCAGCAAATTTTGTAAGTAATGGGGTAAGGCATTTAATAAACAGGGCGTTTATATCTGTACCATTTTTTATCAGAACTATTAAGCCAAAATCAGGCAATTCCATAATATGAAAATAAGAACTAACCTCGGTTTCGCCATTTAAAGGTAGCCTTTTTTTAAAATTATCCAATTGTCGCTCATCAAGCTGTAATGGCACAGCTTGTAGAGCTGCTTTATATGCATTAATCCTTGATGTTTTTCTCGGTATAGAGTAGATCTGTTCATATTTATACTTCCCTTCGAGGTTTTTCCTCAAAAGATGGATTCCACCTGCAGAGCAGTTTAGTTTTCGGAGTATTGTCGATAAGCTCGTCTTCATCATCCTATGCAGATCATGACTAGTGCCAATAGACATTGCAATTTCATATAAAATCTGTATTTGTTCAGCTTTGGTTTGCATTAGCCTTCTAATACTGCGACTACAGCAGTTTTATTATAGAATTCCAGATAATCCTTTCTACTGTTAGCAATTTCTCCTATTGTAAGTGCTCCAATTAGTGGAATATTTTCATCAGATACAGCGTTTAGTTCCATATTAAATTTATCCCCCAGAAAAAGAACTCGAGAGATGCAATCAATGAAAAAAGTTATTTTATTAGTTCCTTTCTCTGTGAGTACCTCCTGGGCAAGAGCAAGTGCCTTTCTTGCCGCATCAACTAGAGAAGACACATCGCCAGTTAAGATATTAACAAAGGAGTCCTTAGGGACCTCTCCTACACATATCAAAGAGTCATTTTCGCCCAATAAAAAGGGATCGCGAACAACTACTTCTGCTCCCAATTTAGTGATACCAAAGGGATAGCACTTAGAAATATTGAAGAAGTTATGATCAGTGAAGACTTCTCCCGAATGTTTTTCAACAATTTCCCGATAGACTTCGAATGCTGGTTTCCAATCTAATGATTGAATTATATTTCTATCAGATTCAGTAACCTTATAAGGACCACTTATTTTATCCCACCCATGTCTCACGCCAACACCGCTTTCCATATCCAACATAGTAAGAACAGCACTATCCTGAATAAGTCCTTCATTGGTGAGTAAACAGGGTTTTTGCTCCATACTCATTGAACCACTACCACCGCCAATATAATTAAATTCTAGACCAAAGACATTAAATAGACTATCAACAAGTGCACTTATTCTTTTCGAAAATCCATCGAAGAAAACAAACATTGTTTTAGTATTTCCAATTTCAGGAAATCTTTCATCAATTATGTCATCATACTCAACTGCCATATCGCTTAAGTTGTGAATAATCTGGATATTGGGTTTTTGGGAAAGACCTGCAACAATTGTTCCCTTTTTCAACTTTTCTTTTTTATAAAGGATCCCTGGGAATGTACCTCCGAATAATGGTAGGGGAATTTCCTTCAACTTTTTATCAAGGTTATTCGGAGTAAAATTATTCTCATCACAAGCTAAAACCAAAAGACCTTTAACATCCTCGTTTAATAAGATCTCATCGATAAGATTGTTTAGTCCTGAAACTGTTCCTGTTTTGTCAAGTTTTATAATCATTACATTATCCTTAGCAAAAAGTCTTTTATTTTCCTTTATTGAAGTCGGCTGCTTATTTTTGTTTTCGGTTTTTCAATAATTTCCTCGATCAATTCCTTTATATCCTGTCTTTTAATCTTACTTTTATCTTTCATTTTTTCTTTTTTATTTTAGTGTTATCAATAGAATTAAGTTTTCTTTTCGCTCTTTTGCGTCTTAATGTTTTAGTAAATCGTTGGTAGTTGTTTCGACCCGTATCCTTTACATGGTACATGGCGATGTCAGCATTCTTCAACAACGTATCAACATCCATTCCGTCAATCGGATAAATAGCAATTCCAATACTTGCAGTGATGGAGAGCTTGCGACCATCAATGGAGAATGGTTTTTGAAAGGCTTTTAGAATTTTTTTGGCAATCTTGGATGTATCTTGAACACGAGCAGTTTTCTCTAATAGTAGCAGAAATTCATCTCCTCCCATTCGGCATACGGTATCACATTCACGTAATGTCTTTTTTAATCGGTTAGCGACACTCTTTAATAATAGATCCCCCACACTATGTCCCAAAGAATCATTGATATCCTTGAATCGATCCAGGTCAAGAAACATTACTGTTAGTTTTTGCTTGTTGCGGTTTGCATGTTTCAGTGCATGATTAAGGTGTTCATTAAATTGCTGTCGGTTAGGTAATCCAGTCAGTACATCTTTATATGCCATCTGACTGATTTGCTCCTCAAACCTTTTTCGTTCTATTGCAATTGCAACCTGTCCTGAAACAAACTTTAGAATCTCAAGGTCCTTCTCATTGTATAGATTAGGATCAGTATAACTTTGAACAACAAGGACTCCAATAACTCCTTTCGAGGTTTTTAATGGAACCCCTACCCATATTTTCGAACGTGCTCCAACAATTTCTATTTTACCCGCCTTGATTAGTTTCTGAGCCTCTTTGTCGGTAACAAAAAGTGGTTTACCACTTCTTATAACATAGGAAGTAAATGTTTTCCCTGCAGGAACCACTATTGGAAGTTTGCTAGATTTGTTTTTCTCATCTACATAATATGGAACAGTAATTTTGTCATCATCTTTATCATAAAGTGCAATAAAGAGGTTCTTTGTGTCCACGATTGTACTTAGATCTTTGTGAATAGATACAAAAAGTTCATTTAGATCTTTAGTTGTATTCACTGCATTACCAATTCGGAATAATACTTCCTGGATTTGTTCTGCTCTTTTGCGCTCGGTTACATCTCTAACTAAAACCAGAACCGCTTCACCGTCTCCCCAGGAAATTAACCTGCCACTTACCTCTGTTGGGAAGATTTTACCATCTTTACGAATACCAACTGCTTCTGTTACAAAACCACCTCCGGATCGAAGCTGGTCTACTATCTTCGGAAAAGTTTTCGAAACTTCTTTCGAAAAAAGACTGGCAACTGACATCTGGAGTAGTTCAGTTTCACTATATCCATAACAATCGCAGACTTTCTGGTTAACAGCCAGTATCTTGCCATCGAAGCTCTCGACAAATATTGCATCATTAGCGTGTTGGAAAAGTGAATGGAATTCCTCGTTACTTTTGTATAATGCACTCTCTGTTTTCTTGTGACCCTTTTTGGTTTTTCCAGAATAACTGAAAAGTCGAGTTTTTGTTTTTTTCCTGTCTTTCATGTCTCTTAACACAAATTTGAAATCATTTTCATATTTTCTCTAATCTTTTCCTTCTCTTAATACTTAAGGAAGGAGTGTAACGTTGGCAATTATTGCGTCCTTCATTTTTTGCATGGTACATTGCAATATCAACGTTCTTCATTAGTGTATTAATATTTTTACCATCACTGGGATATATGACAGTCCCAATACTTGTAGTGACAGGGAGTTTGTGGCTATCAACTGTAAATGGGTATCTGATGGCTTTTAGAATCTTTTGAGATACTTTTTCTGCATCTTTATCGCATTTTATTTCTTTTACCAACACAAGAAATTCATCACCACCCATACGTGCAATAGTATCGCTCTTACGAAGATGTTTCCTTAATCGGTTGCCAACCTTCTTTAAGAGCCGATCTCCAACTGTATGTCCCAGGGAATCATTAATATCCTTAAAACGGTCTAAGTCAAGAAGCATCACAGCAAGTTTCCTCTTATAGCGGTGTGCATGTTTAAGTGCGTCATTAAGGCGATCGTTGAATAGTGTTCTGTTGGGTAATCCCGTTAGTGCGTCATGATAAGCTAACTGTTTGATGGTCTCTTCTTGTTGTTTGCGTTTTGTAATATCTCGGATAAACACAAGGTCAGCGATTTTCCCTTGATATGAGATTGAACCAGCGTTAATCTCAGCAAATGCATCACTACCGTCTTTTCGCTTGAGAACTGTTTCGTATATTGGCTCGACATTTTTCCCTTCCATTCGTCGTTGATAGTGATCAAGTATATTGGAAATCTCCGCAGGATGAACATAATCTGTGAAATTTTTTCCAATCAGCTCATCAACAGAACAACCTGCCATTTCTGCCAAACGTGGATTAACGTATTTAACAATGCCATCCTGAATAATAAGGATACCATCGTTGGCTCTTTCAACCAGATTGCGATATTTCTCCTCGCTTTCCTGTAGTGCTTGCTCCGCTCGTTTGCTCTCGGTTGTGTCCGTGCAGTGACCAAGATAAGCTTCTTTATTTTCATAGAGGATAGGTTTAGGATGCACTCGAGTCATAATAAAGGCGAGTTCACCATTCTTTCGCCTGATTCTAACAGTATATTCAATTGGAACCTTTTGGCCCCGTTTACGTGCTTCTTGACGTTTTTCAATTATCGAACGGTCCTCGGCGATTACAATTTCAAGTGGGTTAATCTTTAGTAGTTCGTCCCGGGAATAACCTGTAATATCTTGCATCGCTTTGTTAACAAAGAGATACCGTTTTTCACTATAGATGTAAACTCCAACCATTGCCTCCTCAGTAAAGATACGATATCGCTCTTTACTCTCGCGAAATGCTTCCTCTGTTTTCTTACGTTCAGTGATGTCGATATCTGCTCCTCTGTATCCAACAAGGTTTCCTTTCTCATTGAGTATGGGAACTCCACTTGTTAGAAGCCAGACAGGTTTCCCATTCTTATGTACATTTAGATTTACAAACTCACGGAATGGCTGTTTTTTTGCGAATACTTCAAATGCTTTTTTCTTTAACTCTTCTCTGTTCTCAGGATAGAACAGGTCGTAAAAATGCTTATTTAGCAATTCAGATGGTTTGTACCCAAGAATTTTCTCTACAATAGGACTTGCATAGGTATATTTTCCGTTGATGTCAACCTCCCAAATCCACTCCAAGGTATTTTCAGCAATATCCCTGAACCTTTTCTCGGTTTTTCTTAGCTTTTCTTCCGTCTGTCTACATTTAACCTCCAATTTCTCCAATTCAGAAATACGATGGAGCAGTTTCTCTTTTTCCTTAATAAGTTGATCTTTTAATTTGTCTTTAATAAAATGCATGTGTTAAATTGTTTACTTCCGCTTTGTTATCAGCGATATTTGTATAAAGTGCTTTTTTCTCCTTTAATGTCTATTATATATATAATAATGAATAAAACTGACAATGTCAAGAAATAATTGTGCAAAACTGGAAAGCATAGACGTCTTCTGTTTGACAGTATGTTCTGTTTCTATATAGTCTTGTCTTGGAAAGTATTAAGAGTTTTATAAGATTAACGATAAGCCATGAATTCAAGATAAAGAAAACCAATAATTCTCTGCCTTAAAACTGAAAGAGAAACCTCTGATCATAGATTAGCCTGTATCCATAACGTACATGCAGTCGTGTTCGATAGCTAAGTGTTTATCCCCAAAATAATGAAACATATCAGTGAAAAGTAAGTTTTCTCTTGACTTTCTTTTTGTAATCTATTATATTGATAATGGATGAGTATAAGAGGAGTATTCTTGTAGAATAAACCTGTTTTTTCCTTCAGGGAAGAAACAGGTTTATTCTTATGTAGATGATAAAATGTGATTTTCTTGTAATCGGTACTGGGATAACCGGTTTGACCTTTGCACATAAAGCTGCACAGATTGGCAGTGTTGTTGTAGTTACGAAAAAGGAAAAAAGTGACGCCAACACAAACTACGCTCAGGGTGGCATTGCCAGTGTTTTTTCTCCGAAAGATAGTTTCGAATTACACATAAAAGATACAATAAAGGCAGGAGATGGTCTTTCACATAGAGATATGGTAGAAATTATGGTTAGAGAAGGACCAGAGCTTGTAAAAGAATTGATGGATATTGGTGTTGAGTTTACAATAGAACCCTCAACGAAGGGTAAGAAGGTTCTTGATCTTGGAATGGAGGGGGGGCATTCACGTAGAAGGATAGTCCATTCAAAAGACCTAACAGGCAAGACAATTGAGATCGCTCTCCTTACTGCAGTGAAATCCGATAGGAATGTCAGGATGCTAGAAAACCACACGGCGATTGACATTATCCCTGATAATGCTGATAAACCAGTGAGATGCGTGGGTATTTATGTATTTGATAACAATTCTGACAGAATTATTAAAATTTACTCACGTATTACTCTGCTTGCCACAGGTGGTGTAGGACAGCTCTATTTACATACAACAAATCCATCTATTGCAACTGGTGATGGAACCGCAATGGCATACAGGGCTGGTGTACCAATTGCTAACATGGAATTTATTCAATTTCATCCAACATCACTGTATGAAAAGGAGAAAACTGAAAGAGCATTTCTGATTTCAGAAACTGTTAGGGGAGAGGGAGCATTTCTTAAAACCCAGAATGGTGAATCCTTTATGGAACATTATCATCCAATGAAATCACTGGCACCGAGGGATATTGTTGCAAGAGCAATAGATGTAGAATTAAAGAAAAGTGGAGAGAAATATGTTTTGCTTGATACTTCCCCTATTAGAAGAAAGAAATTTAAGAAGCGTTTTCCTAACATTTACGATACACTTTGTAAAAAGGGAATATTTCCATCAAGTGAGTCTATTCCTGTTGTTCCTGCTGCTCACTATCTATGTGGCGGAATAGTCTCTGATCTTAATGGTAAGACTTCTCTTGTCGGTCTTTATACAGCAGGAGAGGTAGCATTTACAGGCATACATGGAGCAAATAGATTAGCGAGTAATTCTCTCCTTGAAGCCCTCGTTTTTTCAGAGAGGGCATTCATAAGTTCAAAGAAGGAGTTTATGAAAAACGAGTTGATTTCAGGAAAAATCGATTCAATTGAGAGAAAAAGAAGAAGAAAAATAGATAAGAATATTGTTTTCCACAATAGAGAGGTAATAAAGAAGATCATGTGTGATTATGTGGGCATAGTAAGGAGAGAAAGTAGGATGGCTGATGCATTAAAAAGGATAAGAATAATTAAAGAGGAGGTGGAAAAAATTTATGAAGCATCTAAATTGTTTCCAGATATAATAGAGTTAAGGAATATGGTGAAAGTTGCAGAACTTATAACTTATTCAGCTCTTATGAGGAAAGAATCGAGAGGGCTTCATTGTAACTTAGATTATCCAAAGAAAGATAATAAAAGATGGCGAAAAGATACAATTTTAAGAAAAGAGAATATAGAAAAGAAGTATTTTAAACAGAGAAAAGGGAGGAAGAGATGAGGGTATCGATAACATCAAGGCATTTCAAGTTATCCGATCATATAAAATCATTGATAGAAACAGAGTTTGAGAAGTTTACAAAATATACAGATAAAATACTTGGAGCAGAGGTAATCCTTGAGGAGAATAGCCACAGAAAGTCAGTAGAGATAAAGATGAAAGTGGATAAATCCGTAATCACTACAAAGGGGGAAGACTACGATTTGATTAAAGCGATAGAAAAGGGTATTACAAGGATGGAAAGTAGAATAAAAAAGCATGTAGGTAAATATCACAGGAGAAGGAAAGGATGAAGATAAGAAGAGACAAAATTACAATAAAGAGATTACTGGAGGATAAGAAACGTGAGCTTAAACTAACTCTTGTATGTGGAGCTGAAGGTGTAGAGAAAGTAATAAAAACAAATTTTCCATCCTGCCCAGGGCTTCTATTATCAGGATTTAAAGAACATTTTAAAGGAGATGCAGTTCAGATTCTTGGACCTCAAGAAATGGGATTCCTGTATCAAATAAAGGAAGACGAATTGAAGAAGTCAATAAAGCTCCTTGTAAGTTTTAATGTCCCATGTATAATAATCTCTGGTGGTCTTAGGATACCCGATTTCCTTATTGGATGTTGTAAACAGAAGAAGATACCGTTACTCCAGTCAAAACTGAAAAGGCGGGATCTTATTCATCTGATTCTTGATTATCTTGAGATTAAGACTGCTCCATATATTTATGTTCACGGAACACTTGTGGATGTCTATGGTGTTGGAATTCTTTTTACAGGAAAAAGTGGAATAGGAAAAAGCGAAACTGCATTAGATCTTGTAGCAAGGGGACACAGACTTGTTGCAGATGATGTAATAAAGATTGTGAGGAGAACGCCTGGTATCTTAATGGGGCAGGGGAAAGAACCAATTAATTTCTTCCATTCTCACATAGAAATCAGAGGGATTGGGGTTATTGATCTTTCCAGGATATTTGGTGTAAGGGCGACAAGATTGCATAAGAGAATAGAGGTTGAAGTAAACCTGTTAAAGTGGGGAGAAAAAACGGAAGTTGAAAGAACAGGGCTTGATGAAAAAACGAAAACAATTCTTGGTGTCAAGCTTCCTTTTAAGGTAATTCCACTGGTTCTTGGAAAGAACATTTCAGTTCTCTCTGAAATGGTTGCTTTGAATTATTTGCTAAAAATCTATGCTTACGATACGTCACGAATTTTCAACAAGAGACTTCTCGATATCCTGAAAAAAAAGGGGGAGGAATTTGCACAGCTTGATAAAGATCTCGAATAACCAATTGGTAACCAGGAAATAGGCAACACTAAGCAATTACATAGAGAACAGTAGTAGAATTAGAATACTTCTAATTTAGCAACTATAATACCAGCAATTAATAAACTTAGTTCATCTATCTGTATTAAGGATAGTGATTCTTCCCTCAAGAGGAGCAATTTTTCATTATTCTTTGTAAGAACCTTTAAGAAGAGAAAGAATGGTTAATGAAGTATTATATTAAGACAGTTGGTTGTTATAAAAATACTGTTGATAGTGAGGTTATTATTTCATTGCTTGAGAAAAACCATAATTTTACAGATGAAGCGCTAAATGCTGAGGTAATTATAGTAAATACCTGTTCATTTATCGAAAAAGCGAAAAAAGAATCAATAGATACGATTCTTAAGTTCGCTGAGCTTAAAGGGAAGAAACTTATAGTTATTGGCTGTCTTGGACAACGTTACGCTGAAGAAATAATGAAGGAAATCCCAGAAGTAGATGCAGTAATTGGAACTTACGGGTTCAACAGGATTGAGGATGTATTAAATCGAGTTATAAAGTCTGAGAAGGTTATTAGTGTTGTAAAATCACCTAATGCTTATAGTGTTGATTATTCTATGAGGAGAGTTGCTTCACCAAATCATTATGCATTTATAAAGATTTCTGATGGATGCAATCGTAAATGTAGCTTTTGTGTCATACCGGAGTTGAAAGGTAAATTAAGGAGTAGATCAATTGAATCGATTGTTAAAGAAGTAGGGTCATTTGTTAAAAAAGGTGTGAAAGAGATTATTTTGATAGCCCAGGATACAACAGCATATGGTTCAGATATCTATGGAAAAAAGGAGCTCTGTAAACTGCTCAATCGTCTTTCGTCTGTTGGTGGTTTGAAATGGATTAGATTGTTGTATAACTATCCAGGAGAGATTGATGATAGGCTACTTGATATTATAGCATTGGATACAAAAGTCTGTAGGTACCTTGATGTTCCTATTCAACACATATCGGATAGAATCCTTCAAGGGATGAGAAGGGAAATATCAGGGAAGAAGGTTAGAGAGACAATTATGAAAATAAGGGAGAATTACCCTGAAATTTTCTTGAGAACAAGTATTATAGTAGGATTTCCAGGCGAAAACGAGGAAGAGTTTTTGGAGTTGTGTAAATTTATTAAAGAGGTAAAGTTTGAGAGACTCGGTGTTTTCACTTATTCAAGGGAATTTGGCACAAGGTCTTATGCGATGAAACGGCAAATCTCACAGGGAATAAAAGAGAAAAGAGAAGAAAAGATAATGGAGATACAGCGTAAGATTAGTTTACAAACAAACAGAAATTTTATCGGGAAAACAACACCTGTAATAATTGATGAAAAAATAGGAGGCAAGTATCGGTTTGATGGAAGAACAGAATTTGATGCACCTGAAATAGATAATGGTGTTCTTATAACTAAAGGAGAAGCTTCGATAGGGGACATCGTTTCTGTGAGGATAAATGATGTAACCGAATATGATTTGATTGGAGAGATAGTGAAAAGACAGTAGTGTGCAAACAGTAGGGAGTAGGTAGAAGACAGTAGGGAGTAAGTAGTAAGGGGTAGAGAGTAAACAGTACACAGAGGATGCTGGCAAGGATAAAGTAATACAAACAGAAGATTGGGATAGAAGATGCTGGTTAAAGGACCGAAGACAAAATAGAGTTAATAGTTAATTGTCAATGGTCAATGGAATAAGAGAACAATGACCCCAAAATCAAAGTTTTTACTTGACTTTTTGGTATAAAAGAAATATATTGAAAAAAAATTTTGCTGGAAAAAGGAAAAATATGTCAATGAAGACTGAGTTATATGATGAACACTTAGAACATGGTGCCAAAATGGTCGAATTTGCTGGATTCCTCATGCCAATTCAGTATAAGAACGGAATTTTCAGTGAAGTGAAAAGGGTGAGACAAACAGTAGGTCTGTTTGATGTTTCCCATATGGGAGAGATAGAAATAAAGGGTAAAGATGCTCTTCGATTTATCAATTATATTACGATCAATGATGCATCTCAACTTGAGGAATATCAAGTGCAGTACTCTGTAATGTGTTATGAGGATGGTGGTATTGTTGATGATATACTTGTATACAGATTGCCAGATAGATATCTTCTTGTTGTGAATGCATCTAATACTAATAAGGATTTTGAATGGATTAATAAAAACAAAAAGGGAGATGTTGAGATTTTTAACATAAGCGATTCTATTACTCAGCTTGCTATTCAGGGACCTGTTGCAGAGAAAGTAGTTCGAAAGTTAACGGATATTGATCTTAGCATTATGGAATTTTATCGGGCTACTGAGACTAGGATTTCTGGAATAGACTCTTTGCTTTCAAGAACTGGTTATACTGGGGAAGATGGATTTGAGATTTATATAAAAAATGAAAATGCTAAGAAACTGTGGAATAGTATTTTTAATGTAGGTAAGGAATTTGATATTGAGCCAATAGGACTTGGTGCGAGGGACCTTCTTAGGCTTGAAATGAAATTTTGCCTATATGGAAATGATATTGACAAATCGACAACTCCGCTTGAAGCTGGTCTTTCTTGGATAACAAAACTCAATAAAGAAAACTTTATCGGAAGAGACAGCTTAATAACACAGAAAGAGAAGGAGACGAAGAGAAGCCTTGTTTGTTTTGAGATGAAGGAAAAGGGAATACCAAGGAATCGTTATGAGATAAACAAGGATGGAAAGAAAATTGGTTTTGTAACAAGTGGTAACTACTCTCCTTCGATCGATAAGTTTATTGGACTTGGTTATATTAATAAACCTTTTCATAAGTCAGGTACAGAAGTATTCATAAATATGAGAAGTGAAAAGAAAAAGGCAGTTGTTGTAAAGCCACCCTTCTATAAGAAAGCAACACATAAGTAGTTAAATAGCTCACAAGAGCACAGGAGCATAAGTCACAAGGAAAATATTTTTCATTAAATTAACCAAAAAGGAGTTTTAATGAATGTTCCAGAAAACCTGAGATACACAAAGGATCATGAGTGGGTCCGAATAGAAGATGAATTTGCCTATGAAGGATTGACTGATTTTGCACAATCGCAACTTGCTGACATTGTTACGTTTGAACTCAAACCAGTTGGCTCAAAATTTAATAAGAATGAGATTTTTGGTTCAGTTGAGGCGGTTAAAGCAATAGCAGACCTAAATATGGCAATTGGTGGTGAAATTGTTGAAGTGAATGAGAAGATTAAGAATACACCAGAGTTAGTCAATAAGGACCCTTACGGAAAGGGATGGATTGTGAAAGTTAAAATGGATAATGCAGATGAATACAATGAATTACTTACACCCGACGATTATAAGAAATTAATAGAGGAACAGTCATAGGAGAAGGAATGCCATATATCCCAAATACAGATGATGATAGGAAAAAGATGCTCCAAAGAATAGGAGTAGGTTCATTTGAAGAACTACTGAGTGAAATACCAGAAGAATTAAGATTTAAAGGGGAATACAATCTGCAAGATGCACTTTCAGAGTATGAGGCTAAGAAGAAACTCGAAAGGATTGCAGGCAAGAACAGAACAACAAAGGAATTTCTTTCATTCCTTGGAGCTGGTATATATGACCATTTTGTTCCCAGTGTTGTCAATTCGATTTCGAGCAGACCAGAATTTTATACTGCATATACCCCATATCAGGCAGAAGTAAGCCAGGGAACACTTCAGGCAATATTCGAATTTCAGAGCATGATTTGTGAACTCTTTGGTATGGATGTATCTAATGCAAGTATGTATGATGGTGCAACTGCACTTGCAGAGGCTGCACATATGGCTGTTAATATTAATCAAAAGAAAAAGGTGATTCTCTTTGATACTATTCATCCACATTATCAGAAGACTGTAGAGACATATACAAAGGGTGTAAATATAAAGATAAAAAAAGTTGTATGTTCTGATAAGGGTTTTGTAAGATCCTCTGATCTTGAAAAGATTATTGATGAGAATACATCTGCTGTTTTAGTCCAACAACCTAATTTCTTCGGAATAATGGAGAACCTGGATGAGATTGAAAAGATTGTTCACAGTAAGGATTCATTACTTGTTGTAGCAGTTCATCCACTCACTCTTGGTATTTTAAAACCACCTGGAGAGCATAATGCAGATATCGCGGTAGGTGAAGGGCAGTCACTTGGTTTAACTCAGAGCTTTGGTGGTCCACTATTGGGTCTTTTTACAGCAAAGAAAGAGTTAATTAGAAAGATGCCAGGAAGGATTATTGCTGAAACGGTAGATACTGATGGTAAGAAAGGGTTTGTCTCAACACTGCAGACCAGAGAACAGCATATAAGAAGAGAGAAAGCTACATCCAATATTTGCACAAATGAAGGACTTTGTGCTCTCAGGGCTGCGGTTTACCTTTCATTACTTGGAAGAGAGGGTATAAAGGAGGTTTCTGAGCTTATATACGAAAAAAGCCATTACCTTGCTTCTGAAATTTCCAAAATTGATGGATACTCATTGGCATACCCTGATTCACCATTCTTCTTTGAGTTTGTTATGAAGAGCGAACGTTCAGCAAAAGAAGTACTTCAAGAAGTTGAGAAAAAAGGGATTATCGGTGGTTTTGACCTTGAGAAGATGAGAAAAAAATGGAAAAACCATGTCCTCATTGCAGTAACAGAGAAAAGAACAAAGGAGGAGATGGATAGATTCACTAATATCCTTAGAAGTTTGTGATAGTGATCGAGAAGCTATGGGGTCAGACCCCTTTACACATTAATCTTTTTTCGCTTTCTGCCAGAGTGTTTCCATCTCATCCAGGTTACTCTGTTTAAATGTCTTTCCTTTCTTCTTTAGCCCTTCTTCAATAGCCTTAAATCTTTTCTTGAATTTCTCACATGTCTTTCTCAGTGCAAGTTCTGTATCTATCTTAAGGAAATTCCCGAGATGTGCAAGAACGAAGAGAATATCACCAAGTTCTTCTTCTTTCTCTTTATCAGAATCTGCATCTTTTAGTTCTTCTATTTCCTCTTTAAGTTTATCATATACTCCGTTAATATCGTCCCAATCGAAACCAACGCTTGATGCAATCTTCTGAAGTCTTTGAGACAGCAAGAGCGAAGGTAGGGTTAGAGGTACGTCTGAGAGGATAGATGTTGGTTTTTCATCCTTTTTTATCTGCTGCCATTTCTTCAGTACTTCAGCCTTGGTTACGGGATCTGACCCCTTATTAAAAACATGCGGATGTCTTCTTATGATTTTTTTACTTATTGTATCGATGATTCCTTCTTGCGATTTATCGCTTTCTTCTAAGATTACCATCAGCATAAAGATATTTAACAGTAAGTCTCCTAGTTCTTCTCGTATCTTTTCTTTATCATCTTTATCAATGGCATCTATGAGTTCGTAGGCTTCTTCGAGAAGGAAAGGAATAAGACTTTTCTGGGTCTGTTCTGCATCCCATGGACATTCTTTCCTTAGTCTTCTAACAAGTTTGTAGAAATCTTCCATTATTTTACTCTTTTTCGTTTATCCCGTTAGATAGAAAATTATCTAACCGGGCGGGCAAGTTTCGCTACTCCGTTGTTGTTTTTACATCTTCGTATAGGGCTCAAATAGTCGTGTATACTCTTCTTGTGCATATCTATCAGTCATCCCTGCAATATAATCACAGACAATCCTTTCCTTACCATCTTTGTCCATCCTTTTATAAAAATCTGGTGGTAGTTGAGCAGGATTCTTTAAATAGACTTCAAAAAGGTCCTTTATGAACCTTTTTGCCTTGTCAGCCATTTTGATGACCCTGTAGTGCTTATATAAGTTGCTATACAGGTAGTCTTTCAGGATTCGATTGTTTTTTTCCATTTCTTTGTTGAATGATAGGATTTTAGGATTTCTTCTTACTTCATCAAGAGAAGAAATCTTCAAATCTGCAAGTTTTTTTGCACTGTTTTCTATAACGTCTTTTATTTGAAATCCAATAAGGTAACGAATAGTTCTTTTTTTGACAATTTCTCTATCACCTGTCTTTAATGATTCACTAAACTGGCTGTATATCTCCTTCCATATAGGAATATTGTCTAACTGTTCTAGTGTAATAATACCGGATTTTAAACCATCATCAAGATCATGACTGTTGTATGCGATTTCATCAGCAATGTTTACTACCTGGGTCTCAAGTGTTGTTGATTCTTCTCTTGGAAATTCATGTGCATATTTTTGCATGGGAGTGTCATATTCAGTATTATGTTTTATTATGCCTTCCCTTGTTTCATAAGAAAGATTCAAGCCACAGAAATCATGATACCTTTTTTCGAGTTCATCAACAACCCTTAAGCCCTGAACATTATGTTCAAATCCGCCAAAGTCCTTCATCAACACATGAAGTATCTCCTCACCTGAGTGACCAAAAGGTGTATGACCAATATCATGAGCGAGTGCTATTGCCTCTGTGAGATCTTCGTTTAATCGCAAAGGTCTTGCTATAGATCGAGCAATCTGGACAACCTCAATTGTATGAGTTAATCTTGTTCTATAATAATCACCTTCATGATTCACAAATACCTGTGTTTTGTATTCAAGTCTTCTAAAGGCAGTAGAATGCACAATTCTATCTCTATCTCGCTGATAGACAGTCCTGAATTCTGCTTGCTCACGAGGATATCTAAACCCTCTGGTATGTTTGCTTTTTGCGGCGTAGGAGGCAAGATTCTTTTCTTCGATTTCTTCAATATTTTCTCTCCTTATCATTTTTTCTTCGGTCTAATATTAAAATGCAGAGTTAGCAATGGAATTTGTCATTGGTTAATCGCCATTAGTTATTCGTCATTAGTCAATAGTTTAGTTTGTAAGGATTACTATTATGTTCGCTTGACTATTGGCAATTAACTATTAACTCCACTCAGTCCTCTGTCCTCTGACATTTAACTTCTGTGACTAACTTTAGTGCCTGAAATGACGTCGGTGTGTAAAGATGAGAGCGATATTATGCTCATCTGCTGCATCAATTACTTCCTGGTCTCTTTTTGAGCCACCTGGTTCAATAACAGCTGTTATACCTTCTTTTGCTGCAAAATCTATTGAGTCTCTAAAAGGGAATAAAGCATCTGAAGCGAGAACGCCACCTTTTACATCCAATCCTGTTTGTTTGGCTTTCTTTACTGCAAGCTCAGCTGCATCAATCCTGCTCATCTGTCCTGCACCTATACCAAGTGTTCGTGTCTCTTCAGTAATAACAATGGCATTTGATTTTACAAAGCCAACAACTTTCCAGGCAAAACGAAGAGCAGCGAGTTCCTTCTCAGTTGGTTTTTTCTTACTAACGCACTCCTATTCTTCCTTTATGTCAACATGTGTGTCCTTTTCATGGA
>SDBS01002607.1_pt1 | contig 17964 bp, 15 predicted proteins | sample 2277091 | NCBI WGS metagenome assembly SDBS01 (sample SAMN10404972, study PRJNA504765) | marine sediment metagenome | isolation source: marine sediment core GS10_PC15, 163 cmbsf | place: Arctic Ocean: Southern Knipovich Ridge | collected 2010 | reverse complement strand
CGGATATCCATGACGAGTACAGCCTCTTCCACCGCAAGAGATACGTCAACATCCCTGCTGAGCAGCATGAGCTGCGGCGCCATGGTGGTTATGTCGATAGACACGACTGAGATACCGAGAGGGCCCTCTTCCAGCAGCCTGTTTGCCAGTGCTGCCTGCGGGAAGTATGTGACTGCCAGAGCAGTGAGGTCGCTGCTGAGCCCGGGATCCGCATGAATGTGGAGCAGGTAGGTGCCGGGAACCATCTTGAGCTCATCGATTATGTCACCCGACCCACCACAGGAATAGAGCACCGGGAGAAGAAAGATCATGAGTGAGGATAGAAGGCTGATGTGCTTCATCGACATTGACACTTTTCCCCCCATTCTACAGAGTTCCCGCCACGGTAGGTTAAGACTCATCGCGGGCATCGTCAACACGGTGTTTTCCGATCGTTTTTCCTGTCTTGACGACAGACCACTCGGATACTAGTTTAGCGATTCGTCCAGGCTGGCGTAGCTCAATTGGCAGAGCAGCTGATTTGTAATCAGCAGGTTGCGGGTTCAAGTCCCATCGCCAGCTCCAGACACGTAGACGTTTTAAATAGATTTGGCGAGGTTCCCGAGTGGTCAAAGGGGGCAGACTGTAAATCTGTTGGCGGACGCCTTCGGTGGTTCGAATCCACCCCTCGCCACCATTGGCTTAAGCGGTCTGTGACCGAGGTATGAAATCCGGACGGGCTCGTACGTCAGCCTTTTCGACCCGTCCGGGCAGAGTCGAGCGGGAGTAGCTCAGCTGGCAGAGCATCAGCCTTCCAAGCTGAGGGTCGCGGGTTCGACCCCCGTCTCCCGCTCCACTCCCTCCCATACGGGAGGCGATGCAGGGGAGTGGAGCAAGGCAAATGCCAGCGCATTTGTCCGAGCATCTCTTGCATGAAGCTGATCAGCGAGTGGAGTGGGCATATACTGCCTGAGCGGTTCGACAGGATATCCGGGAGGGGTTACGCCCGGATGGATGCATTCAGGTCTGGAAAGGCCCACGTAGCTCAGTCGGTAGAGCGCGTCCTTGGTAAGGACGAGGTCAGCAGTTCAATCCTGCTCGTGGGCTCCAGACAGGTCTGTACCCGGCAGGATCGCCCTGTGACGTTGTGCCGTATGGAAACGAATGGGTAGAGGATTCAGTCAGTTAGGATGCCTTTTAGGTTGAGACAGGGAGGATGTGGAGATGGCAAAGGAGAAGTTTGAAAGGACCAAGCCCCACGTCAATGTGGGGACCATAGGTCATATCGATCACGGCAAGACGACCCTGACCGCTGCAATCACACTGTGCCTGGCGACGCAGCACGACAAGGTCAAGTTTGTCGAGTTCGATCAGATCGACAACGCTCCCGAGGAGAAGGCGCGCGGTATAACCATCGCCACCTCTCACCAGGAGTACGAGACCGAGAAAAGGCACTACGCGCATGTGGACTGCCCCGGGCACGCCGACTACATCAAGAACATGATAACCGGTGCCGCCCAGATGGACGGAGCCATCCTCGTCATCGGAGCCGATGACGGTGTGATGTCCCAGACAAAGGAGCATGTCCTCCTCGCACGCCAGGTGAACGTTCCGAAGATGGTCGTCTTCCTCAACAAGTGCGACATGGTTGACGATGAGGAACTCATCGATCTCGTCGAGATGGAAGTCCAGGAGCTCATGGAGAAGTTCGAGTACGAGAGCGATTCTCCGATCATCAGAGGAAGCGCTCTGAAAGCGATGAACTACAGTGGCCTGCCCGATGACGAGGACTGCAAGTGCATCTACGAGCTCATGGAAGCGGTAGACTCCTGGATACCTACTCCCGATCGTGACGTGGACAAGCCATTCCTCATGCCTGTTGAGGATGTCTTCTCGATTCCCGGTCGCGGTACCGTCGGTACGGGCAGGATCGAGCGTGGCGTGGTCCATACGGGTGACAAAGTCGACATCGTCGGTATCAGGGAGACCAGAGGCACCACATGCACAGGCGTCGAGATGTTCCGCAAGATCCTCGACGAGGGCATGGCCGGTGACAACGTCGGGCTGCTTCTCCGTGGAATCGACAAGGACGACCTCGACAGAGGTATGGTCATTGCCAAGCCCGGGAGCGTTACACCGCACACGGGCTTCGAGGCGGAGGTCTACGTTCTCACGGGCAAGGAAGGCGGCAGGCACAAGCCTTTCTTCGGCGGTTACCGTCCCCAGTTCTACTTCAGGACAACCGATGTTACAGGCACCATCTCGCTCCCCGAGGGAGTAGAGATGGTAATGCCGGGCGATAACATCAAGATGAACGTCGAGCTGATTACGCCCATTGCCATGGAGGAGGGTCTTCGATTCGCCATCCGTGAGGGTGGACGTACGGTCGGAGCCGGTGTCGTCGGCAAGATACTGAAGTAAAGGGCGCAGGGAACGTGAGAGCGATAATCACGCTGGCTTGCCAGGAATGCAAGAGGCGGAACTACTCTTCCACGAAGAACAGGCAGACGCATCACGACCGGATCGAGTTGAAGAAGTACTGCCGGTTCTGCAGGAAGCACGCCCTTCACAGGGAGACCAAGTAGCGCTCGGAAATGTTCGCAGGGCAGTAGCACAATTGGCAGTGCACCGGACTCCAAATCCGGCGGTTGAGGGTTCAAGTCCTTCCTGCCCTGCCATCTCCGGCCTCGAAAGGATGACCGATGGCAGTAAAGGCAGCAGCTGCGAAGGAACTGTTCCTGATCCGATGGATTAAGGCTGCGATTCAATTCGTCGGTGAAGTGAAGGCGGAGCTTGTCAAGGTGGCGTGGCCTTCCCGGGACGAGGTCGTCGCTTCCACGTGGGTTGTTCTCGCTGCCGTAGTAATCGTAGCGATCTGGATATTCGCCGCTGACAAGATGGCTTCCATCATGATGTCCGTGTTAATGGGCGTCTTCAGCTCGTAGAAACCGGGGAGATGATGATTCAATACGCAGGGGGCCCCGAAGAGGATCAGTCGGTCCAGGAGGAAGCAGCGGTATCCTCGGAGGAAGAAACCGAAACTGATCACGCTGAAGAAGAAGACACGGACCCCGAAGAGGAAGAAACAGGGAATACGAACATGAAGTGGTTCGTGGTCCATTCATTCTCAGGCTACGAACTCCGCGTCAGGAAATTCCTTGAGGGTCCTCTCGCGCTCAGGTACCCCGACAGGATCGGCGATGTCCTCATTCCGACGGAAGAGGTGACACAGACCAGGAATGGCAAGCGTTCCACCAGAGAGAAGAAGCTCTATCCGGGGTATGTATTTGTACAGCTCGATCTCACGGACGAGATCGTGATGGACATACGGGGGATGAGCAATGTCAGCGGTTTTCCGCCCATGAACAAGGGTTATCCGGTTCCTCTGAGCAAGGAGGAGATGAGCCGGATCCTCGGTTCGACCGAAGACTCCGAGAAGGCCAGGATCATCAGGGTGCCCTTCAACGTCGGACAGACTGTCAGAGTGACCGATGGGCCGTTCAAGAACTTTACCGGAGTGATCGAATCCTTCAACCCTGAGCGCGGCCGGATCAGGGTGATTTTCACGATTTTCGGCCGCAAGGCGCCTGTGGAGATAGACTTCTCCCAGGTCAGACTCGTCTGACGGGCTGCTGCCCGCAGAACCCAACACCGGGAGCGAGCTCCCGGTGCTTCTTCGCAGGCACCACTAAAGGGGAGGTGGCTGCGGAAGCGAAAGGAGTAATCCATGGCCAAGAAGCTCTTGGGCGTGGTAAAGCTGCAGCTGCCCGCAGGGCAGGCAACGCCGGCACCGCCGGTCGGTCCCGCGCTCGGACAGTACGGGATCAACCTCGCCGGTTTCTGCAAGGACTTCAACTCCCGCACCCAGGGGCAGGAAGGCCTTATCATCCCCGCCGTAGTAACAATTTACGGCGACAGGAGCTTTACCTTTGTGCTTAAATCACCGCCGGCATCCGTTCTTCTGAAGAGAGCTGCCGGGCTTGCTAAAGGATCTCCAGAATCGAATCGGGACAAGGTTGGAACCGTGACCGTCGAGCAATGCCGTGAGATAGCAGGGCTCAAGAAGAAAGACCTCAACGCCGCCAACGAGGCGACAGCGATCAGTATGATCGCCGGTACGGCCCGGAGCATGGGTCTGGAGGTGGTCGACGATAATGGCGAAGCAGAGCAGGAGATTCACGCAGATCAGGAGTGAGATCGACCGCAACTGCCAGTACCCTCTCGAGGAATCTGTCAGCCTCGTCAAGAAACTGGCAACTGCCGGCTTCGACGAGACCATAGAGGTAGCCGTAGCACTGGGTGTCGATCCCAAGTACTCCGACCAGATGGTCAGGGGAACGTGCATGCTCCCGAACGGAACCGGCAAGAAGGTCACAGTCCTCGTCTTCGCGAGAGGTGACAAAGCCGATGAAGCCGCGGCAGCCGGCGCCGATCACATCGGAGACGATGATCTGGCCGAGAAGATAAAGGGAGGCTGGATGGAGTTCGACGTGGTCGTAGCCACCCCTGACATGATGGGTGTCGTGGGGAAGCTCGGACGGATTCTCGGACCCAGGGGCCTCATGCCGAACCCGAAGGTCGGTACGGTGACCGCTGACGTCGTCACCGCGGTAACGGAGGCCAAGGCGGGTAAGATAAGCTTCAGAGTGGACAAGACCGGCAATCTCCATGTTCCGGTCGGCAAAGCCAGTTTCGAGGAGAAAGCCCTGAGGGAGAACATACTCACATTCATGGAGAAGGTGCTTCAGCTCAGACCGAGTTCCGCGAAGGGCCGTTACCTGCAGAGCATCTCGATGTCATCCACCATGGGTCCCGGTATCCGTGTGGATCCCAATGACATCAGAGCGCTCCTGCGCTAGGGGGGTGAAGAGATGAGCGTTGCCAGACAGAGGAAGGAAGCGATCGTCACCACCCTGACGAAGGAGCTCGGCAAGGCCGGCTCCATCGTTCTGGCGGATGTCACCGGCATAAACGTCGAGGAGATCACCGAGCTCCGCAGGGAGTTCAGAGAAGCGGGAGTGACGTTCACGATAATCAAGAACACTCTGTTGAAAAGGGTGTTCTCAGAATCCGACATCGACAAGGATGAACCGGTCTACGCCCTGATGCAGGGCCCGACCGCTCTCGCCTACGCCGGGGATGAAGTTCTACCGGTCAGGATAATGAAGAAGTTCGCCGTTGATCATGATGGACGCCCATCGATCAAGGGTGGGTTCGTCGCCGGTACGAGCTACAGCAGGGAACAGATGCTGGATCTTGCCGGCATGCCCGGCAGAGACGAACTACTCGCCAGGATTCTGGGTTCCATGAACTCGCCGCTGCAGGGGTTCGTCTCCGTCTCCAGCGGTATCATCCGCAAGCTCATGTACGCGATCACCGCGCTTGCGGAGAAGACCAGGGAGTAAGCCGTATTTATCGAGTGACGGCCCCGGTAGGGCCGTGAGCCATGGAGGATGAAAATGGGTGAAGACAAGAAAGCCGCTGTTATAGAGGCTATTTCCGGCATGACCGTACTGGAGCTCGCAGAGCTCGTGAAGGAGATGGAGGAGAAGTTCGGCGTCTCCGCCACTGCACCGGCTGTAGCGGTAGCAGCTGCTCCCGCCGAGGGTGGTGGAGCCGAAGCAGAGGAGAAGTCGGAATTCGACGTCGTCCTCGAGGACTTCGGAGCCAAGAAGATCCAGGTCATAAAGGTCGTCCGCGAGATAACGAGCCTCGGGCTCAAGGAAGCCAAGGACCTGGTAGACGGGGCTCCCTCGAATATTCGCGAAGGAATCGATAAGACCGAAGCCGAAGAGATCAAGAAGCAGCTCGAAGAAGCTGGCGCCACTGTCAACCTCAAGTAGCCGGTTGGATACTCTCTATGGGCGGCGGAGTGATGTTCCGGCCATCCACCGTCCGAGCCTTTACGGAATGTGCACTGTTTGTTTCCTAGCAGGCGTGAGGAGTGGCCAGTGAAGGTTTTGAGACCTGTAAGGAACTATGCCCGGGTAAAGCCAGCGATAGAAGTACCAGACCTTCTGAAGGTTCAGAAGGAATCGTTCAACAGCTTCCTCCAGGCAGACGTTCCCCCGGACGAGCGTCTTCCCCAGGGGCTGCACAAGATTTTCATCGACACCTTCCCCATCGAGAGCGCCAACAAGGAGTTCTCGCTGGAGTACGTGAAGTACGATCTCGGGCGGACCACCTACTCCGTTCAGGAAGCGCTCAACAAGGGTCTGAGCTATTCCGCACCGCTGACTGCGACACTCAGACTTGTCTTCAAGTCACCGAACGATCCCCGCAAGGTTTCCAGGATCGTCGAGCAGTTCGTTTTCCTCGGTGAACTGCCGCTGATGACCGAGACAGGATCGTTCGTCATCAACGGCGCGGAGCGAGTCATAGTCAGTCAGCTCCACAGGAGCCCGGGTGTCTTCTTCGAAGAGAAGATCATGCAGAGAGGGCGCAGGGTCTGCTCTGCCAGAGTGATACCGCAGAGGGGCTCGTGGCTCGACCTGATGCTGGATGCCAACGATGTCATTTTCGCGAACATAGACAGGCGACCTAAGAGGATTCCTGCGACGATGCTGCTCCGCGCGCTCGGCATCTCGACAGACGCGATGATACTCTCCCGCTTCTACCCGAGGGTAACGAGGGATCTCGAAGCTGCGATGAAGAGTCGGGCGAAGGGAGTGGAGCTCACGCTCAGGTCCTTCGCCGAGGATATCGTCGACTCCGAGACCGGAGAGCTGCTCGTCCGGTGTGACGAGCCCGTGGAGAGCCTCGACAAGATCCAGAAGCTCATCGACAGAGGCGTGAAGAAGGCCGATTTCCTCGAGCCCCGATCCGAGAAGACCGATTTCGACGGCATAAGGAAAACTCTGCTCAAGGAGGAATCGAGTATCGGTGCAGGCGTCGAGAAGAACGAAGACAGTGCCACCATGTGGATCTACGAGGCACTCAGGGGAACCGAAGCCCCATCGCTCGACCATGCCAGGAGCTATCTCAGATCGATGTTCTTCGATTCGAAGCGTTACAGCCTCAGCGAGGTCGGACGGTACAAGCTCAACGAGAGACTCAATATAGACACAACGATGGACAGGCTCACCCTGTCCGTCGACGACCTCGTGGCGATAGTGGACAGCCTTGTCAAGCTAAGAGAGGGCAACAACAAGGCGGACGACATAGACCACCTCGGTAACAGGAGAGTCAAGACTGTCGGAGAGCTCCTTGGCCAGGAGTTCAGCAAGGGTCTGAGCAGAATGGCAAGGACCATCCGGGACAGGATGGGCCACCAGGACCGGGAAAAGCTGACTCCGCACGACCTGGTCAATTCGAGAACCCTCTCCAGCGTAGTGAACACGTTCTTCGGTTCGAGCCAGCTCTCCCAGTTCATGGAACAGACCAACCCGCTTGCGGAACTCACACACAAGCGCAGGACGAGCGCGCTGGGAGAGGGCGGGCTCACAAGGGAGAGAGCCGGCTTCGACGTGAGGGACGTCCATCACACGCACTACGGCAGGGTCTGCCCGGTCGAGACTCCAGAAGGTCCGAACATCGGGCTGATCACCACCCTTGCCATATACGCGACCATCAACAGGTTCGGCTTTCTCGAGACGCCTTATCGGAGGGTCATCAAGGGGAAGATTACAGACGAAGTCATCTACCTCTCGGCCGATCGGGAGGACAGGACCATCATCGCGGAAGCCGATGCGGTCATCGATAAAAAAGGAATGCTGAAGGGACCTCTGGTAAAGGCTAGGCGTGCAGGGAGTTTCCCCCTGGTCAGGCCAGAAGAGGTCGAGTACATAGATGTGAGCCCCAGGCAGCTTGTGGGTCTTTCCGCGTCCCTCATACCCTTCCTCGAACACGACGATGCCAACAGAGCTCTCATGGGTTCCAACATGCAGAGGCAGGCCGTGCCTCTCATGTATACCGAAGCGCCCTGGGTGGGAACCGGTATGGAAACCAGAGGAGCGTTCGACTCGGGTGCACTCGTCCTGGCCAGGAGGCCGGGAGAGGTAACCGAGGTCGATTCACTGCACGTAGTGATCAAGGCTGACTGCGACATCGACGATTTCGACAGGTTCGACATCTACCGTCTGAAGAAGTTCGTCCGGAGCAATCAGGATACCTGCATCAACCAGAAACCTGTCGTGGCCGTCGGTCAGCGAGTCGCGGCGGGCGGACTCCTTGCCGATGGAATGGCGACAAAGGACGGCAAGCTTGCCCTCGGGGTCAATACGCTGGTAGCCTTCACACCCTGGAACGGCTACAACTTCGAGGATGCGATCGTCATCAGTGAAAGGCTCGTGAAGGACGACCTCTTCACCTCGGTTCACGTCGTGGAGCTCGAAACGCAGTTCCGTGAGACAAAACTCGGCCCGGAGGAGCTGACCAGGGAGATCCCCAACGTCGGAGAGGATGCGAAGAGGAACCTCGACGAGGACGGCATCATCAGGGTCGGATCTCACGTTACCGCCGGTGAGATCCTTGTCGGAAAGGTCACTCCCAAGGGAGAGCAGGATCTCTCACCCGAGGAGCGTCTGATCCGTGCGATCTTCGGCCAGAAGGCCGGAGACGTGAAGGATGCGTCTCTTCGCGCTCCAACCGGTATGAACGGCGTGGTAGTGGACGTAAAGGTCTACGCCAGGCTTGATCGGTCGGAGAGGACAAGGCGCGAGACCGATGATAAGCTGGACAGGCTGAGAGTGATCCGGGATGCTTCCGAGAGACGCCTCTTCGAAGAGCGTGACGGAATGCTCAGAGAGCTTCTCATTGCGCAGAAGGCCGTCAGTATCGTCGATACCATCACGGGTGAAGTGATGATACCTGCGAAGAGAAAGCTGACCGCGACCTTCCTGAAGAAGGTCTCCTTCACCGATATCGACTACGGCCAGCAGCTCGTCGAGGATCTCAAGACGGATGACAGGGCCAGGAAGATCCTGTCCAGCGCCTATCTCCGGTTTTCCAGGATCAACGAAGAATTCGATATCGAGTCCGACAAGATAGCGCGGGGAGATGACCTTCCCGCCGGGATCATCAAGCTCGTGAAGGTGTCCGTCGCCAAGAGGAGGAAGCTCCGGATAGGGGACAAGATGGCCGGAAGACACGGCAACAAGGGTGTCGTGAGCATCATCGTTCCCGAAGAGGACATGCCCTACCTGCCCGACGGGACGCCTGTCGACATCTGCCTGAACCCGCTCGGTGTGCCGAGCCGTATGAACGTTGGCCAGATAATGGAAACCAACATCGGCTGGGCAGCCGACAAGCTCGGAATCGATGTGATTACTCCCGTCTTCGACTCGGCTACCAATGACCAGATTCGAGAGCTCCTGAAGGAGGCCGGTCTGTCCGTGGACGGCAAGACCACCCTCTACGACGGAAGAACCGGCAATCCCTTCGACCAGAAGGTCACCGTAGGCCGGATGTACATGCTCAAGCTTGCGCACCAGGTCGAAGACAAACTCCATGCGAGATCGACAGGACCATACGCAATGGTTACGCAGCAGCCGCTGGGCGGAAAGGCACAGAACGGCGGGCAGAGGCTCGGTGAGATGGAAGTCTGGGCCCTGGAAGCCTACGGAGCGGCATACGCTCTTCAGGAGATGCTCACGGTGAAATCCGACGACGTCGAAGGAAGATCCAGGGCATACAGTGCCATTGTGAACGGCGGCAGTATTCCACCGCCGGGTACACCCGAGTCCTTCAACGTGCTGCTCAACGAGATGAGAAGTCTCGCACTCGAGATTGAACTGGTTTCAGAGGAGGAGAAGTAATATGCTGGAATCGATTTCCCTCCGTGATGCCAATGCCTTCCCCGCCGACTTCCGGGGAATCAAGATCAGCCTTGCATCACCCGAGACCATCAAGAACTGGTCCCACGGCGAGGTGACGAAGGCTGAGACAATCAACTACAGGAGTTACAAGCCCGAGCCTGATGGTCTCTTCTGCGAAAGGATCTTCGGACCGGTCAAGGACTGGGAGTGCAGCTGCGGAAGGTACAAGAGGATCAGGTACAGGGGCGTACGTTGCGACAGGTGCGGCGTCGAAGTTACTCACTCCCGCGTGCGAAGGGAGAGGATGGGGCACATCGAGCTCGCTGTCCCGGTGACCCATATCTGGTACTACAAGACGAGGAAGATCTCCAAGCTGCTTGACATAACCAACCTCGATCTCGAGCGCGTTATCTACTACGAGTCCTACATAGTCACCGGGTCGGAACACCCATCTCTGCGGGAAGGTACGGTCCTCGACGATGAGGAATACTACGCCGCAAGGGAGACCTACGGCGATGTCTTCAAGGTCGGAATGGGAGCTGTAGCAATTCTCGATCTACTGACCAGGATCGACCTCGATGAGCTCGCAGCCACTCTCAGGACGAGCATCGCAAACGAGACAACGCATGCCAGGCGGCAGAAGAACCTGAAGAGACTGAGAGAGATCGAAGCTTTCCGGCTCTCCCGGAGTGACAACATGCCCGAGTGGATGATACTCCGTGTTCTTCCGGTGCTTCCGCCCGACCTGCGCCCGCTTGTTCCGCTCGAGGGCGGCAGGTTCGCCTCCAGCGACCTCAACGACCTGTACAGGCGGGTCATAAACAGAAACAACCGCCTCAGAAGGCTTCTCGATCTGCAGGCTCCCGATGTAATACTCAGGAACGAGAAGCGGATGCTGCAGGAAGCAGTGGACGCTGTCCTGGACAACAGTTCCCGACGCAAACCTGTGAAGGGTGCCGGTATGCGCCCCCTCAGGAGCCTCTCCGATCTGCTCAAGGGCAAGCGGGGCAGATTCCGGCAGAACCTGCTCGGCAAGAGGGTCGACTACTCGGGCAGAAGCGTGATCGTTGTCGGGCCGGAGCTCCGCTTCCACCAGTGTGGCCTGCCCAAGACAATGGCGCTCGAGCTGTTCAAGCCCTTTGTCGTTGCCAGACTCGCAAAGATCAAGGGTGAGGGCATCAAGATGGCCGCGAAACTGGTAGAGGAGAAGGACGAAGCGGTCTGGGGTATTCTCGAGAGCGTCATCGAGAACCATCCTGTGCTCCTGAACCGGGCACCGACTCTCCACCGGCTAGGTATACAGGCTTTCGAGCCAGTGCTCGTGGAGGGTCTCGCGATCAGGCTGCATCCACTCGCCTGCGCCGCATTCAACGCGGACTTCGACGGAGACCAGATGGCTGTACACGTGCCTCTCTCCGCCGAAGCGCAGGTAGAGGCAAGGATGCTCATGCTGGGCAGCAGGAATATCCTCAGGCCCGCAAGCGGAGAACCCATCGCCACCCCAAGCCATGACATGGTCATAGGCATCTACTACCTGACTAAACCACTGTCCGGAGTTAAGGGCGAAGGCATGATTTTCGCTTCCCTCGAAGAGGTAATCGGCGCGTACGACTCCGGGAAGGTGGACATGCACGCCAGGGTAAAGGTCCGCGGAGTGAACCGGATAGTCGAAAACGACGGGGATGGAAATCTCAGAGAGCCAAGATTCTGGAAGGACTACTCCACTCCAGGCCAGGTGATCTTCAATCAGATCGTACCTGAGGAGCTCGGTTTCATAATAGCTAACTCCAGAGTCCCCCATGAGCAGGTCTTCAGCAAGAAGGGTCTTACGTCGCTGGTTGCCAGGTGCTTCAACGAGATAGGCGCCGTCGAGTGCGCCGTCTTCCTGGACAACCTCAAGTCACTGGGATTCTATCACAGTACCGTTTGCGGACTCACCGTAGGCATGGACGATATGATCGTACCCGGAGTGAAGAAGACGATTATCAAAGAGACCCGGAAGGCCATCGATGAGGTCGAGCAGAGCTCGAGACGCGGTGAGCTCACCGAGGCCGAGAGATACAACAGGGTCATCGATCTCTGGTCAAAGGCAACTGACGATGTCAAGAACGCTCTGATGGACGAGCTGAGCCACCAGAACCACGGATTCAATCCCATCTACATGATGGCCAACTCCGGCGCCAGAGGCAGCGTGGACCAGGTTCGTCAGCTCTCGGGCATGAGGGGACTCATGTCAAAGCCGCGGAAGAGGCTGACGGGAGAGCTGGGCGAGACGATAGAGACGCCGATCATCTCCTCCCTCAAGGAAGGCCTCTCTGTAATCGAGTACTCGATCTCGACACATGGCTCGCGAAAGGGTCTCGCTGACACCGCACTGAAGACAGCTGACGCCGGATACCTCACGAGGAGGCTGGTCGACGTCTGTCAGGACGTGATTATCAAGACCGGCGATTGCGGGACGATCAGGGGCAGGAACATCAGTACCCTGAAAGAGGGAGAAGAGGTAATCGAACCTCTCAGTGAGAGAATCGTGGGAAGGGTGACCGCGGAGGACGTCTTCGATCCCGTTTCGGACGACATCATCTGCGAGGCCGGTGAGGAGATCACCCCCGTCCTGGCCGCCCTGATGGAGGAGAGAGGTATCGAGACTCTGAAGATCAGGAGTGTTCTCACATGTGAGGCCGCACGCGGTCTCTGTGCGAAGTGCTACGGATGGGATCTCTCCCGAAACCGCGGGGTCACAGTCGGTGAAGCCGTCGGCGTCATCGCAGCCCAGAGCATCGGAGAGCCCGGGACGCAGCTCACCCTGCGAACCTTCCACACAGGCGGAGTCGCCGGCAGGGAAGCCAGGGAATCAGAGGTCAGGGCGCGCCACGCCGGCCTTGTCGGGTTCCGCAACATGTTCATCGTAGACGGAGAGGACGATGACAGCAAGCCGATACGGATTGCCACCCGGAACAGCCAGATCGACATCTTCGACGATGCCGGCGAAGTCCTCTCGACATACGATATAGTCGTGGGTTCCATCATGTTCGTCAACGACGAACAGAAGATCAGCAAGGGTGACCTGATATGCAAGAGCGACCCCTTCATCATCCCAATCGTCGCAGAGCAGTCGGGTTCGATTCACTACGTCGACATCGAGGAGGATATCACGCTCCAGGAAGAGATAGACAGCGAACAACGCAGGCAGATGGTCATTGTAGAGGACCGCAGCAGGACGCTCCATCCCCACGTGTTCATCCTTCCGGAGCACATGGTCGTTCTCAGTGGGCGCACGAGGAGACGGGACGAAGAGCTCTATACACTAAGTGAACTCGTCGACGAGGTGAAACAGAAGAAGGGAAGGATAGTCTTCACATACAGCGACGTGAGTTCCATCCGCCCTGATACTATCATCGAAGAGGTTCTCACCGATTCCTCCTCATATGCTCTCCCTCTCGTCAGGATTGACTGCAGGAGGGTGAGTACCGGCAGTTACGCTGCATTCGTGGATCTCGCGGCAGAACTCGAGAAAAAACTCGGTGGGAAGCCGAAGAAGGAGCTCACAAAGCTGATCCAATGTGCGGAGGACCTTTCCACTTCCAGTGCCAGAAAGAACGACAAGCTCGAGGATGACTACATCGATGCGCTAATGGCGCTCAGCCTGAAGAAATCATTCATCGCCATCCTCGATGTGCTGGACAAGGCTCATGCCGGGACGAGGAAGCTCGTCGCGAAACTCGGCGCGTTCATCCATGAGAGCGCAATGCTGATGGCCGTTAGCTTCGGCAGACGTGGAATCAGGAGCCATGTCGTCGCCCGTGGCAGGCAGAAGCAGCAGGGGCAGGATCCCGTGGAAGAGTTCATCAAGGACCACGTCAAGGGCGTCTACCCTATCCCGAGCGGTGCGCACCTGCGAGTTCACGACGGTAACCTCGTCAAGAGCGGCGCACACATCGCGAGGATCGAGAAGAAGCTCGGGCAGCAGCGGGACATCACGGGAGGCCTCCCCAGAGTGGACGAGCTCTTCGAGGCCAGGAGGCCCGGCGATGCAGCGGCGATAGCCTCGATAAGCGGAATAGTCACCCTCAGTCCGATCAAGGCCGCCATGAGAACGGTGACCATACGCGGTGACCAGGGTCAGGAGACGAACCTGAAGATCCCGGCAACCAAGCATATCCGCGTTCACGAAGGCGACCATGTTGAAGCGGGGGACAAGTTGACCGAGGGTCCCCTTGATCCACACGACATACTCCGAATCAAGGGAACGGAAGCGGTCGAGGAATACCTGCTGAACGAGATCCAGGAAGTCTACCGCCTCCAGGGCGTGAAGATCAACGACAAGCACATCGGTATCGTCGTCCGTCAGATGCTCTCCAAGGCGAAGATCGAGGATCCGGGCGACACGAATTTCCTCGAGGGGTCGCAAGTGGACAGGCTCCTGCTCAACAAGAACAACATGGAAGCCATGAAGAAAGGTCTGCAGCCAGCGACGTCGGACGTGCTGCTCCTCGGGATCACCAAGGCATCGCTTGCCACAAACAGTTTCCTCTCAGCGGCATCGTTCCAGGAGACCAATACGGTGCTCGCGGACGCCGCTGTCGCGGGAAAGGTAGATCCGCTCAACGGATTGAAGGAGAACGTCATAGTTGGTCATCTGGTTCCGGCCGGAACTGGTGCGGCGGTGTACAGAAATATCACGCTCACGATGAGTGACGGGAAAGCTCTGCCGGAACCCGCCCTGCCTAGTGATATTGACGAAAGCGAATTCAAAGCATAAGGTTACAGCCCTGTACCGGCAGAATTGCCGGCAGTAGAAAGAACATCGAAAGGAGCAGTAGTTGCCGACCATCAACCAGCTGGTGCGCAGGGGACGAAAAAAGAAGGTGTCCAAGACCAAGGCACCCGCCTTGGCCGGTTGTCCCCAGAGGAAGGGCATTTGCACCAGGGTGTACACCTCGACACCCAAGAAACCGAATTCCGCTCTCAGGAAAGTGGCGAGAGTCAGGCTCAGAAGCGGCTACGAGGTAACAGCGTACATTCCCGGCGAGGGCCACAACCTCAACGAGCACTCCGTGGTTCTGGTAAGGGGAGGCCGAGTCAAGGATCTTCCCGGCGTCCGGTATCATATAGTCAGAGGTGTCGAGGACACCTCGGGTGTCGAAGGCAGGCGCCAGAGCCGGTCCAAGTATGGCACCAAGAAGGAAAACTAGTTTCAATGCTTGCTGCCTCCCGACGGGGGAGGTCAGGAGGATGAATGGCACGACGCAACAGACCGAAAAGGCGTGAGATCCTGCCTGACAGGAAATTCAGCAACATTCTCATCGCCAAGTTCATCAACAAGATTATGTACATAGGCAAGAAGGCGAGAGCGGAAAAGATCTTCTACGATGCCATGGACGTCATTGCCGAAAAGACCGGACAGGATCCTGTCGCGGTCTTCATGCGGGCCATGAACAACGTCAGACCCACGCTGAAGGTGAAGTCACGAAGAGTCGGAGGGTCTACGTATCAGGTTCCTATCGAGGTCAGGGTCGAGGAGCGTGACTCGCTCGCAATGAACTGGCTGATCGGGTTTTCCAGGGCCAGGCGCGGCAGGACAATGTCCGAGAAGCTGTCCGGGGAATTCATGGACGCAGCCAGAGGTGAGGGCGCCAGTGTCAAGAAAAGAGAAGACACGCACAAGATGGCAGAAGCCAACAAGGCTTTCGCACACTACCGCTGGTAGGAGTTCGCAGGGGCTTACCCCGTTGCTCCCGAGGTAGTGGCAAGCCGGCAGGCCGGTACCGATGGAGGAATGCAGGGAATGGGCAAGCCGGAACTGATCAGGAACATCGGCATATTCGCCCACATCGATGCCGGCAAGACCACGGTCACAGAGCACATCCTTTTCTACGCAGGACGGGTCCACCGGATGGGGGACGTGGACCATGGCACTGCCGTGATGGACTGGATGCCCCAGGAGCGCGAACGGGGTATTACGATCACATCGGCTGCGACGACCTGCGTGTGGCGCGACCACAACATCAACATCATCGATACGCCGGGGCACGTCGATTTCACCGCAGAAGTGGAGCGAAGCCTTCGAGTCCTCGATGGAGGGGTCGCGGTCTTCTGCGCGGTCGGTGGAGTCGAACCGCAGTCTGAGACCGTCTGGCACCAGGCCGCCAGGTACGAAGTCTCCTCGATAGCGTTTGTCAACAAGATGGACCGGCAGGGAGCCGATTTCCCGCGAGTACTCGAGATGATGCACGATATGCTCGGCGTGGTGCCTCTGCCAGTATGCCTGCCAATCGGTGCGGGCAGCGATTTCGAGGGAATCATCAGCATACTGGACGGTGAGGCTCTCTACTTCGAGGCGGAGTCGCTGGGCATCTCGGTTGAACGGACCGGGATACCCGAGGAGTACAGGGAGTCGTACGACCAGGCGCGGGAGGTGATCTGGGAATCGGTAGCAGAACTGGATGAGGGTGCCATGGAGAGATACTTCGCCGGCGAACTCGGTGCCGATGAAGTCAGGCGGCTCATAAGGAAGGGCACGATACAGGGAAATTTCGTGCCAGTCCTCTGCGGCGCCGCTCTTCGGAATATCGGTATCCAGAATCTCATGGATGCCATCGTAGACTGGCTCCCCTCCCCTCTAGACCTCCCACCGGTGACCGGGACCACGCCCTCGGGCAGGGCTGAGACCCGGCAACGTAGCGAGGCCGATCCATTCACGGCGCTGGTATTCAAGGTCCAGAGTGACCCCCATCTGGGAAGGCTCGCCTACATCAGGGTCTATTCCGGCAGCGCGTCGGACGGACAATCGGTCCTAAACAACAGGACCGGGAAGAAGGAAAGGCTCACAAGGCTTGTCCGGATGCATGCCGACAAGCGGAACCAGCTCGACCGGATCGTAGCAGGTGATATCGCCGCGGCGGGTCTCCGCAACGCTGCTACCGGTGACACGCTTACGGTCACCGGGAAACCTCTCCTCCTCGAATCGATCAAGTTCGCCGACCCGGTGATGCAGATGGCGATCGAACCTGTCAGCACGAAGGACGAGAAAGAGCTTGAGGATGCGCTTGCCACCATGGTCAGTGAAGACCCGAGCCTGCGTGTGGGGCAGGATGACGAGACCGGTCAGACCCTGATCAGAGGGATGGGAGAGCTCCATCTCGAGATCGTGGCTGACAGAATACTCAGGGAACACAAGGTCGAAGTCCGCACGGGGAAGCCCCAGGTCTCCTATCGGGAAAGCATATCCCGGAAGGGCACCGGCAAAGGAGAATTCCAGCGGGCTATTCAGGGCAGGGGTCATTTCGGCTGCGCCGTCCTGAAAGTCTCTCCGAGGGAATCGGGTGTTGCGTTCGAGAACAGGCTTTCCGGAGTCGAGCTGCCCAGACATTTCGCCGAAGCTGTCGAAAGGGGAATAATGGGGGCCGTAGGTGCAGGCCCTGTAACAGGTTTTCCTCTGGACGGAGTTCTGGTAGAGCTCGTCGGGTCGAAGATCCATGAAACTGATTCGAGTGAGCTCGGGTATGCTTCAGCTGGATCCATGGCTCTCCGCAATGCGCTTGGAAGCAGCAGACCGGTTCTGCGGGAACCGGTTATGAGAGTCGACATCCTCTGCCCGTCCAACTGCCTGGGAGATGTCATAGGCGACGTGAACTCCCGACGGGGAAGGATCATTTCGATAGACGCGAGGGGTGAGATCCAGGGCATTCGAGCAAGGGTACCCCTTGCAGAGCTTTTTGGTTATACTAGCGCCCTGCGTTCGCTGACGCAGGGACGAGCTGGTTACACGATGCAGTTCCATGAATATGCAGAAGTTGCAGACAATGTAGCCGCAGAGGTTCTGGGAAGAATGGGAATCTCCCTCGGCTGAGTCCGGGGGTCTTTAAGATACCGCAGCGGAATTCGCTGCAGCAGAGCAGGAGATGGATTGAACTCAACCAGGATGAGAATCAGGCTCAGAGCCTACGATCATCGGCTCCTCGACAGGTCGGCCGCAAACATCGTGCGCGGCGTAACCCATACCGGGGCCAAGGTCGTCGGACCCATTCCCCTGCCGACGAGGCGATCGGTGATCACTGTTCTCAGAGGCCCTCATGTCGACAAGAAGTCGCGTGAGCAGTTCGAGATACGGATTCACTCTCGACTGATCGAGATCAGGGACCCGAACGAACAGACAACTGAGGCCCTCAGGCGACTGAATGTCCCCGCAGGTGTCGACGTCGAGATAAAGTAGACAACCGGACCGCTT
>SDBS01002606.1_pt1 | contig 17968 bp, 19 predicted proteins | sample 2277091 | NCBI WGS metagenome assembly SDBS01 (sample SAMN10404972, study PRJNA504765) | marine sediment metagenome | isolation source: marine sediment core GS10_PC15, 163 cmbsf | place: Arctic Ocean: Southern Knipovich Ridge | collected 2010 | reverse complement strand
AGGTGCGTGGACCGCGACACAGACGCTTGCAAAATTGGCCCCATAGCGGTTATACTAAAGACAGTTACATAATGGGGAGCTGTAATGCTTAAACGACTGTCGATAGTATCGTTTGTACTTTTTGTTTGCGTGCAAAGTTTTGCGCTTGCTGCAAGTGTGGGTACTAATCTGATTATAGGGGAAAAGCCTGATATCTGTTTGGGGAAAAACGATGCCCCGGTGACCATCATTGCATACTCATCTTTAACCTGTGCGTTCTGTGCTGATTTTCACCTGCACACTTTGCCCGAGTTGCAATCAAAATACATTGACCACGGCAAGGTCCGGTTCGTTTTTCGACACTTTCCCGTGGACTCAGAGGCTATGAAGGCGGCGATGATAGTCACTAGTTTCCCTCCAGAACGCCGACATGATTTGTTAACTAAAATCTTTGCCAAACAAGACGCATGGCTAAGCCATAAGCCCTCGACCTCGATTGCAGAGCTTGCTAGTATAAGTGCGGATGAATTCAATAGGCGCATCAAAGACAAACAACTTGAACAAATCGTGCTACAACAAACTTTGACCGGTCAAAAAAACTTCTCGGTCAATGCAACCCCCACCTTTTTCGTCAATGGTAAGCTTTTCGAGGGCGCCCCCACTTACAAAGAGCTCACCGAAATGCTGGCCGAGCACAACGTTCATCCCCAAAGTTAACCAATAAGTTACCTTATAGTTATACACTCCTTAATGACGGGAGGCGTGAGATGAACATTTTCAGATATAATTTGGTAAAGGCATTGTTGTTAGCTAGTTGCCTAGCATTCGGATCCACATTGGCAACTGCCACTTCCGTGAGCTACTTTCCTGCTGGCGAAGAGTTTGTAGAGAATAATAACCTTCAGGTAGATGATCCTTTTGAATCATTTAATAGGGGAATGTTCGCAATTCACGATGGCTTGGATCAAATATTGTTCCGCCCAGTTTCCGAATTATATGCAACCGTAGTACCAGAATTGATGCGCGACAGTGTCCACAATGCACTAAACAATCTAAACTCCCCCATAATATTTATAAACTCTGTTCTACAGCTTAATGGCGAACGAGCAGCGGGAGCAGTTGCTCGCTTTCTAATCAATTCCACTGTTGGATTCCTTGGACTATTTGACGTTGCTGGGGAAATGGGAATTAAACATCATGACGAAGACTTTGGACAAACCTTAGCTGCAGCCGGAGTCGGTGGTGGCCCATATCTTTTCCTACCAATTATCGGACCCTCAAACTTTAGAGATTTGACCGGTATGGTCGCAGACTTTTTTATGGACCCATTTAATCACATACTTAGAAATAATGACCGCGAGTATCTGATTTATGTTCGCTGGGGAGTTAGTTATCTCGACCAACGCACTGCTGTCAGAAATCTTACCGATAATATCAATAAGGGTCTCGATCCATATGCCAAATATCGTAGCTTATACGCTCAACATCGTGATTTTAGAATCCGCAATGAAGTTGCTGATACTTCCAAATCACCACGTCCTTATAAGGATAGATAATGTATTATATGGTTAGAAACTCAATTGTCGCCCTAGTATTGTTGGTTAGCAGCAACGTCTGTCAAGCAGATTGGAAATCTGATTCGAAGCAGTTCGTTACCACTGTATCAAACAAGATTATCGCCCTGATAAAAGATAAAACCTTGGATGAGCGACAAAAAGATTATGAATTGCGCATTCTGTTACAGAATAATTTTGATCTGTATTCCATAGGAAGATTTGTACTGGCCCGCTATTGGCGTATCGCCAACGAACAGGAGCGCAAAGAATACCTATTGCTGTTTGAGGATATGCTAGTAAAAACGTATACGGACCAATTCGATGAGTATGCTAACGAGATCATTACAGTAAAAGACGCGTACCAAGGTAGCGACGGAGGAATAACCGTATCCAGTGAGGCCACCAAAGATAGCAGGCCCCCCATCCATATAGATTGGAAAGTATACAACACCAAACATGGGCTGCGGATCCTGGATATCATTGTCAATGGTATCAGTATGAGCATCACCCAGAGGTCTGAGTATGCTGCTATCGTGCAAAAACACGGGGGAAAAATTCGCGGTTTGCTTGATGAAATGAAAACGTACAATCTATCCTCTGTCAGCACCCTCAATTATGCTCTAGAAAGCGGAGGCGCTTACAATCAATATTTTATCATTCTGGAGCATGATTCCTAATGGACCTGTACGCTTTCTATAAAAAACTTACCACCCTCCTGGTTACCTGCCTCATCGCCTGCACGCTTTCTTCCTTTATTCAATCAAGAGCAACAACCTCAGGACCAGCTGTTTTATTGGACATCAAAGGCCCAATTGGCCCAGCGACCAGCGATTATTTCAGTCGTGGGCTTGCTGAGGCCAAAAAAATGAATGCCTCGATTGTGATTTTGCGCATGGATACCCCCGGAGGTCTCGATACCTCCATGCGTGACATTATCAAAGATATCTTGGCTTCTCCTATACCCGTCGTCACTTATGTTGCCCCTAATGGGGCCAGAGCTGCCAGCGCTGGGACTTATATTCTTTACGCTAGCCACATCGCCGCTATGGCGCCCGCAACTAATCTAGGGGCGGCGACCCCTATTCAAATTGGCGGCGGCACACCATTGCCAGCTCCCGTACCCCAACCAGCCAAGGATAAGCAACCTAGCAGAAAACCCCACCCCACCCTTTCGGATAAAGTAGTAAGCGATGCTGTGGCATATATACGCAGTCTAGCTCAACTACATGGACGAAATGCGGAATGGGCCGAAAAGGCGGTGCTGGAAGCGGCAAGTCTGGCATCCAAAGAGGCTCTGAAAGAAAATGTGATTGATCTTATAGCCAGTAATGTGGACGAACTGCTCAAAAAAATAGATGGCAAAAGCGTCAAAATTTTGAAGCAATCTGTTACCCTCCACACCAAGGGCATTACTATAATCAGTATCCCCCCTGACTGGCGCACCAAACTCCTCAGCATCATCACCAACCCCAATGTTGCCTATATTCTGCTGCTGATTGGCTTTTATGGGCTAGTGTTTGAGGTCACTCATCCAGGTACCATTGTCCCCGGAGTAGTTGGGACCATCTGCCTCTTTTTGGCCTTATTTGCCCTGCACGTTCTGCCAATTAACTACGCTGGATTGGGACTCATCATCCTGGGCATCGCATTCATGGTCACAGAAGCATTCCTACCAGCATTTGGGGCATTTGGGATCGGCGGTGTTATTGCTTTCGTCATTGGCTCGGTTATGCTGTTGGATACAGATATCCCAGGATACGGTATTTCATGGCCACTCATCATGGGAATGGCTGCTACAACTGCAACATTTATATTGGCTGTAGCCACTTTGGCTGTAAAGGCTCGTAAACGCCCCATTGTAAGTGGTCGAGAAGATATGACAGGTCAACTTGGTAAAGTCTTGAAATGGAGCAAGAATACAGGCACTGTAATAATACGAGGAGAAATTTGGCAAGCACAATCTGCACACGCCCTAAAAGCTGAGCAGCAAATACGTGTCACAAAAATAAAGGGCCTAACGCTAATGGTTGAGCCCACAAATAAAAAACAGGAGGTTTAACATGTTCGCAACCATTTACGCATATTCCGCAGTGATAATCTTTGTACTACTAGTGCTAATGCACTCCGTACGCATTTTGCGTGAATACGAGCGCGGCGTAATCTTTTTACTTGGCCGATTATGGAAAATTAAGGGACCAGGCCTTATCATCGTCATCCCTATAATCCAACAAATAGTCAGAGTGGATTTGCGCACAATGGTTCTAGATGTGCCAACCCAAGACATCATTTCCCGCGACAACGTATCCATTAAGGTAAATGCCGTTATCTATTATCGGGTAATCGACCCCCAAAATGCCATTATTCAAGTTGAAAATTTCCGATATGCAACCAGTCAGTTAGCCCAAACCACGCTACGTTCGGTTCTAGGTCAACACGAACTTGACGAAATACTGGCTGATCGCGACAAGCTAAACGAGCACATACAGCAACTGCTTGATGAACAAACTGATATTTGGGGAATTAAGGTATCAAACGTAGAGATTAAACACGTTGACCTAGACGAAAGCATGATTAGAGCAATCGCCAAACAAGCTGAAGCCGAACGTGTCCGTAGGGCTAAGATCATTAATGCCGAAGGTGAATTACAAGCTGCTCAAGATATGCTAAAGGCTGGCGAAATTTTGGCTAATTCTCCGCAGGCCATGCAGTTACGTTATTTAAACAGCTTGCACGACGTGGCTAACGAAAAAAACTCAACCATTGTGTTCCCACTACCAATGGACTTGCTAAGTGCCTTTCTGCCCAAAAGCAAAAAATAGCAGCACTGAGGCAAATATAGACGAGGGCTTACAAAAGCGTTATAGTGCCTGCATGTTTATCGATAGCCATTGCCATCTTAGCTACGACGACTATGGGGACGATCTGGAGCAAGTGATTCAGCGCGCCCTCGATGTTGACATCAAAACCATGCTTACGATTTGCACTAAGCTTGATGAAGCACGCTCGATTATAAAGTTAGCACAATCAAGAAAAGAACTATATTGCTCAGTGGGTGTACACCCTCATGACGCCGAAAGTACTGATGAAAATTTGGCTGATGCACTGAAAACTTTAGCTAAAGAAGATAAGGTGATTGCTCTGGGCGAGACTGGCCTTGATTTCTATTATGAGCACAGCCCCCGCCAAAAACAGACCCAGGCTTTCAAAGATCACATTCAAGTTGCCAAGGAAACCGGATTGCCGCTTGTAGTTCATACCCGGGATGCTGAGGAAGAAACTATTGCTTGCCTTGCCGCAGAGCGTAGTAATATCAAGGGAGTCATCCACTGTTTCTCCGGCACCCAGGATCTAGCAGATCAATCGCTAGATTTGGGATTTTATATTTCTATTTCCGGCATTGTAACCTTCAAAAAAGCTGATGAACTAAGAGCAATCGTCAAAAACGTTCCTCTAGAACGTTTACTGCTAGAAACCGATGCACCATTTTTAGCCCCTGTGCCCCAACGCGGCAAGCGTAATGAACCAGCCTTTATGGTTCATACAGCACAAGTCGTAGCAGACATCAAGGGTGTTCCCCTAGAAGAACTGGCAGCTATAACCTCCAAGAATTTTTATACACTCTTCAACGTATCCCCAAACATTTCAAATCATTAAATATTGTTGCTTTCTGCCAACGAATGATATAGCCTGCAGGCGGATTTACTCCTTGCTGATTTATTCAGCTTTGAAACATCTGAATGTTAGGAGGGTTCTACAAAATTGATTATTTTTGTTCAGTGCTAGGAGAACCGAAGGCGAGCACCGCATAATACTTGGCGTATTTGAGGAGCGGAGCCGAGGGTCGACGACGCAATGAGCAAAAATAATCTTTTTGCAGAGTCCTCTGTTAGGTTTCGCAACATCCAAAAGGAGCAACGATTATTATGAAACTGTACGAGAATATATTTATTGTAAGACAGGATTTGTCGCCTGCACAAGTGAACACCGTGACCACCGACGTCACTAAATTTGTCACTGATGCTGGTGGTGAGGTAGGTAAGGTTGAATACTGTGGCCTGCTCAACCTTGCGTATCAAATTAAAAAGAACCGTAAAGGCCATTATACGCTAATGAATGTCACGGCACCACCAAGTGCTATCGCCGAAATAGAGCGCAAAATGCGCCTTAACGAAGATATCCTCAGACATTTAATGGTAAGTACTGAAGCGCATTCCTCGGAACCATCCATATTGATGCAGCAATCGCAGCTGTCCCACGATTCCCCGAAAGAATCCAGCTTTAGGCACAAAGACCGAGAAAGAATGGATGACCGCTCCGGTACAACAGATGGCGATAATACAGGAAAAACAAGTGATGAATGATAGTAAAAATTTTCAACGCGCCCCAAAAAAGCTGTTTAAACGTCGCAAGATTTGCCCGTTTTGCGAGAAGGACGCCCCTACGATTAACTACAAGGATGTGAAGTTGCTAGAACGTTACCTATCAGAACGCGGTAGGATGTTGCCCCGTAGAATTTCTTTTGTATCAGCAGATCACCAACGCGCGCTTGCTACTGCAATTAAACGTGCCAGATTTTTGGCCCTGCTTCCTTACGTCAGTGAGTGAGAATGCACACCTCTAAGCAACAAAAAATAACCCTGAGTTTACAAAAATCAAAGCTTGTGGCCATTGGAGGCGGCATCTTAAGCGCTATGTGCTTAATGGCTCCTACAGCTGTTCCTAACAATACTTGGTTGCTCATACTAGCTTGCTTTGCCAATTTGCCCATTTTTATGGTCGGCCTGGGATATGGGATTTATCCAGCAATATTGACCTGCTTGGTTGCTACCTTGGCTCTCATTTCCGCTATCGGCAGCATCGAAGGTGCTTCCGTAATACAAGGTGGATTGATTTTTGTGACCTTATCAGCTGTTCCGGTTTGTTTACTGGTACGCCAATCTTTGCTAAAAACGACTCTCTCTAATAACCAAACCAGTTGGTACCCCGTCTCCTATCTATTGATAGGCTTAGTGATCTCAGCAATTGCACTACAATTTGTAACAAGCATCGTATTCAATTACACTGGAATTTCAAATGTTGAAAATCTACATGCCGATATCGAGAAACTATCATCACACAATGCAAACGAAATATATCAAGCTATTGGGCGGATAATGCCCTATGTAAGTGGCATTATCGCATCTTCATGGATGCTAATGCTTATAATAAACGGGGTAATTGCACAAAAAGTGTTGCAGCTTATTAACCGCAACCTCAGACCAATGCCGTCTCTCACAGAGATTAACCTGCCCAATATTTTAACCATAGTCCTTGCAACTTGTGGGCTGATAGCCGCAGTACTCGCAGGTAACTCCGTTGGAATGCTGGCTGCTAACACAGCTGTAATTCTAACCGTGCCGTTTCTTTTGGTTGGTATGTGTACGGTACACCTATTGTGCAACACAGCTAGCAACAAGAAAATTTTGCTTCTTGTACCATTTTACCTTTTTATAATAATTTTCCCCGTAGCTATTTTACTGATAATACTTATGGGAATATTCGAACCTTGGCTGAAGCTGCGGGCAAGGTTTGCGCAACTGGATAAAAAATAGGAAAGTATAATGCAAATAATTTTATTAGAACGTGTTGAAAATCTAGGATTCATGGGAAGTTTGGTAAATGTAAAACCTGGCTATGCACGCAACTATCTGTTGCCTCGGAAAAAGGCTATGCGGGCTACTAAGGAAAATATAGCTTATTTTGAAAAGCAAAAAGCCCAGTTGGAAGCCAATAATTTAAACCTTATCAAAGAAGCACAACAAGTAGCTGATAAAATGAAGGATTTGACCATTGTCATGGTGCGTCAAGCCGGAGATAGCGACCAGCTTTATGGGTCTGTGACTGCTAACGATATTGCCAAAGGCATAACAAGCCAAGGATTTACGGTTAATCGCAACCAAATTTCTATTGATCATCCCATCAAGTTGCTAGGAATACACAAAATTCGAGTGCGCCTGCACCCTGAAGTTAGCATTGATATAAAGATCAATGTCGCTAAGTCTGCAGAAGAGGCTAAACTCCAGGCAGAAGCAACCACGGCTGATGCAGATGCAAATGACGCGAAAGCTGCACCTAAAACAAAGACAACCAAAAAAACCGCCTCTGCCAAGGAAACTGTCGAGGCTGAAGCGAAACCAGAAAAGGAGGAGGATCCTATAGACGAATAATCGTAGGGTACCTCTAAAAACCCCATTGTCCATGACTTTGATTTTTGCACAAAAAATGGCCAGGTCGAAGACCTGGCCAGTTTAACAGGGAGGCTAATTACGTCTGGGAGACGTAGGCCATTGCTGGCCAACTTTGAGTTTAAAACTCAAAGAAGTTGAAGTAACCACTCCAACTATTTTCATTATAATGCCTATTCCTAGAACAACTACCATTGATTTTATATTGCACCTATGACTTTAAGTCATAGGTGGACTCTTTGCCCAACTAGGGTATACTATCAGTGGGTTACGGCATTTGGGAACTATCACTTTGATGAAATTTCAATCGATATTTTTTGTGGTTGGCATTTTGCTATTGGCGCTTGGCTCTGCCATGATCGCCCCGTGCATCTTGGACTGGAGTTTAGGCGACCCTGTTTGGCAAGGCTTTTTGCAATCAGCGGTCATCACCCTACTATCCGGTGGATTATTTGTGTTTGCCAATAAGCCATATGCCCCAATGGAATTGTCGTTGCGTGAAACATTCATGATGACAACCGCAAGCTGGGTAATCCTGGCTGGATTTGCCTCCCTGCCCTTTATGTTAACAAGAGTGACTTCATCAACCACTGACTCCATTTTCGAAGCGGTTTCGGCCCTAACTACCACTGGCGCATCTATTATCACAGGCCTGGATTACATTTCATCGGGGGTATTACTATGGCGCTCATTGCTGCAGTGGCTCGGTGGAATTGGAATCATAGTGATGGCAATGACTGTACTACCTGTCCTACATATTGGTGGTATGCAATTATTTCGCAGCGAGTTTTCAGACCGCATGGAAAAAATATTGCCCCGCGTGTCGCAAATCACCAAGGCGATATTCTATACCTATACGCTCTTTACAGTAATATGCACGCTGGCCTTATGGGGCGCGGGCATGAACCTATTTGAAGCTATTTGTCATGGTTTGACCACAGTATCTACAGGGGGCATGTCTACTTCTGATGACTCTATAGGACATTTTAACAATGCCTGGATAGAATTGATCATGATCATATTTATGATCATCGGAGCCAGCACTACTTTGCTTTTTGTCAGGTTGCTACGCGGGGATATCAAAGCATTTTTTCAAGATGCCCAAATACGTACAATTTTCGCGTTTGCAATCTCCACCCCCTTGTTAATCGGTTTGTGGAGATATTACAACCATGATCTCGTGTTGCTCCAAGCCTTACGTGAATCGTATTTCAACACCATATCGATGATTACCACCAGCGGATTCAATACCACAAACTACGGAGCTTGGGGAACTTTCCCAGTGATTGCATTTTTCATTTTAGTGCTTATCGGAGGTTGCACCGGTTCCACTGCCAGTGGCATCAAAATTTTCAGATTGAAAATAATGTACGCTCTGACCAAAACCCAGTTATCGAAATTATACCGGCCACATGCGGTTATGGTGCCCTTGTACGGCAATCAACAAATTAGCGAAGATGTGTTTGACTCCGTGTTTACATTTCTGGCTTTGTTTGTATTTAGTTTTGCAGGGCTGACACTAGGGCTATCATTCCTGGGGCTAGATTTTATCACCGCCATTGCCGGTGCGGTCTCAGCTATCACCAACTTAGGCCCAGGATTTGGGCCCATAATAGGCCCCACGGGAAGCTATGTAATGATACCAGACGGAGCAAAGTGGTTATTGATGTTTGGGATGATACTGGGACGACTAGAGTTTGTGTCCATTCTGGTACTATTTACCCCCGGATTTTGGCGGGATTAAAGCTACTTAGCTGTAGGGGGGAAGTAAACTCCACAATCCCTTTGCTATTGACCGTACCCTGCAAAAATTGATAATCAGCATACAAATCATTACCGTGCACAAAATGCTCGTTTTCATTATAGTTAGGGTTATTAATTTGGTACCCTAGCCGATCCGCAATCAAAATTCCCATGTCGTAATGAGATAAAACAGGCTTCTGCCTCACAGATTCTAAGAAGCTTTGGCTACCATTAATACCATAAATAAAACATGGCACCTCTGCGACCCCAGGGTTTAAAATACCATGTCCATATAAACCCCCTTCTCCTAATAGCTCACCATGATCGGAGGTAGAAAATATATAAGATTCACCACGTCCCTTAAATCGCTCTTCAAAATGGCTAACGATTTGGTTGATTACCGAATCAACAAAAATGACTGCATTGTCATAACGATTTGTACTCCTTTGGGTTCGCCCATCGACTTCAGGAAAAACTGCCAGCTCAGGCCTATATTTATAGTTCGACTCATACGGCCCATGTACTGACCTTTGATGCAATACAATAAAATTTTTCTCTCCTAATTCAGTATTTTTTACAAAATCTAGCAGTGCTTCATCGCCTCGCTCAGCAAAGGCTTTGGCCGCCTCACCATCCCTGGTTATAATATGATCTATATCAGAAATACTTAGGTTATGAAGCAGATTGGGTTTCTGGGCAGAGATCCAAAATGTCTTATAGCCTTGCGCCTTTGCTAAACGAAATAAATTGGTATCTGGCTTACGCAGTACCTCCAAGTTGCCTGGCTCTCGCAACAAATTGAAAAATGCCACCAATGCCACACGTGTATTTAGCCCAGATGAAATTCCAGGCTTAAAAACAAAGTTGGGGCTATCACGCAGTTGGTCTAAATAAGGTGTAGTTTTACGATTGTAGCCATAGAGCGACATATGGCGACTACTCAGGCTTTCACCCATTATCATAACAATGTTTTTAGCGCCCTGCTCCTTGCGTTTTTCTATTGTATACGCCTCATATTTAGGGGCATCTACTGGGCCAAATACCGCTGCATGAGTGAAATAATAAGAAAAGCTATTGATACTGTTGTACAGAGAACTGCGCATGGGGTTATTGTTTAGCACGGTGATAGGCCGATATACCGCCCTGACCCCCAAAGCACAAACCAGTACTATTATCGAAATGTAAGCGTAAGGTAAGTAAGTACGAGCGCTACGCCAACGATGCACTGTATATGCTGCCGTCCCATAGCACAAAACTATTATAGGAAATACAAAATACAAATCACTATAGGCATTAAAACCGGATTCAGCTATCTCATCAATGTCTAAAATTACCTTGTCAATATTGAAAGCCGATATATGCTCCCCAAAATAGCACAAATAATGCAACTGGATTATTTCCATCACAAATAGGGACGCCAGTACGCAATAAACTAGCACACGCTTCTCGATGAAACTTAGGCATGAAGCTATCAAAAAAATAAAAGACCAAGATTTAAAATCCCACAAAACCTTAACATTGGGAGAAAATAGTTTGATTAAATAGTCAGGTGCAATCAGCGCCAGCGTCATGCAAAGGGCGGTTAACAGGTTATAAACCGGTGCAGAAGTTGCACTTAAACTATTATTATACATATAAGTCATCCAAATATAATAACGCTATAAACCAATACTACCATTATCAGGGTCATCAACACCGCGGCCGAAGCACAGTCCTTTGACAGTTGAATATCTGTTGAGAAAGATTTCGAGATCGCGTCATTGGCCCTCTCAATAGCGGTATTAATCAATTCAACAACTACTAATAAAAATGGAGCTATCAGTAAAAAAAGGCGCTCAATAGTCGTCACATTAACAAATAGTGCAACGGTAATCAAGACAACGAATAACACCCATTGCAACCGCACTGACATATCTTGCCTTAAACTCGCAGACATCCCTCTAAGGGAGTGCCTTAAAGCGCTGTTCAACTTTTTAATAACCATCAAATCACCTCCCTAAGAGGGGGTTGCTCTGATATTCTCTCAATTTGCGCCCCGCATGCAGCCAATTTTTCCTCAATACGCTCGTACCCACGGTCAAGGTGGTATACCCGATTAATGATTGTTTCCCCTTTTGCAACCAACCCTGCAAGCACAAGCGAAACCGAGGCCCTCAGGTCAGTTGCCATCACCTCTGCCCCCTTCAAGTGTGAGACTCCTTGGATGGTGGCCGTTGACCCACTCACCAAAATTTCTGCCCCCATGCGATTGAGCTCGGGCACATGCATAAAGCGATTTTCAAAAATATTTTCTGTAATCTGGGATTCACCTGCCGCAATACAAGCCAGAGCCATGATCTGTGCTTGTAAATCAGTAGGATAGCCTGGATAAGGAGCAGTAGACACGGTAACCGGGCTCAACCTATCAATCGTAGCACTAACCTTGATGCCACGGGTTGTCGAAGCCACCACAACCCCCATATCCCGCAAAGCCCCCACGAATGTGGGTAATAAATCAATATCAGCTCCCAACAACTCTATCTCGCCACCAGTGATTGCAGCGGCAATTGCATAGGTACCAGCTTCGATACGATCACCCACTACACAATGGTCAGCGCCATGTAATCTATCGACACCATCTATAACCAAAGTGTCGGTACCAATGCCGCTAATTTGGGCTCCCATCGCACTTAGACATCTTGCGAGGTCGTTTACCTCGGGCTCGCAAGCCGCATTCATAAGGCGAGTGGTACCTGTCGCCAGGGTTGCCGCCATCATAAGATTTTCTGTGGCCCCAACTGAAACCGTAGGAAATGAAAAATCTGTTCCCTTGAGCCCATGCTTAGCATGAGCAACGATATAACCATTATCGATTTCAATGTCAGCACCCATAGCCTGTAGCCCTTGGATATGAATATCTACAGGACGAGTCCCAATTGCGCATCCACCTGGGATTGACACTTTAGCCTGCCCACACCTAGTCAACAAAGGTCCCAATACCAAAACTGAAGCGCGCATTTTCCTGACGAGCTCGTAAGGAGCGGTAGTGCTAGCAATGGTCCCTGCTTTTAACTCTACAGATGCATCATTGGTGACTTCCACCCCATGCTGCTCGAGCAAATTTAACATAGAAGTCACATCGGCTAGTGCTGGTACGTTAGTCAATCTTAGCGGCTCGTCAGATAGCAAACTTGCTGCCATCAACGGTAAAGTTGCATTCTTGGCCCCACTGATGCTAATTTCACCATGCAATGGCGCCCCACCAATGACTCTTAGTTTATCCATTGGCCGACACCTGGGGCAGAGTTACTCCGGTTTGACCCATATATTTACCTCGCCGATCCTTGTAGGACACTTCACATGACTTGTCACCCTTTAGGAACAAAAATTGGCAAGCCCCCTCATTCGCGTAAACCTTTGCTGGCAGAGGAGTCGTATTAGAAAATTCAAGCGTCACGTGCCCTTCCCACTCCGGCTCCAAGGGGGTTACATTTACAATGATGCCACAGCGCGCATAGGTGGATTTACCCAAGCAAATCACCATAATATCTCTAGGAATTCTGAAATACTCCACTGTACGCGCCAGCACGAAGCTATTCGGCGGTATAACACACACATCAGTCGTGCGCTCCACAAAGCCTTGCTGAGAAAAATCCTTCGGATCTACTACGGCACTATCTACATTGGTAAAAATTTTGAACTCTTCGGCAACTCGCGCATCATAACCATATGATGAAATACCGTAAGAAATCACGCCCTTGTGTTGTTGATGATCAACAAACGGCTCAATCATACCATTCTCAAGCGCGGCCGTGCGTATCCATGAATCAGACATTATGGGCATATTGTTCTCCTTGGGTGCAATATGCCTGTCCCCACGTACATTATCAATAGGAAATCTTGCGGCGACAAATAAATCCCCATGCCCCGCAAACGGCCAACATGATTGCCAAAATCCAATCGCCATAACGGCCATACACCGTAGACGATAATGCTGCGGGCAAAGCTACATCCAATACCCCTTCTTCATTTAGCTTCAAGCTTCCAACCACCCGGCCATAGCTATCTATGATTCCGGAAATTCCTGTATTGGCCGCTCTAACTACGGGCACCCCCTCCTCTATAGCCCTGACACGTACTGCACTGAAGTGCTGAAATGGCCCCGAGGAATAACCAAACCATGCATCATTGGTAATATTTAACAACCACTTGGGGCGAGGGCCTGCTTCGGCAATGACGCCCCCAGGGAATACTGCTTCAAAACAAATGAGCGGGCTAAAAGGCAATACGCCCTCAGGCATAACCGTACGCAATCCCGAACCAGCACTATAATCAATATCACCAGGAGTAAGTTTGTTAATCCATTTAGGCAGCAGCTTGCGTATCGGCAAGTACTCTCCAAAGGCCAGCAGGTGGCTTTTATCATAGGTCGCAAGTATCTCCCCCTTTGAATCAACCACCAACATACTATTCCAAATTTTCACCTGATCGTTATTGACTTCGCGTCTTATAGAGCCGGTGAACAAGACCCCATCTGCAGGTATATTACGGGCAATCAGGGTTAGGGCCTCGGGACTTTCATTGAGGAAAAAGGAAGCCGCAGACTCTGGCCACACTACGTAATTGACCGGTGCATCTGCGGGCTGTGAGGTTAATTCCAGTAAATGCAAAAAGTTCTTTCTAACTCCATCAGGACCCCATTTAAGCTTTTGAGGGATGTTTGGTTGTACTAAACGAACCGTTACATTCTCCACACCACTAGCCGCGTGCTGTAACCGCCAGAAACCAGCCCCCCAAACCGTCACAAAGAATATCAACAGTACTGCAACTGCTTTTTTATGTTTGAAGGCAGATGGTAAGCTGGCTAATAAAATGGTCAGCAAACTTAAGCCGTAGATACCGGCTACCGAAGTTACCTGCAACATGCTCAAGTTTGGCATCCAGATATAGCCTATCAAGTTCCACGGAAATGCAATAAGTATATGGCCGCGCAACCACTCACAAGCCACCCAGAAAAATGATAACCACAAGCAACGACTAACGCCGTCACTGCGAGTTAAATGCGTTAGCAAAATCGCAACCGCCGGGTAAATAGCAGCAACGGCCGGCACCCCTAACAATGCCCCAGGTACTAGCCAGAAAAATTTGGCCCAATCAACCCCCAGAGCATTAACGATCCAATACAACCCAACAACAAAATAACCAAAACCAAACCACCAACCTAAGATAAACACCCGCCACTTGGATGCTTTCCTTACCAAATCCAGTAATGCCATCAGCCCGGTAAAGGCAGCAACCACCAATAGGGGCGAAAATAAACTATCAAGCGGTGGTAGCGCTAGCGCAGCTAACGCCCCCAATAGCATAGCCCCTAGAAATAAGCGCCAGCCTGATTTCAGCATTAGGCTCCCCTCCTGGACTATTTGGCCTCAGGCTCTTTTTTCTTAGACTCTTCAGCCTTGGGTTCTTCTGCTTTTGGCTCCTCAGCAGGCTTTTCCTCAGCAGCTTCAGCCTTAGGCTCTTCTGCCTTTGGCTCCTCAGCAGGTTTCTCCTCCGCAGCCTCCGGCTTTGCTTCCTCCTTTGGCGCTGCCTCTGCAGCCGCCTTGGCCTCAGCTATTGCTGCTTCCTTCTCAACCTTTCCTTTTGCACGCTCTTGCGCTTTTTGCTTGGGTTGAGATTTCTGTGGAGATTCTCTGACCTCAGGCATAGGAATGATCTTAGCGGTACCCAAAAACTTGGCAACTCTGTCGGTTGGTAATGCTCCAACCGAAATCCAATGCTTGATTCTGTCCTCAAGCAATTTAATGCGGTCGGGATGATCCTTATCTAGCATTGGGTTATAGTTGCCCACTCGCTCAATATACCGACCGTCACGTGGACGAGAGGCTTCTGCTACTACAATCCGGTAATAAGGTCTTTTTTTGGTGCCACCGCGGGCCAAACGAATTTTTAATGCCATCAAATTTCTCCTTTATTAAAAAACTACTGTGGCGACAATAAGCCACCTAATCCATGGCGCATCAGGCCTTTTTTGCCCAATTTGCCAGCCTTCTTCGTCATCTTGCTCATTTGCTGTTATTGCTTGAGCAATCTGTTGACGTGCTGTACCGAAGTACCCGACCCCGCCGCAATACGCCGGCGTCTTGAAGCATTCAATATCTTCACCTTTTTACGCTCTTGTTTGGTCATAGAGCTGATGATTGCCATCTGTTGCTTGAATATAGAGTCATCCAGTCCTGACTGATCCAACTGCTTCTGGACTTTTCCCATGCCCGGCAACATTCCCAAAATACCGCGCATACCGCCCAGTTTTTGCATTTGCTTTAACTGAGATGCCATATCATCCAGATCAAACGTACCTGACTGCATCTTGGCAGCTAATTTTTCAGCCTCTTGCTTATCAATAGTGTCGGCAGCTTTCTCAACGAGCGCAACGACATCTCCCATATCCAGAATGCGCCCAACAACACGCTCGGGGCTAAACTCTTCCAATTTGTCCGTTTGTTCACCAATACCAAGGAATTTGATAGGGCACCCGGTCACAGCCCGCATAGACAAAGCAGCACCGCCACGAGCATCACCATCAACCCGAGTGAGCATGATACCAGTTAACCCAACTTCCTTGTTAAACGCATCCGCAACCGTAACCGCGTCTTGGCCCACCATCGCATCGGCAACCAACATTATCTCGGAGGGCTTAACTGTATCCCGCACCGACTTGAGCTCTTGCATTAACTCGGCATCGATATGCAAGCGTCCTGCAGTATCTAGCAGAACAACATCATAGCCTTCTGCCTTTGCCTTTTTGTGAGCACGCTTCGCAATTGCCAACGGCTTTTCGTCAGCAACAATTTCCAGCGTATCAATCTGAGTTTCTTGTCCTAAGATTTGCAACTGCTCGCGCGCTGCAGGACGATACACATCCAAGGATGCCATCAAAACCTTTTTGCGCAAGCGCTTGTGTAAATAACTGCCCAGTTTCGCAGTAGATGTGGTTTTACCAGACCCCTGCAACCCCACCATCATGATCGATATCGGCGGAACAGAAGACAGATTGAGTGGCACTTGCTCCTTGCCGAGCACCTCAACCAAGTGTTCGTGTACGATTTTAACAATCTGCTGACCAGGGGTAACGCTAGTCAGCACCTCTCGGCCAATGGCCTGGTCTTTGACAGCAGCAATAAAGTCCTTAACCACGGGCAACGCGACGTCAGCCTCCAGCAATGCTACCCGCACCTCGCGCAGAGCAGCCACCACATCGGCTTCGGTCAACGCACCACGAGTACGTAACCGCGCAAAAACATCAGACAAACGACCTGTAAGGTTATCAAACATATATTTTATATCCGCAAACAATAACGCACCAGTGGGCGACACTCGCCGACTGATGTACTTAGGTATATAACCATACGATTAGCGCTTGTCAAGCATGTGTTGATCGGCTATATCTATCCTGAAATGTGGTCGAACTTCTGCATATATGGAGGTTGTGGTGGTATTATTTAGAATTAGTCTTTGCTTTATTGTCCTTTTATCCACGCCTGTTTGGTCATCTGATACAGATTCAGAAGATCTGATACAGATTCAGAAGAAGAGTATGTACTAATTCCTCGCGCATCCATACAAGTAGAGACCCCTACCATTTTGCGCATGACACCTCCCGACAAAGATCTCGGCTCTACCTCCGCTTATCTTTTTGGCACATGCCATGGTTTGCCTATGTCCGCTTTTCCTGAAAAAACCCAAAAATTTTTATATAGCCACGAGGTTTGCATTGTTGAAAGTACTGATATGCTCGATATTAGAGATCCCCTGTTCCGGTATGCGGAAGATCAGACACAGGAAATTGCTTCAACCCAGGCTTTAGTAAATGATTTTCTAAGGGGTTGTTTGCAAACAGAGCTTGAGAAGAAAAGGTAAAGGTTCGGAGATTGAGTTAGGGAGACTCACCCCTTTTGGGATTTGGACGATTGCTGGTTCCAACGTGTTGTCTGGCATGGATAATGAGTTGGAAGATTTTTACGAAGCTACCTCAGGAAAAGTCGTGGGTGGTCTCGAAAACTCCCACGGTGCAATGTGTCTGCAATTCAAGGATGAGATAGAATGCCAAACAACCCTAGAAGGTAAGCAAGAGCTTATAGAAGCATCAGAGGAGGGTTTTCGCAACACTGCGGCTGGACTTTTCCTCTTGCAACCGGAGGATGCGTTGTACTTAGAGGGCTCGTACTTAGAAGCTGGTACTCTGGGTGAAGGCACTTTTGATACTGCCGCTGCTGCTGAACGAAGTAAGCAATGGCTACCCAAAATATTAGAGACTGTGAAGAAGCACAGCAACAAATCCATACTTATTGCCGTAGGGTACTGCCATATTATTGATCTTTATCGGCTGCTAAGTGACCGGGGTTGGAGTTTTGAGTTGTATAATCCAAACACGGACGCTCATGAGCATTTCACTTCTCCACAGTCTAGCCCCTTTGAATCGCCGTA
>SDBS01002605.1_pt1 | contig 17974 bp, 23 predicted proteins | sample 2277091 | NCBI WGS metagenome assembly SDBS01 (sample SAMN10404972, study PRJNA504765) | marine sediment metagenome | isolation source: marine sediment core GS10_PC15, 163 cmbsf | place: Arctic Ocean: Southern Knipovich Ridge | collected 2010 | reverse complement strand
ACTTTATAGTAGCAAGTTCGCCAACTCTTTTTGTATATAAAACTCCCGCACAGACAGCAGCTCTCATAGGTCCAAGTATAACGACCGTTGGTACAATTGCTACTGGAACTTGGAATGGTACAGACGTGGCAGTTACAGCAGGTGGCACGGGAGCAAGCACAGCAGCCAATGCAAGGTCAAACTTGGGATTAGGTTCAAGTTCAACAACTGATAATTTGTCTGGCACGGGCGCTCCTGCGGGTGCGCTGGGGTCAGCTTACGACCATTATGAAAATGTTGATAATGGTGATTGGTATGTAAAAACTGCAACGGGTGGCTGGACATTATTAAATTAAGGGTATTATGGATATAATAAATCACAGCGCATGGAGTTACGTTATAGCCGACAAATTAGACGCACCTTTAGAGGTTTCGATAGCGTGTGCGGTTGTCGGTGCGTTGCCAGATATAATCGGGATTATCGGCGGTTCGTATGTGGGTAAGTGGAAGTTATATAATTGGGCGCATAGATTCAATTTCTTATGGTTCTTACCGCCGTATTTATTACATATTTTAATGGACTATCCCGCACACATTAAAGACAAGAAATATTGGTGGTATTGTGAAATTGTGAGTTGGATAATTTTAATATTTTTAATGATAGCGAGGTAGATATGCCAGGATTCCTTAACCCAATAACCGCAGCCGGAAATGAGAGTTTTAATAACTCGCCTGAGACTGTGACACGGGATAGATTCACCGACAGATTGGCTAAATTACAAGATCCCAATAGCGAGTTATATAGAAACGCTGAAGTAGGTCTAATGAAGCTGTTAAACCAAGCCACACCAACGGTAGCGACTTTAACATCAGCACAGCGAGCAGGCGGGCTAAGTGTCGGTTCTGCGAGTGCGATAGGCAACAAACAGAGAGAAGCATCTGAGACTAAGAACAGAGAGAAAGCGTCAATGGCTTCGGGACAGTTGTTCCAGAGAAATCAAGAACTGATAAACAACATCCTTAACTCTTCTGCGAACTTTGAAACCCAGATGGCACAGATAGACGAAATGGCACGACAGTTTGACGAACAAATGGACGCTTCGTTCTGGAATAGTATTGTTAATGGTGTGATTGGGATAGGTGCAATAGCACTAGCTCCCGCGACAGGTGGTGCGAGTTTGGCTGCGGGTGGATTGCTGATGCAACAGAATCAAGGTCGAAACATCCAGCCTTCATTAAGCAGTCCGGGGTCGGGTGCCGATCTCGCAATATATAGAGCAAATAATCCATAGGAGAACACGATGCCATTTGAATATGATTTTGGAAAGAACTTTTTAGAGACCGTTCAAAGAACTTTAGACCGCCGGCAACGTGCGAATCTTTTTGGTCGTGATCTCGCGCAAAGAAATAAGCAGCAGGGGTTGTTGAATATACTCCGTGGGAGGGAGGTGTCGGTCGCGGCAAGAGTCGCGACAGTTAGAGAAAGAACTGCAACCACGTCAGAGGCACAAGAGAAAAGGTTAGGCGTCCAGGTCCCTGCGTCACCGCAGAGAGAACTCTTGCGTACTGAAAGTAAGGGTGGGATATTAAGCGACATTTTTGGTTACAAAGAAAACGGTAAAGAGGTTATTTTAGACATAAATAGAAGAAATCTTCCGAGTACTGATCTTCCGTTGCAGGGAAAAGAAAAAGAGACAAAGTTTCCCGCTACAATCGGGACAACAATCGCCACAATAGATAATAATCTAAAAGACTTGAAAAAGTTTTATGGTGACTCCGGTGACGAGAGGACCGAGGATGAGGTTGAGATTAGAACGGGCAAGGGCACATTCACCAACTTAACTTACGAAGAAGCAAAACAACAGGCCCAGAGAGATTTAACCAAGGGCATGGTTGATGCTAAAGTCCCGATAGACGGGGAAGTGGCGAATTATATCAGAGGCTTTATAGAGGATGGCGACTCTGCCACACAGAAAAGAGCCATAATGAGTGCTGCTCTTAACGAGGCTAAAAATAAATTCAACTTGACACAAACGCAGATAACGATATTGAAATCATGGATTGAAACAGGGACGCGATAATGCCTGACGATTTTAGAAAAACATTGCGGGAAAAGGCTTTGGCTGGGCTAGAACCGGTTCCGGAAGAAGAACGTAGCTTTTCTACCCCCGTGCCGGTTGCACCTGGAATTAATATACCAATCCCAAGGGAGGTCACGGACATAGTTAATCCGGCGGTTGAAGCTGCTTTGGGCGCAGTTGAAGATACTTTCTTCCAGATAGGCAAGGGCATGGACCAGATAACAAGGGAGGATAGTAATATTCTCGCGGGCGCAACAAATCTCGCAGGAGGACTATTAAAAGTCCCAATGCTTATGGGTATTGCTCCTTTTTCAGCGATAGATGCGGGTTTGAGGGCAAGTGGGAAGACGGGCGAAGATATAGCTGATGTTGTGAATGTCCCGTTTGAATTTCTCCATACCTTACCAAAAGAACTGGCAGAGGGCGAATCTGTCTTTTCAGTCGGCAGGGCAGTTGAATCTTCCGGGCTGGGTGATTTCGTTAGAGACAATATTGCATTTAGAATCGATCCGGAGACCGCAGAGGAGTCTAAAGAGGCGATTAACAACGTTGCGGGGCTGCTCACGACAATTTCTGCGCTCAAGGGTATACATAAAGCCAAGATCGCTGCAAAGTCCAAAATTGGCGACATATTGAAGAAGAGAATCAAAATAGATGAGAGCACGGTGCAGAACGTGCCCGAGACTCAACCATTGCGATTAGAACAAACTACCACCAGAAGGGGCGAAAGAGTATTTGAAGCCGATACGAGAGGGAACATCAAACAAGTTCTTACAGATAAGCAAAAAGTTGATTTAGGCAAGCTAAAGACAGAAAAGTCTACTATTGACAATAAACAAGTTAAATTAACCGAAGAGATTAAAACTTTAAAAGAAACTAACAAGGGCGAGAGAAAACTACTCAAAACGGCCAAAGACAAAAAAACCGTTGGTAAGCGGATAAAAGCTAACAATGAATTAATTAAAGAAAAACGTAATGAATTTGTTGAATTAGATAAACGACTACCAAATGTCACGAAGAAAATAGACCAGTTTGAAAAAGCACTTAAATTTGAAACTCAGAAACAATTACCGAAGGAAACAAAAACCAAAAGTGGTGTATCTGAGACTAAGAACGTACCGAGCAAAGTTGACTTTTCCGTGCCAAAAGATCCGAAAGGTCAAATTAAAGGCACACCGGTATTGGTTCTTAATCAAAAAACAGGCAAATTCAAACTTGCCAAGAAAGACAAACAGACTGCAGGGCTCACAGAGGAGAAAGTTTTACCTGTTAAAACAGATGATTACGTAGCGGTGCAGACAAATAAAGGCGTGAGATTCAAAGATCCGGAAACCGGTAAGATAATTTCCAAAGAGAAAGCGGTTGCGGAAGCCACAAAGCAGGCAGAAAAACCACAAACCAAGCCGATCACTTTTGAGAGCGCAAAGACTGAAATTGACCAGATTATCGAGACGGTTAAAAAACAGGATAAAAACGTAAGCCACGATATAGGGAATAAGCCCAACGAAGTTCTTGCTAAAATTCTAAAACAAGAAAAAGGCGATCCCGAATCAACTCTATTTAAGCAAGCCAATAAGCACATAATCGACCAGGTGGCGAAAGAAAGGGAATTGCTCAAAGCTGAGAAGGTTAAAGCTGAGACCCCTAAAATTGAGAAGAAAATAGAACCCCAAAAAGTTGAGACGAAAGTCCCGACGACATTCATAAAGCCAGAAAAAATAGAGACTGCCAAAAAGAACATTATAGATAAATCAGGCAATCTTAATGCAGGATTCGATCCTACATTAGTTAAGGACTATGCCACGATAGGCGCAGGACATCTTGAAACCGTTGTCCGTTCAGGCGTTAAGAAAGCACAGCAATTCAAAGAGTGGTCTAAGCCAATGTTGGAAGAGTTCGGGCAGAAGATCAGACCTCACTTATTAAAAATCTGGGCTAGGATTAAAAGAGAGTTTGGCAAGAAGTTAATTGAGTTTTCTGAAAAGAATCCGTTTGTTAAATCTTCATTCCAGACAGTTGAAGGTGGGTTCAGCGACGCACTTAAAGGCTCTAAAATACCTCAGAAAGAGTTTGTTAAGAATAGGGAGAATTTAGCCAAGCAAGACAAATTAACTTCACGGGCGAAAGAATCCATTGACAAAGAGATACAAAGCATTAAAAAGGGTGTGGCAAAGAGGGCCAAGCCTTTAGACACACGGCTTTTTGAGATAAACCCCAAAATATATCAGGCTGTTAAAAAGAATGATTTCAATACCAACATAAGAACAATAGTTGACGAGACTAAAATATCCAAGCTAACCGAACCCGCCAAGAAATTGCCAAAGGGCGTTCACAAGGACATAGATTTAGTGTTAAAAAATAACGAAAGGGGCGTGGCGAGGAAGATATTTAAGGAGCACGGATTAGAGAAGCAGTTTGACAATACGATAAAAACCATTGAGAAAATCAGTGATGAGTTGGGTGTAGAGAAAAACATCCCCGGTTGGTTCCCTAGAATGGTCAGGGACTATGAAGGCTTGATGAAGGAGTTTTATAAAAAGTTGGGTGCGAAGTTAAAGTCTGGCGAAGTGAAAAAAGTCAGGAACTTTTTAGAACAGCTTAAAATAGACAAACAGAAGAAATTGGGGCGTGATCTCTCAATAGAAGAAGAGGCGACTTTATATAATAACGCTTTGAGAGGTTATAATCCCGGAATAAAATTATCTAAAATAGCCAACGAGAAAGCCAGAGTTATTGAGGTTTTAGATGCCGATCTTAATAAATACTACCACAGGTGGGATGCTGCTGTCACGGCTTATGTCGGGCAGGCACGGGAAGCGATAAGCGCAAGGACGTTATTTGGCAAAAAGAAAGGACAGGAAGTAGATTTCACCGAAAAGAGCGTAGGGCGTTTAATAGCAGAGCAAATGTTGGACGAACCGTTAAGTCCTAAGCAGATTTTCGAAGTAAAAGAAATTCTAAAGTCAGCATTCCAGCCGAGAAAAGCCGAAGCGTGGGTTTCTACAATTAAGGATGTCGGATACTTAACCAGGCTATTTAATTGGGTTTCCTCATTAACACAGCTAGGTGATAATTATGTTCCTTTATACAGATCGCCAAGACAATTTGTCAAGTCATTCCCGAAAGCCGTTGGTGGTCAAATACCCGGAATTAAGAAATGGGTTAAATCTGATATACCATTAAGGAAATTAGGCATAGACGTTGACAGGTTCGCAAGGGAACTAGTTGATCCGAAACAGCGCGGCAAGGTTATGAAAAGTGCTTCGGTGGCGAGTCTTTTTAAGAGCATTGATATTGTCGGCAAGGAAACTTTAGTAAATACTCTTTACCAAAAATATCACAAAGCAGCAGTGAAAGGCAGGCTCGTAAAAGGTCATCCCGATTATTGGCGATTTGAAAGAAGGTTCGGCAAAAATGCAGATGCGGTTATAAAAGAATTCGCCACACGCAAACCAGGCGATTTAACGGGTAGAATGGCGTTCCAGTTGTTTGATGAGTTAGATGCGACACAGCCTTATTCGAGATGGGCAACTCCTGAATCATTTCACACTACGGGTGCATTGGGACAATTGGCATATCAATTCAAAACCTTTACTCTGAGGAGGATAGATTTTGTATTAAACGAAACACTTCGAAGAGTGCGAGATCCCAAAACGTCAAAGAAAGAGCGAATCAGGGCGGGAAAGAATCTCGTCAAATTATTAACTGTTATTACTTTGGTGGACGGAAGTGTTGATGTCGCTAAAAAATTACTCCGAGGACAGAAGATCGAATTATCAGACATAGCGATAGATAATTTATTAGGTTTGTTTATGCTTTCTAAATATGATGTGACAACAGCAAAAAGAGAGGGCTTGGGAAGCGCAATAGCGAGTAAAATTGCACCTGTAACGGGGGCGGTAGATGATATATATATGGACATGATTGGAATATTCGGTGACAAAGACTTTAAGTTCAGAACAATAAGAAACCTTCCAGTTTTTGGTGAGGTTGTTTATAATTGGCTAAATAATTCAACAAAAAGAACAACAAATAGATCAACAAATAGATCAACAAAAAGATAAGAGGAAAAGATGAAAAGACTAATCATTCTTTTAATGTTAATATGCAGCGTGGTGTGGGGACAACGAAACCGTCTTGACATCAACAACACAACAACCACAGCGTTAGTAGGTGGCCCGATTGCTTCAATATCCCTTGAGGGTACTGCGGATTCAATTTGGGTACATGACTCAGGCACTTTAGTTGCGGCAGGCGACAGCATAGCGATAACCGGAACTGGAGATGGAGCTTACGACATCACTCATTTAGTCTTAGATGCTGATGTGGATTCATTTTTAGTAGCTGCGACTTACACCTTGACCGGGACGGGAACTTATGGCGAAGTCTACACTGGAACTGCGACAGACTTATTGAAGCCTGGTCACAAATGGGGTTCAGTTGGGATAAGTGTATATAACGCTCACACAGGTGCTATTAGTACCACGTTACAAGTCCAGTTCTCACAAGACAAATCTAACTGGAATAGCAATTACTCCACAACCGTGACTGACGAGACGAACACCACAGTCGCTTACTCAACAGAGTCAAGATATTACAGGGTGAGATACCTCAACGTCACCGTAGATCAAGGTGCGTTTAGATTAGAGTCAATCCTGTACGAGACTGACCAATCGGTTTCAGGATTTCTGGCGGATTCTACTTTAACGATAAGCGGAACGGTAACCGCAAACGTAGCCAATACATCGGCAACTCCATTATTCACGGATGAAGTTTTAGACACTGACCTCACAAGAGCAGATACTGTTCTTAATGCGGGCAATTCAATTACCACCCTATCGGCTTTGTTATCGAGTCAAACCTTAACGGGCGGAGGTTTTACGATAACCAACGAACAGTCGGGCGAAACGTTAGTTGTAGGCTCAAGTTCAACAAACACAGGGGCGGGGTCAACTAATTCAGGTACCATACTTTTATATAAAGAATCTTTTAGTGATTGGATAAATTTCTTTACTTCAACCACACAGCCTTATATTAAAGGTTCGGCTGCAACCACAATGTTTCGATTACAAATAGCTCACCAATAAGGAGGATAAAATGAAAAAGATATTATTTATAATTATAACATTATTGCTTTCCTCTTTGAATTATGGGCAAGATAAAACATTTGTCGCTTTCGGCAAAACAAGTGCGCCTCGATGGTTTCCAATATCTACGACTGTGATAGAAACCATCTACGATATTCAATTAAAATCAGCGTCTCCGTATATGTACTTCATTGATACTGATGGTGCCGATAACGACGTAAGTGCAACTATTGATGTCAACCTTACCGACACCGGAAGCGGAACTGAAGACGCTGATATTCAGATATATCAGAAAGTGGCAGGTAGTTTGTTGAGGGTTTTATTATTTGACGCAGACGTAGGTATAAATTTATATCCATTAGGCGAATCAGGCAATCCAGTTGCAATTACTACCGGCGGAGCAATAGACATTCCAAGCACATTAACTGTTGACGGTGGCATCACTAATTGGGCAGACCCACAAAAGGGATATATTTTTGATGGTACGAATGATGTTTCAAGTACAGCAGATGATGCTAATCTTGATTTTGGTACTTGTGATTTTTCTTTAGAGGTTCACCTTAAAATCAATAACATCACAGACGCTAACCAGTTTATATTAAACAAAGAAGCTGGTGGTGTAGGCTACGGATTAGAGCAAAGATTAAATGATTTATGGATTAGATTCGACGATGACAATGCAGACGCAACCGCTATAATTGGAACGGATGTTTTTGTGGCCGATGAAATTTATCACATTATTGTGACTTTTGATAGAGATGGTAATGCGACTGCTTATATAAATGGTGTTAGTGCGGGAACAGTAGACATTTCAGGTAGTCCTTTGACTGTTGATAATACTGGTGCTTATTTGGTTGGCTCAACAACCGCAGGTGCAAATTTCTTTGCAGGCGAAGTTTACAACAATAGACCTTTTAACGCCTTACTTACTCAGGCAAGTGTAGCCAACCTATTCAATAACGGCGATCCACAAAACGCAGAAGTTCCCTTTGAATATCGGTGGGGGGGTCAGACTGAGAAAATATTAAACGGAGACTTCCCATCTGCGACTACTAATTGGGGCACAACCAGAGCAACATTGGCAGTTGTTTCAGGTGAATTACAAGTAATCGCAACAGATGACGTTGGTTATGGTCATCAAGTAGTGGCAACCGTAGTTGGCAAAAAATATAGACTTGCTTTTGATTATTGGAATACCGTAGGTGATGGCGCACAATATTTTGTTCATGATGTGACAAACTCAAAATTTATAATTACAAATGTTGACTTGGCAGATAACAATTCTGTAACAAGTATATCCCCCGTTGAATTTATAGCAACGGGCATTGAAACAAGGATAGCACTTGTGTCGAAATTCGATACCGACATAACTTATTTTGATAATGTTTCAGTACTTGCTATTGGAGCAGTAGCATCCTACACCGGATCAAACGCAATAGCCGCAACTTGGTATGATGAGTCAGATAATGACTTAGATGGTACTACCGCAGGAAGTCCACAGGTGTTGAATGAAGATATTGTTATAAATCCAGATGTGACGTTTACTAATGATGTAACGTTTGCGAGTGATGTGACTGTGAGTAATGATTTAACTGTTACAGGAGAAATAGGTGCGGCAGATTTTGTAGGAGCCATAACCAACACAATAGACGACAATGACAACTATGTCGGCTTAACTATAACTAATAATGATGTGACAAATAATCCTATTGCAACAACGATAGTCAATGCAGGAACGGGTGATGGATTATTTATAGATCAGAATGGCGATGGGAAAGCTCTTAAGATAGATTCAGAATCAACTAATTATAATGCAATTGATATTTCTGCTAAATATGGAATTGGTATAAGTCAAGACGTTTCGGGTGGTTGGGGGATGTATATAGCAAGAAGTATCGCTGAAGCTGGCACTTATCCTTTGGTTGTAATGAAAAACAATAATGCTACTGACACTCAAGCAACTCTCGAACTCCAAAATGACGGTAGTGGTGCTCACATAACAACTGGTGGTACTAATGAGGATTTAGAGATTGATCCGAATGGAAGTGGTGCAACCGATCTAATTGGTAATATATATAATAGCACCACAACAAACGGAGATTCAAATCCTGTAAATAACTACATGACTGTTAAAGTTTACATGGATTCAACCATCGCAGGCGAACTAACTTTATCAAATGTATTGCCACAAGGATATGTAATTGACAACATAATATTTAAGAATACAACAGCAAACGAGATTACTAATCTTGATATCGGATTTACAGATGCAGGCGGTCAGATTGTAGCTGCGGCAAATGTAACCGCAAGTGACGAGGGATCATTTACTGTCTTACAAAGAATAGATGATTTCGATGCGGCTGATGATGTTTATATTTCTGCGGCTAACTGGAACGGAGCGAACTTAATTATTTATTTCAAAATGACGAGGATGTTCTAATGAAAAAGTTAATGTTTTTATTATTGTTCCCAATTATGTTGTCAGCCCAACATGGAGCTGAAGCCGTTTTTAATGATGTAGCTATAACGGGCGACTTAGCTGTCGTTGGTTCAGAATCAACTCATGGCGAAATGGATATTACTGCCGGAGCTGCTTATACTATCAATACAACAAACGTTTGGCACGGTTATACTGGGTTTAGTTCAGGTCATTTAACTTCAAAACTAACTTTTGAGGCTGGTAAAACGGCAAATGATATTACTACTTATGCCACTTATGATGCGGGAGCGACAACAAAAGTAACTACAACTGCTGCACATGGGTTGGTGGCTAACCAAATAATTACAATTACAGGAACGACCAATTATAATAATATTTATGAAGTTCAAGAAAGCGTTGATGCAAATAATTTTACAATTGATAAAGCCTGGGATACAAACAATAATGCAACTGGGACTTATGCCTTGCCGAGTCATCTAATAATTGGAACTGATGGAGGGGGCGATTATTTAATTCAATGGACTGCCGGTGGGTCGGCTGCGGCCACAGACTCTTTTGAATTTGGAATGTATCATGAAAAAATACTTGACCACAAAATACCAAGAAAGTTTCCTAATAATGATATAGGAGCTTGGGCGGGTGGGGGCCTTATTACTGTTTCTGATACTGATGTAGTATGGTTCGGTATTATAAATACAACAGGAACCAGTAATATGGATATTGACGAAATTCAATTTGTTGTACATAAATTATAAGGAGTAAAATGAAAAAGATATTTATAATACTTGCATTGTTTTCAATGCTACTTTTCGGCGGTCAGGCCTCATGGTCGGTTGATGGTTATGATGCTGATTTCAATAAGATAGTACACAGGGCTGTATCTGTTGATTATACAGGGCAGGCAATTCTGTTCAGCACGATTAAATCAGTTACTGCCAATCAAAATCAATTAGACCTCACCTATACGAGCGTTGATACTTGTATGGGTTGTGATTCATTAGGACAGGGTGGTATAACTTATTACGGTATTGAACCAAAAGGAACATTCGATAATCAAGTTGTATGGGTGAAGTTTGAACCATTTGTTATAGTAAGATATTGAAAATCTATTTCACATTGCGAGAGAAGATTAAACGACTTCATTTAATAAAACATGGCTTATTCTTCGCGTGGTGTAAGGAGTTTGATAAAAGGGTTGGTGGAAAAATGAAAAAAGAAGATAGATATGACAGTCTGATCAAGCATTACGCTGAAGAATATGATCATGATTGGTTATTAATCAAAGCTCAGATCAAGCAGGAAAGTGCGTTTGATCCTTCCGCGACTTCTCCGGTGACTGCAGCAGGATTAGCACAGTTCATGCCTGTAACATTCAAAGAGTGGGCTTATGATAGATTAAAAATTCCGCATCCAAATCCATTTAATCCGGAACACTCGATCCATTGTCAGTGCGCTTATATGCGCTGGTTGCTCGATACTTATCACTTTAGCCTGGAAGACGCTCTGCGTAGCTACAATTGGGGGATGGGAAATGTATTGGCGTGGATTAAAGGCGAAAAAGCATTGCCGAAAGAAACTAAAGAATACACAGAAAAAATATTCAAATACTACGGAGAATACTGTAATGCAAGCTGAAATATTGGTCGGGATAGTTGTGGCGCTTTTTATTTCTTCACTTACTGTTATCGGATTCATGGCAAAGTGGATGTTCAAATCATTCAAAAAGAATATGGCAGAATTATATAAAGAATTTCTTTTTCTTAAAATCGAATTGTTCGCAATGGACGATGCTTTAGAGAGTCAATTTGATGACGGCGACTATGCTGACAAAAAAAAAGACAAGAAGGGTGAATTAATTCAGCGTTATCAAAGTTTAGGGAAATTGGATTAAAAAATTTTGGCTCAGATGGTAGTCAAGAAATCAGATGTATATTAATTAACAACAAACAGGAGCAATAATGAAAAAGTATTTAATTCTTTTAGCATGTTTTCTTTTGCTATCTTTTAGATTCCATCCCGAAGTTGTTGACATAGTTTTGGTCTTAGACAAATCCGGCAGCATGACAGACCTGCAAGACGAAACAATAATCAATGTGAACAACTTTATTGATAAACAAAAATGTTTAGAGGGCGATGTTAATTTCACATTTGTTCTCTTTGACCACACTTATGATATGGTCTGTGACAACATGGACTTGCAATCTGTGGAAAACATTAACAAACAGATATATCATCCTGATGGCAATACGGCCTTGTTGGATGCGATAGGCAAAACAATTAAAAAGATTGATTCAAGATGCGAGAAGCCAAACAAGTTAATGTTTGTAATTCTTACAGATGGTCTGGAAAATTCAAGCACCGAATACTCAAAGAGAAAATTATCTAAAATGATTGAGGATAAACAGTGTGAAGACAAATGGGAGTTCCTGTTTCTCGGTGCTAATTTTGATGCCTTTGAAGAGGGCGGTTCAATGGGGATTGTGTCGGGTAATTCCCACTCATTCATTGGGAGTGCTGCTGGGATTGACGATGCTTTTAATACTATAAATTGTTCTGCCACATCATTTCGAGGATATGCTTTTGATACATTAAAGGCTATAACAGACACACTATATTTAATCACAAAATAACAGGAGCAACAAATGACAGAGAAACACTTGAAATTAATGACTAAGGTAAATTCAGTTTTGAACGCTGATTTTATCGGGGTTGAAGAATTAAATGATGTTGTAGATTTATACGGCGAAGTTGCCGAGGAGATAGAGAAAGAAAACGTCACAGGAAAGGCCCCTGGGATGATAGGGGCCGCCGGAGCGCTATTTCAACCACTATTGAGCGCGTATAACGGATACAAACAGATCCCCGCAGAGGCGTCGCACTTGTCTAACGAGGAAATCGACTCCCTGGAAAACAGGCTCGACAAATTCAAATTGGGCGAAAATGCTGTAAGATACAGACAGTCGCTAAGGTGCGTACTGGTTATGGTCCAGACGTACTTTGTATTTAATGGTCAAATGACATAAGGGGGAAATCATGTTCAAAAAAATCTGGAATTTTTTAGACGGTAACAAAACAACAATCGGCAGCATGTTAGTAGCAGCCGGACGATTTCTCCCCCCGGACGTCGCTATATTCACCGACATAATCGGATTGGCTATCGGAGGGACTGGCACAGTACATAAGGTCCGGAAAGCCGTAGTAAAGGCCAAAGCAAAAAAAATGCCTGACAGTATTCACTATTAAAAGTTGCCCCTCTGTTGTTGTTGCTCGGCTCTGAAATCTTCGGAAATTGGAGCCGAGTTATTTAGACTTGATTGCTAAGTGAATTTTTAATATCTTGTAATTATTAAAGGTGCCTAAGGTGCGAAGTTCTTTAATTGGCGGTGAGTGTTGGATTTGAACCAACGAAACGTGTTACTGCACGTTTACCGGATTTACAGTCCGGTGTTGATTGCTCAGCTTTAGCGGGACTATATATCTGACAGGAGAAGGGTGCTGTGGCAGGGAATGCCGGACAGCGGGATATATAAGAACTGGGTACTGGGTTTGATGGTCACGAACATAAAGCTAAGTGACCAACAATAAGGATCTCGATTTGTTGAAACGTCCTCTAAGATTTAATGCTTGTGGGGCGTTTCTGTTTTTAAACGTGGCTTTAATTCCAATTTATTTTTTAGGGCGGCTCGCAACTGCCCTTTTTTATTTTTATTTCACTTTCCTCTTGACTTATTCAAAATCTCACCATATATTACAGCCCATTATAAAATTCTATAAAGGTCTATAAATGGCAAGCAAAGAAAAAACAACCACCCTTGAAGTTTCTAAGAAATTCGCAGATAAAATCAGAAAAAAAGCTAAAACCGAGAAGCGACAAATAAAAGTTATTGCCAATCGTATTATAGAAAAAGGATTAAAAATAGATTAATTAACAACTTGGGAGCAATAAGAATGACAGACAAAAAACACACCGAAGAACCTCTTGACGGCTACAAAGCTAATATCATCACCATGCTAATGGATCATTTTAGAGCGCGAGACGAGAAATCCGAAATGTTTGAAGATGCGCTACGTGAGCCCGAGGGCAGGTTTATAGTCTCAAAATCCGAGGCCGACGATGAAAAATGAATTTCATTGCCCGGCCTATAAGAAAGATGTCACGCGGGAAAACTGTATAGAGTGCTATTATTATGACGAGTGCGAAGTACGACCACAAGGGGGATCGCTCGGCGTTGTTATAATAATGCTTATCTCGCTCCTTTTCGGGGCATTTATATATACAATATTTAATTAGTTCTTAAACATTGTGAGAGAGTGGCGGAATAGAGACGCACTGTGAGAAAAAATCGTAGATAATGGGGAATCCCTTAACTAAGGTTAGAGGGTATAGCCATTATCATGCAGGGTGACTATACGAGTAAAGCGAGGTTAAAATTCCTAGCGGAGCCGGCACGTTTTTAAAGGGGACCGGCAAAATAACACTCGGCAAATCAGTAATCCGTCTTGGATGGTACCTGCCTCTCTCACTTAAAATTTTTAACAATAGGGAGAATAAAATGAGTTCAATGGCAGAGACAATACAAATTGAAACATACTCCGGCGACATACCAATCGATGCACAAGTAACTTACTCCCATAGCGAAGGATATTTCGGTGAAGTTGAGTCTGTATCGGACGAATATGATAATGATCTCATGGTCGGAATGCCAGAAAATGAATTCAATCGAATCCACGATATTGCAAATGAACACTTCAAAAATTTAGATCCACACGACAAGAGAGACGCTTGGATCGATGAGCAAATTAAAATTAGGAAATGTCAATAAATTAACGGGAGAGTAGAATGGCAGACAACGAAAAAACACACTGGAAAAAAGCATTTGACAGCGACTACCTGAGTTCCGCAGATGTCAACGGCAGCGATTTAATCCTAACCATCAAACACGTTAAACTGCAGATCGTCAAGTCTCAGCAAGGCGATCAGTCTCGCAACGTAGCCCACTTTGTCGAGAAAGATGTTAAGCCAATGATATTGAATGTTATAAATTCCAAAACGGTTAGGAAATTTACAAAGTCGAGATATATCGAAGATTGGAATAATATTCCGGTCCAGATATACGTAGATCCCCAAGTTAAAATGATGGGTGAAATTACTGAGGGATTGCGAATCCGACAGCAGCAGCCAAGCATGGAGAAACTGGAATTAACACCCGAACTCAGCGAGGGTAAGATCTGGGCTAGTGCTTTGACAGCACTCGGAGACGGGAAGAATATTTCCGTTATTACAGACAGATATAAATTATCAGATGAGTATAAAGAGAAGTTGTTGGGCGAAGTTGATTTGGTGGCAGAATGACAATCCACGACATGCAGCAGAACACAGAGGAGTGGTTTCAAATTAAAGTCGGCAAAATCTCCGCTTCGTCAGCAGACAAATTGTTGACGGATAGGAAGAATAAAGGATATATCGATTTAGTTAAGAAAATCTTTGAAGAGCAATACACCGACGAACCCTGCGAATCTAAAGTGTGGCAAGGGAATTCGTTTACTCAGCGCGGACATGAACATGAACCACTTGCGATTAAATCTTATGGAACGGAAAACTTCTGTGATGTAGTCTCCGTCGGCTTTGTTGAGTTAAGCGAGTGGGTTGGCTGTTCTCCGGACGGGATGATCGAAGAGTCCGGGCTAGTCCAAGTAAAGTGTCCAATCTTTGATACTCAGATTGACTATTTGTCGGCTCAAAAAGTCCCGGGCAATTACTACAAACAAATGCAATTCGAATTATATGTCACGAACCGCAACTGGAATGACTTTTATTCGTGGCATCCAAAACTACCGCCCGTCCAGATTAGGGTTGGGCGTGATGAAATTATGATTGAGCAGATTGAATTGAGAATAAACGGAGTAGTTGGGGAAGTAAAAAATAAAATCAAAAAATTAAGTTGAGGATAAAATGGATCTAATAAAAATCAATCCGCAGGAATACGGGTTAGAAGAAAAGAAAGCAAGTGAAATTTCAGAAATGTTCAAACCAATGCTTGATAAAATGGTTGAGTTGGAAGGTGAATATAACGAAGTCGTAGCATTGCCAATAGATGCCGAAGCAGTTGACAGGGCAAAGGAATTGCGTCTAAGGTATGTTAAAGTAAGAACCGGAACCGCTGCAATCCACAAAGACCTGAAGTCGTTTTATCTGCTTGGTGGCAAATTTGTTGATGGTTGGAAAAATGCTCAACTAATGGCGTCACAGGGTATCGAAGACAAGTTAATGGGCATCGAAAAGCATTATGAAAATATTGAGCAGGAAAAAACAGCCATATTGCAGGTAGAAAGAGAAGCCGAACTTACTAAATATGCCGTCGAAGTAATCCCACAAGGTTTGGGCGAAATGCAGGAAGATGTTTGGAATAATTTCCTGTTCGGCACCAAGACAAATTATGGTGCTAAGATCGAGGCCGAGAAGAAAGCCAAAGAAGATCGGATTGCGAAAGAGAAAGCTGAAAAGGCCAAGCAAAAACGCATCAAAGAAGAAAATGCTAAGTTGAAAGAAGAAGCCGAAGAACGTGAACGAGTTGCGAAAATCGAAGCCGAGAAGAGAGAGAAGGCCGAAGCAGAACGGCAGGCGGAAGAAGAAAGGGAACGTAACGTTCGGGAGACCAAACTGAAAAAAGAACGTGATGCACACGAAGCAGAGTTAATGGCAAAAGCAGCCGCAGAGTCAAAAGCAATCGAAGAGAAAGAAAAACTTCAGGCAGAATTAAAAGCCAAACAAGAGCAGATGGAGAAAATAGAAAGTGATAGACTGGCAGAAGAAGAAGCCAAACTCCAAACCGAACTAAGCAAGGGCGACACAGAGAAAGTGAGGGATTTAATTTCCGATCTCAAGGCGTTACAGACCAAGTATGCTTTCAAATCTAAAGGGAATAAAAAAATGTACGTCGGGGTTGTTGAGCGAATAGACCAGATCATTAAAGAGATATGAAACTGCTTCTGCTAAATACCGCCCAGGGATTAAAGCCGTGCTACGACGAGGATTTTGATGAAAAGAAAAAGCTAAAAATCGGCGTGACTTATTCGGCGGAAATCAGACAGCCTCGCAATTTAGGATTCCACCGCAAGTTTTTCAGTTTGGTAAAGTTAGCCCATGAAAATCTACCCGAGGGAATTTACGAGCCACATCCATCAATGGACACTTACAGGAATATAGTCACTATCAAAGCGGGATTTTACAAGAGTTACAAATCTGAAAAGGGCGTTTATCTTGAACCGGAATCAATTTCGTTCGGGAATATGTCGCAAGAGAAATTCGAGGAAGTTTATAATCGCGTTCTTGATGTGATATTGTTAGACGTGGGCGGGACAAGCGAAGAAATAGAACGAGAAATCTTAAATTATATATAGGAATAATCATGGCAGAAGATAACAAATTAGCAACTGGCGCGCCGCCACAAAACAATAGTCCCGACGAAATAGTGAATCAAAACGTTGGGGATGAGATAACAGACCCAGACCATCCGGATTTTTTGCCATTTTAGAAAACAATCGAGAGACAGACGGGGAAACCTGTTACAATTTGTTAATAAAGGGAGAATGAAATGAGTTCAACAACACTAAAACGGCTCAAGGAACATAACGCCTGCGTGGATAGATATAAACATCTACTCGACTACCTGGGTAAGACTAAAGCCGACAACGAGGAATTGCCGTTAGCTATAATTCTAAAGTCAAATGGCATTGAAGATGCAATCTGGGCTTTAAGAACGCTAAAAGATTGTGATAAAGAAATTAGGTTGTTCGCCGCCGATTGTGCGGGACATGTTTTAAAGCATTTTGAAAAGAAACACCCTAACGACAAACGTCCGAGAGAGGCAATCAAAGCGGCTCGGAAATTTGCGAAAGGTGAAATATCAAGAAGTGATTTAAGAAATGCTGCTGCTTATGCTTATGCTGCTGCTGCTGCTTATGCTGCTTATGCTGCTTATGCTGCTGCTTATGCTGCTGCCGATGATGCTGCTTATGCTGCTTATGCTGCTGCCGATGATGCTGCCGATGATGCTGCTTATGCTGCTGCTCGTACTAAAGAAAAAGAATACCAAAAAAGGATATTCAAAAAATATTTTTGTAAGAAGCGCCAACGAGGCTCAGGACAAAAATAACTAATTAGTACGCGCCCGGTTTTTGAGATTTCCGGGCGTTGTACTTCTCCCAAGAATCTTGCCGGGTGTGATGAGCCCGGCAAGTATTATTTGGAAATATAAATAGTTCTTAAACATTGTGAGAGAGTTGAAATGCACGAAAAGATTTACAGAAATGGGTGGTGGGCTTTGTATTGCGGACAATGCGGAGCAAGGGGCATAACAGTATCATATGATGAGATGTAGACTTTG
>SDBS01002604.1_pt1 | contig 17975 bp, 15 predicted proteins | sample 2277091 | NCBI WGS metagenome assembly SDBS01 (sample SAMN10404972, study PRJNA504765) | marine sediment metagenome | isolation source: marine sediment core GS10_PC15, 163 cmbsf | place: Arctic Ocean: Southern Knipovich Ridge | collected 2010 | reverse complement strand
CGATATTGATCGGCGGCCTGTTTCGAGAGCGAACCGTAAGCTCGCGCGGACAGGTTCCCGTGCTCGGGGACATTCCCGTTCTGGGACTGCTCTTCCAAAACAGAAGCGATCAGACCGTTCGCGAAGAGGTCATCATCCTGCTGACCGTACACGTGCTCAAGAACACCGACCAGGAGCGCGACAGTCACGCCGCTCTGCTCGAGGACGTCGAGCGAATCCGCGTCGGCGGCCGCCTGGGATTGCTCGGCACGGGCCGCGAGCGGCTGGCGCAGGCGTTTTACCAGGAAGCAATCCGCCAGGTCGAAGACGGTCGACTCGACCGCGCTCTGCTGAACGTGCGATTGGCGCTGCACAACTATCCCAAGCACATAACCGCGTTGAAGCTGAAGGAACGCTTGCTCGGCCGGCGGATGTGGGATAGCGACGGTTCGCGAAACCGGGCGTTCCTGCTCAACATGATTCAGCGCGAAGAGATGTCTCCCGCGGAGGCGGATCGGTCGGGACTGCTGGGTCGGCCTCCCCTGGACTGGCAGACCCTGCTCGAGGAAGAGCCGACGCCGATCACGGATGAACAGGTCGAGGAGCCACAATGATCGACCGGCGGATTCGATACCGGCTTGTCCGAACATCGAGATTGACCACGGCGATCTCCCTGTCCGCGCTGGTCCTGTCGACGGCAGGCTGCCAGAGTACCCAGCGACGCGCCCGCGAGGAGTCGTTGGAGCGCTGGAACCAGGTACGCGCTCAGGTGCAGGTCAAACTTGCTTCGGACCAGTTGTCCTCGGGGCAGGTCGAAAGTGCCGCCGGCGCGTTGACCAAGGCCGCCCGGCTTGATCCGGAGAATCCGAAACTGCGCATGTTGCAGGCCCGGGTGTGTCTGGCGCGCGGCGACGACTATGGTGCCCAACGCTTGCTCGAATACAGCGGCGGCCAAGGCTCACGAGACGGCGAAGACGAATACCTTCTGGGAGTTATTCGCCAGCAAAGGCTCCACTGGGACGACGCGTATAACCACTTCGTTCGTGCGGCCAACACCGAGCCGCACGAGATCACCTACCTCGTTGCCGTCGTCGAAAACATGCTCCAGCTCGGCGAGGCGCGCGAGGCGTTGTCGCTAATGAGATCGCACGAAAACGAGTTCGGGTGGACACCCGCTTATCAAGCCGCGATCGCGGAATGCCAGGAGCAACTCGGCGATTGGCGGGCGGCGGCGGCGGCCTGGGAGAAGATCTCTGACGCCGAGGTCGATGACTCCGTGTGTGAGAGGCTCGCGATCGCCTTCTGTCGAGGCGAGCGGTGGCCCGAGGCCATCCCGCTGCTTCGAGGCTTGCTGGAAGGGCAAGCCCCGGAATCAGCGCCGCATCTCCGCATGCTCCTGGCCAAGTGCCTGCTCGAAACCGGGCAGTTGATTCCCGCCCAGGATCAACTGAGCGGCGTGCTCCGCGAGCAGCCCGAAAACACGCCGGCGCTGCGCCTGCTGGCACGCGTATTCGCGGAACAGGGGCACTATGCCCGCGCCGGATTGACGGCGGAGCGAGTCCTGCGACTGGCACCGACCGATCTTCAGGTCGCCGAGCTGGTCGCCGCCCTGGCTTGGCGCACCGGTGACGAGTCCCGCGCGCTCGAATTGGCACGGCAGATCGTACGGGCCGAGCCCAATCGACAGAATCCGATCGCCGAATACATCCTCACGCAAACCCGAGCCGGTCGGGACGAAGCGCCGGACTGACCCCGCGTCGGCCGAATGCCCACTTCCTATCGTGGTACCGCTGCATCTGGTGAATTCGTCCACTCGTTGCACCGCTGAAGCCATGGGGCACCCGAGGCGACGTTCGTTCCCGCTCCGCCTGTTGCACGGCGTGCAATCGCGCCCAATTCAGCCCGGTTCATTCGAATTCCGCCGGCAGGAGGCCTTCGGCGACCTCGCGGAGGGCCTTTCGATCGACGATGCGAATCCGCTGCTGATCAGCCGACTCGATCAGGCCGCTATCGACCAATCGCCGAAAGGTGCGCGAGAGCGTCTCGCTGGTCAGATTTAGATGGCTGGCGAGGTCTTTTTTCAGCATGGAGAGTGCGAATGCCTCGCGGCCGCCGCTCTTGTCGGTGCGAAGCAGGTGCCCGGCGACACGCCCGGTGGCGTCACGCAGGACGATATCCTCGAGCAGGCCAACCAATTGGCGAACCCAGAACGCCATTCCCTCGGTGAATTGCAGGCAGAGTTCGTGGTTTCGTTCGAGCAGGTCGCGGAAACGGTCGGTCGGCAGCAGGGCGCAGGTCGTGTCCTCCAGGGCCTGGGCGTAGGCGGGGCAGGAGAATTGCCCGATGGCGGCTATCTCGGCGAAGGTCATCCCCGGTTCGGCGAAGTGCAGAACGTGGTCCTTGCCGTTGGGTGCGATCTTGTAGACGCGGACGAGCCCGCTGCCGACGCAGAAGATGCCGGGGCATTCGTCGCCTTGCCGGAAAATTGTCGAGTTTTTCTTGAAGCGTACGGTCCGCGCGCGGTCGGCCAGGAGTTCGAGCGAACTCTGTGTTAAGCCTTTGAAAAGGCCGCACTTACGGATTATGTCCAGTGCCGTGGCATCCATCGCGTTTGCTCTTTCTCAGAAAAACTTTCGCGGGCTTGATCCAGGTCAAGGTCCTCGGACGCCCTTTTTCCGAAACTCCACATGCGTTGGTGAGTGAACCTGGCGATCGGTCTCACCCGGAGGACGAATCGGTGCTGCGTGAAATCGTAACGATAGACGAGGCCCTGTGCGACGGCTGCGGGCAATGTGTACCGGCCTGCCACGAGGGTGCGATTCGAATCATCAACGGCAAAGCTCGGCTGATCGCCGACCGTCTCTGCGACGGTTTGGGCGACTGCCTGGGGCACTGCCCACGGGACGCGATCAAGGTGGAGCGACGCGAGGCGGAAGATTTCGATGAAAACGCCGTCGCGACGCACCTGCGCTCCGGCGATTTGCAGGCCGCAGCGGTTGAATCGGCCGGCTGCCCGTCTGCTCGATCGAGCGTTACTACAACTACAACTCCACCACGAAACTCGGGCTGTCCGGGTGCGCGCTTCGCGCAGTTTGCCGGGAAAGATGGGGTGTCGGGCACTGCGGCCAGGGCCGATTGTAGCGCCGATCCCGGACAGCCGACTGCCCTGACTCATTGGCCGGTGCAACTGCGTCTGCTGCCCGCGACCGCTCCCGTGCTGCGTGGGGCGCGTTTGTTGGTCGCGGCGGACTGTGTGCCGGTTGCGTACGCGGATTTCCACGCCCGAATGTTGCGGGATCATGCGGTGGTTATCGCGTGCCCCAAGTTGGATGATACGACTGGGTACGTGGAGAAGCTGGAGGCGATGATCCGCGAGAACGATTTGAAAGATATTACCGTCGCGCACATGGAAGTTCCCTGCTGTACGGGGATACTACACGCGGTGATCGAGGCCCGTCGTCGCGCTGGCAGCAACGTGCCGATCAATGATCTTATGGTCAGCACGCGTGGTGAGCTGATTTCGAGAGGGCAGATCTGAAGGGGCGCATCGCCAGCGTGCTGTCTCAAGAAAATCGCATCGAATGGATATCGTGAAGACCGCTGAACACGCTCGAATGCGTAACACCGGACGGGCTGAAGCCCGAGGCTCTTCTCTCAGATGCGATGCGTTAATTCTGAGACAGAGCACTAGCGTGGCGCATGGCTGAATTGACATCACCTGCCGGCCGCTGGTCGGCGTGATCACATAAATCGAAAGGAGTCGTAAGAATGTTCTGCAACCAATGTGAACAGACCGCTCATGGGACCGCCTGCGTGGATACGGGCGTTTGTGGAAAAGACCCGGACATGCAGTCCCTGCAAGAGATACTGCTCTATGGCCTGAAGGGCATGGCGGCCTACGCGCACCACGCGCGGCGGCTGGGATGTGTCGACGAAGAGGTCAGTGCATTCATCGAGGAGGCCCTCTTCGCCACGGTCACCAACGTGAATTTCGACATCCCCAGCCTGTTCGAGTTGGTGCTGGAGTGCGGCCGAAAGAACTTGCGAGTGATGGAGATGCTCGACGAGGGGCACGTGAAGCGCTTCGGCGGCCCATCTCCCACGACGGTTTTCGAGGGGACCAGGGCGGGACGCGGTATTCTCGTCACGGGGCACGATCTGGTTGATCTCGATGATCTGCTCAAGCAGACCGAGGGCACCGGAATCAACGTCTACACGCACGGCGAGATGCTACCGGCACATATGTACCCGGAGCTTCGCAAGTACAAGCATCTGGCCGGACACTACGGCGGCGCCTGGCAGAAGCAGAAGCGGGAGTTCGCGGAGTTCAGCGGCCCGGTTCTCGCGACCACGAACTGCCTGCTGATCCCGCGCGAGGACTATCAGGATCGGCTCTTCTCGACGCGCGTTACGGCGGTGCCGGGCGGAAAGCGCCTAACGTCCAATGACTTCTCCGAAGTCATCGAGTGCGCCCGGAAATGCGAGCCGCTGCCCGAGAATCCGGTCACCGAATCGACGATCGGGTTTCATCACTCGGTCGTGCTGGGGCTGGCCGACCAGATTGTCGCGGCGATTAAGGCTGGGAAACTCAGTCACTTCTACCTGATCGGTGGTTGCGACGGGGCCGAGCCGGGCCGCAACTATTTCTCAGAGTTTGCCCGCAACACGCCGGCCGACTCGATCATTCTGACACTCGGCTGCGGGAAGTTCCGCATTCGTGATTACGACTACGGCACGATCGAGATCGAGGGTGCCGGCCCGATTCCGCGCTTGCTCGACATGGGGCAGTGCAACGACGCTTACAGCGCAATCAAGGTGGCGGAGGCGTTGTCGAAGGCGTTTAACTGCGGCCTGAACGATCTGCCGTTGACGATCGTGCTGTCGTGGTTCGAGCAGAAGGCCGTTGCGGTGCTGCTGACACTGCTGGCACTGGATATTAAGGGAATTCGCATCGGCCCGGCGGCGCCGGCGTTCATTTCGCCCAACGTTTTCAAGATCCTTCAGGACAAGTTCGACCTGAAACTTACCGGCCCGGATCCGCTCGTCGATCTGACCGTTGCCGGATCGGCTGCCGGGTAAGAGGCTCATGATGGAGGCGGCGGCGAACATGATTCAGGGGCGCGGGTCGCGGAAACTCCGCCGCGACCTGCGCATACTCGCGAAGTTCATAGCCGTGTTCTGCCGGCACCAACATCGTCGCGCGGCGAAGAGCGAGTTGTCGCTCAAAACGCACAACCTGGTCGCGATCCATGGCAAGCCGCTGGATTTGTGTCAGGAATGCGGCAAGCTCCTGACCCACGCGTTTGTAAAGCGCACGCACTGTCCGCTGGAGCCCAAGCCCGATTGCAGGAAGTGCCCGACGCACTGCTACGCACCGAATTACCGCGAGCAGATTCGTGAGGTCATGAAATACTCGGGCCGCCGGCTGGTCTTGTGCGGACGATTGCACTATTTGTTCCACTTGTTCGGTTGAACGGACTGCCGTCCCCGGGGCGAAGCGGGGACGTGCTTTCAGACTATGTTCGGGACGGAACCCGGACGCTCGCAACTCTTGCGGCGGGCCGTCATGATGGCGGTCGCCGCTCTTGCACGTTTGTGAACTGCTATCGGGGGCAGAGCGCTTGGCGTGCCTCTGCTTCGGGATAGCTTGTTTTGGAGCCGGGCTTTCAATGCCGGCGGATCAGAAGGAGGAACCCATGTTGAAACCCAGGACCACTCTATTGTTAACGGGCGCCGCTCTACTTGGCGCTCTGGTCGGACCCGCCGCGGCGCAGACCGGCGTTCTGGCGGCCCCATCCGAGGAAACCGAAGCCTGCCTGGAGTGCCACCGCGGCGAGGACCCGTCGATCTATCAGCAGTGGGGCTCGAGCAAGCACTTCGGCGCCAACGTCGGCTGCTACGAATGCCATGCCGCCAAGGAGGGCGAAACCGACGCCTTCGAGCACAACGGCATGGTGATTGCCACGATCGTCTCGCCGAAGGATTGTGCTCGTTGCCATCCGAAAGAGACGAAGGAGTTCATGGATTCGCACCATTCCAAGGGCGCCCGGATACTCGGCTCGCTGGACAACATTCTGGCCGAGGTCGTGGAGGGCAATCGGGGCATGGTTACTCCGGGGTTCCCGCATGGAAACAGCGCGGCCGCCGTCAGTGGATGCTGGCAGTGTCACGGCTCGCAAGTCAAGGTTCTCGGCGACGGCAAGCTCGACCCGGCGACCTGGCCGAACACCGGGATCGGCCGGATCAACCCCGACGGTTCGGAAGGTTCCTGCTCGGCGTGTCACTCACGCCACGCTTTCTCGGTGGAGCAGGCGCGTCACCCGGACAACTGCGGCAAGTGCCACATGGGCCCGGATCACCCGCAGAAAGAGATCTTCTACGAATCCAAGCACGGGATCGCGTTCACCGCTCACCAGGACGAGTTGAACATGGACTCGCCGAAGTGGGTGGTGGGTGAGGACTACAGCCAGGCTCCGACCTGCGCGACTTGCCATATGAGCGCAACGAAAGAGCAGCCGGTCACGCACGACGTCGGTATGCGCATAAGCTGGAACAACCGGCCGGCGGTCTCGATCCGGCCGGAGGTGAGCGACAAGAAGATGGGCCTGCCCGGTGCGAGCGTCGGTTGGCAAACGCGTCGCGGAAACATGAAGGACGTCTGCCTCAACTGCCACCAGCAGCAGTGGGTTGACAATTTCTATGTGCAGTACGACAACCTGATCGAGCTGTATCACGAGAAGTTCGCCAAGCCCGGCCTGGAATTGTACAACCTGGCCAAGCCGCTGATTCGTCCGGTCAAGTTTTCCAACAAGATCGACTTCACGTGGTTCGAATTGTGGCACCACGAAGGTCGCCGTGCTCGCCATGGCGCGTCGATGATGGGGCCGGACTACACGCATTGGCATGGCACGTACGAGATCGCCCGGAACTTCTACACGGAATTCGTCCCCGAGCTGGAGGAGTTGATTCACCAGGGGAAGGCGTCGGGTGATCCGACGAAGGTCAAAGCCGCGGCGGCGCTGGCGAAGAAACTGGACGAGATTCTGAACTCGGAGAACCACCGCTGGTTCCTGGGCAAGCTGGATCCGGCGGAGCAGGCTCGCCGCAAGCAGCAGGCGGAGGAGTTCAAGAAGCGGTACGAGTAGGGTCTGGGTGGATGGTCGGTATTGGTGGGCACGGACAAGCCGGGCTTGGCCGTGGCACCCAGTTGCATCTGTGGGACGGGCGCTGGCCGGTTAACTGATGGCCGCCAGCGCCTGCTCGATGTCGGCGATGAGGTCGGCTTCGTCCTCCAGGCCGACGGAGAACCTGATCATGGTGGGCGAGATGCCGGCCTTACGCATCTCGTCCGCGCCCAACGCGGAATGCGTGGTCGACGCCGGGTGCGTGACGATCGTCTTGGTGGTTCCCAGATGCGTCGCGTGGGTCATGAGCTGGAATGAGTCGATGACCTTGACGGCGTCCTGAAGGGTTCCCTGGAGCTCGAAGGACATCAGCGAGCTGTAACCCTTCATCTGCGTTTGCGCGAGCTGGTGGTACGGGTTGGTTTCGAGCCCGGGATAATTGACTGATCCGGCCAGCGGGTGTCCGTCCAGGAACCGAGCGAGCGACAGCGCGTTGCTACAGTGCCGAGCCATTCGCAGCGACAGGTGCTCCAGCCCATTGAGGTTCAGCCACGCGGTGAGCGGAGGCATGGACGGTCCCAGGTAGCGCATCGGCCCCCCACGAATGCCTGCCACGACCTTCTCCGGGCCGCAGATGATCCCGCCGAGAGCCGACGAGTTTCCGCAGATGTACTTGGTGGTCGAATGAACGACGATATCCGCTCCCATGCGGGTCGGCGTCTGCAAGGCCGGGCTGCAAATCGTGTTGTCCGCGATCATCGGAATATCGGCCCGCTTGGCTATCTCCGCGAGCGCGGGCAGATCCGCAATGAACAACCCGGGATTGCTCGGGCTTTCCACGAAGAGACACTTCGTTCTCGGCGTGATGGCCGCCTTCCAGGCATCGAGCGATTCGGGATTGGTGACCCAGTTGACCTTGATCCCCATCTTCCTGAACCCTTCATTGAACAGCCCGAACGTGCCGCCATACACTCGGTTCGAGGCGACGAACTCATCGCCGGTTTCGAGCAGATGGTGGAACAGCAGGAAGATGGCGGCCATTCCGGATGACGTTGCGATCGCGGCCTCGGTCTGCTCCAGCGCCGCCATGCGTTTCTCAAACACCTGGACGGTCGGGTTGTCCCACCGTCCATAGGTGAAGCCCGGCTTCTTGGCGGCGAAGATCTCGGCCGCCTCCTGCGCATCCGCATAGGGATAGGCGACCGACTGATAGATCGGAACCGAGATGGAATCGGGCTGAAAACCTTCATGCCCTTCGTGAATCGCGATTGTGTTGAACCCACGCTCGTTCATGAGACCCTCCGCAAGTAGGCTTCCGCCCGTGGTTTCCAGTGAATCGAGGCGTGCATATGCTACTGCGCCGACGGCGGTCCGCACAAGTCTCGCGGCGACGGTTGCAAAATCAGCCCGCGTGGCGATAGTGAGCAGCGGCAGCGTGGCGGGTACACCACGCGCCACGCAAGCGGAGGTTTTCATGCAAACCGAGACGACTTACGAGCAGGCCGTATCGAGACGGTTTCCCGAGCAGGTGGCGATCGCGATCGCGAAGGATTCCACCGGCAAGCACAATCCAGTCACGGTCAGTTGGACCATGCTGGTTTCTCAGGAGCCGCCGATGATGGCGGTCGCGGTCGGCAAGGCGCGTTATTCCGCCGAGGCAATTCGCAAGTCGGGCGAGTTCGTGCTGAGCTTTCCGTCGTCGACGATGACCGAGGAGATGCTCTTCCACGGGACGAAATCCGGCAAGGAGATGGACAAGCTGGCCGAAAGCGGGACCGCGACGCAGCCGGCGACCCAGATCGACAGCGTCGTGCTATCCGACGCCGTCGCCAATTTCGAGTGCAAGCTCGAATCGGAGCACGCCGCCGGTGATCACATCATCTTCGTCGGCCGGGTCGTGGCGTCACATGCGAACGAGGACGCTTCGGTGCGGCGACTCTACGCGCTTGGGAATGAACAGTTCGGCGGCGTGGTGGGTGGTTAGAGCTTGGGTAGCGTCGGCCCCCAGCGGCCGACGTTGATAGCCGAGGAGCATTCCCTGGCCTACGTCGGCCGCGGGGGGCCGACGCTACTACGCGTCGCTACTGCGCGCAAGACAAAGCGTGACTCAACACTACGCCGATGGACGGCTTTCGGTCACGCGCTGGATTCTGTCCATCAATTCGCCGAACCGCTCGAAGTTTAGCGCCTGGGGTCCGTCGCTGAGCGCCTTGTCGGGGTCCGGGTGAATCTCGACCATGATCCCGTGTGCGCCGCACGCCAACGCCGCTTCCGACAACGCGGGTACCCAGCGCCAGGTTCCACACGCGTGCGAAGGGTCAACGATCACGGGCAGGTGCGTGCGCTCGCGCGTGACCGGCACCGCGCTCAGGTCCAGTGTATTGCGCGTCGCGGTCTCGAACGTGCGTATGCCGCGCTCGCAGAGGATCACCTGCTGATTGCCGTGCGCGAGGATGTACTCGGCGGCTGCGAGCCATTCGTCGATGGAGGCCATCATCCCGCGTTTGAGCAGCACGGGCCGATCCACATGCCCGACCTCTTTCAGGAGCGAGGAGTTCTGCATGTTGCGGGCACCGACCTGGAGGATGTCGGCCTGGCGGGCGACGCGCTCGACGTCCGCCGGGTGCAGAACCTCGGTCACGATCGGCAGCCCGAAGGCGTGCCCGGCTTCCTCGAGCAGGTCGAGCCCCTCATAGCCGAGACCCTGAAACGCGTAGGGCGACGTGCGCGGCTTGAAGCAGCCTCCCCTCAGAATCTGACCGCCCTGGTCGCGCACGATTTGGGCACAGGCGAACACCTGCTCGCGTGATTCGACCGAGCAGGGGCCGGCGATAATCACCGGCCGTTCGCCGCCGATTACAACCGACCCGACGTGGATTTGCGTGTCCTTCACACGATTGGCGCGCGACACGAGCTTGTAGGCCTTCTTCTCCAGCATCTGGAGGACGGCGGGTGCGGGGCCGGCCGGGTCGGCCGGTGTCTTCGAGGGTCGGGTTTTCTTCCTACGTGGCGGGCGCGGCTCGACGACCGGTTCGCCCTTGCGCGTGCGGGTCGGATAAGACCCGAGGATTTTCATGAAACTCGTCTTGGCCGCCAGCATCCGCAGCGCCTGCTCCACCCGGTCTTCGGAGACATTTCCCTCGAAGTCGACGTAGAAGAGGTACTCCCAGGGCGTGTTGGCGCGCGGTCGGGACTCCAGCTTGGTGAGGCTCAGATGATGCTGGGCGAGGACGTTCAGACCCGCCAACAGCGCCCCCTCCTCATGGCGCGTCGCAAAGACGATTGACGTCTTGCACGGTATCCGCGCATCGAAACGCATCGCTTCGCGGGCCACGATGACGAAGCGTGTGTAGTTCTCCTTCTGGTTCGCGATTCCGCGCTTGATGACGGCCAGTCCATAGAGCCGGGCGGCCTCTTCGCTGGCGATCGCCGCCTCGGACATGTCCTGGTCTTCGCGCAGCTTGCGCGCCGCGAGCGCGGTGTCGGCGAAGGATTCGACGTGGCAGTGCTCCAGCGAATCCAGAAAGATGCCGCACTGCACCAGTGCCTGGGGGTGCGAGTAGATTCGTCGGATGCGGCTGATCGGTACGGGCTCGAGCGCGACCAGGCAGTGCTCGATCTTGTAGATTTCCTCGCCGACCAGCGCGAGGTTCATTCGCGCCAGCAGATCGTAAGCCTCGTTGATCGAACCGGCGGTGGTGTTTTCAATCGGGAGCACGGCGTAATCAAGTTCGCTGTCGCGCAGAGTTTCGAGCATCCCCTGGAACGAGCGGCAACCCTTGAATCGCACGTCGGCATCGCGCGTGGAGAAGTGTTTGATGCCCGCCAGGTGGCTGAAGGCGCCGTCGGTCCCCTGGTATCCGACCACGAGCGCCTTCTGTGCTGCCCGGTCGGGGTTTTGTCGATCAGCCAGGTGCTCCTGCTGTCGTCTGACGGAGAAATCGAGAATCTCGCGAAACAGGCGTGTGACCAGGTATCCGTCGAGCCCCGCCGCCTTGGCTCGGTCGACCACGCGTGAGAGCAGTTCCTCTTCTCGCTCCAGGTCGCGCAGCCCGTCCGTGCCGTCGACCTTCAACTCGCCGATCTCGTTGACCGCCTTCTGGCGATCGGCCAACGAACACACGATGCGCTCGTCGATCTCATCCAACCGCTTACGCAGGTTGCCGAGTTCCTCGTTCATGCTGCGATCCTCCGTCGCCGACATGTTCGGCACGATTCGGACTTGTGAATACCGGGGTGGCCGCCAGATTGTATCGGCATTAAACGCTCGCGAGGACAAGCACTTACGCACCGACCGTCGGATCTGAGAAACCGATCGCTATTGCGCTGTTTCAGATTCAACGTATCGCATGTGAAGGAAGAGCCTTGGGCTTCAGCCCGTCCGGTGTGACGCACTCGAGTATTGTGCAGGGGACGGTTTTCGACCATCTACATCGGCCGCGGGGGGCCGACGCTACCACCCACGCAAAGTAGGACCCAAGACGAGCCCGGTCAGGCCAGGAACGCGGCTCGCGAGAGCGGGGATCGGATCAGAATCCTGCCAACACGCCGACGTCACGCGCGAATTGTTGTGCGGCTCGCTCCACGTCCCGGCTCCAATCTCCGGCACCGGCCGTGGCCTGGTCGGTGTTCCGGAATGCGTAAATGACGGAACGGGAAGCATTTACGATCGCGCCGCTTCCGTCGGCCCGGAAACAGGGGCGCACCGTGTCCGCCGTCCCGCCCTGGGCACCAAAGCCGGGAACCAGGAACGGCGTGGAGGGCATTGAGTCGCGCAACGCCTGGGTGCTGGCGGCGTCTTTCGCGGCCACCACCGCGCCGACGCACGAGAGCCCGCTTTCGCCTATCAGCCCCGGGTCATCTCCCCAGCTTCGCACCAGCCCAGCCATGTGTTCATAGAACTTCCGGTCGCCGCCGAACTCGTGTACCAGGTCGGCTCCGGGATCCGACGGCCGCACCAGAATGTACATCCCTCGCCCGTGCTCGCGAGCGACCTCGATGAACGGGCGGATGGCGTTTTCGCCGAGATAGCCGGCAAGCGTGACGGCATCTGGGATTCGGTCCGGATCGATGTCGGTGAATGTGGCCTGCCCCAGATGCCCGCGTGCGTAGAGCTTCGCCGTCGAACCGATATCGCCGCGTTTAACGTCGCCGATCACGAGCAGGCCGTGCTGGTGTGCGTGCGCGACCGTGCGGTAATACGCGCCCACTCCCGCCTCGTGAAAGGCCTCGAAGAACGCGGAGTTGATTTTGACGATCGGAATGTGGGCGGCGACGGTGTCGATCACCGTCCGAGAGAACGTCTCGAGCGCATTCGCCGCTGATTTCAGGGTGTCGTCATTCGGCTTCAACTCGCTGGGCAACCGCTCCAGCACGGGATCGATGCCGACCACGGCAGCGGTCCGCTTCGCGCGGATCGCCTCCGCCAGCCGATCGGAAAAGCAGATAGTCATATTTGCGTTCTTCGCCTCCAGTTGCAGGGGTTCGGCGCCGGTGACCGTAGCGGCTACCACCAACGCTCGTCGTCATCGGCGCCGGCGCGCTCGTCGCCGCCGTCGGCATCGGCTTCGTGACTCGGCTTGCCGGGGTGATCGGCCGCATCATCGGTTCCGGAATCGTCGGCGGCGAGATCGTCGTCGATCGCGCTTCGTGTGTCATCTCGCGCGCCGGCGTCGCTCTCGTGGTCCTCCGCGATCCCTCCGTGTTCCGGCTCCGGCGTGTCGAACAACGAGGACTGCGCCGGTGCGATCGGCGATGCCGGGGGCGTCGCGACCGAGTCCACGGAATCAGCGGCGAGCACGTCCGTGGATTTCGGCGGTGCGCTCGGCGCTGCGGCGATCGCCGGCGGGGTCGGATCGCCGAGCGGAGTCGTCAGCGGTCGCTCGGGTGCGATCGTCGTCGGCGTTTTCAGAATCGCCGGCTTTCTACGCGAAGGTTTCCGCGTGGACGCTTTGCGCGTCGCGGCACGCTTCTTTGTCGCGGGGCGTTTCTTCGTCGAGGCGCGCGTGGCGCCGGTCTTCTTCTTCACGGTCGTCTTGCGCGCCTTGCCTGCCGTCGACTTCCTGGTGGCCTTCGTCTTGGTCTTCTTCCGAGTGGCTTTCTTCTTTACGGTTTTCTTCTTTGCGGTCTTCTTGCCGGTTGATTTCTTCTTCGTCGTCGCCTTCTTCTTGACCGCCTTCTTCTTCGTTACCTTCTTCCGGGCGACTTTCTTTGCCGAGGTCTTCCTTCGAGCGGTCTTCTTTGCGGGTGATTTCTTCTTCGCTTTTTTCTTCACCGCTTTTGTGCCGGCCTTGCGAGTCTTGACGGCCTTTTTCTTGACGGCTTTCTTCTTTGCTACCTTCTTCTTGGCGGCTTTGCCGCTAGCCTTGGCCCGCTTCTGCTTAGCCATGCTCAGCCCTCGTAACAGTCGTGAAAATCCAGACAGCTTATCCACGATCGCCGGGCTCGGTCCCGGCGCGGTTGACCTGTTCGAGCCGCACGTCCCGTAAAATCGCTCACCGGGTCGCGCAGCGGATTATGCCTTCCGCCACACCGGCGCACAAGCTTTTCCGGGCAACATGTTCTGACGCGTCGGCACGGGCTTATAATGCAGACTGATGTCAGGGAGATCAATAGTGACGAATCTGTATTGTGGTCGGCTCGCGCTGGGTGGGTTGCTCGGAGTCGTGCTCGCGGTGTTGGGCTGCTCTGATTCGGGCGGACAGTCCGCCGGCGCGGCCACGCCGGATCCGCTGGCCGATGCTCCAGCGGAATGGGACGCGTTCCTGAGCTGGGCCGAGGGGAAACTCCAAGGCGGGACATCGTCGGCGCCGCTCCCAGAATCGCCGAAGCTCGCCCGGCCGGAAAAGCAAATACTGCGTCTGGCGGATCGATCAATGTTTCGCCGGGCGGTGAAGAGCGCCGAATGGACCGCTCCTCCGGACGGCGGCGACGTATTGGCGGAAATCGGCCCGTTCCGAAGCAGTCAGGCGGGGCCGAATTGCAGCGTCACGCGCTCGGCAAAGGCATCTCCCGACGGCAAGCAGTCGCTATCCCTCAAGCTCCGAGGCTTCGCGGTGCTTCGTGAGGAAATCGGCAGCATCGAATTGACCGCAGTCGTGCCCTTCGGAAAACACCTCGTTCTCAAATGGAGTAAGGCCGGCAGCATTCTCGTCCCGGTCGAATCGCATGATGAACCGTTCACCGTGCGCGTGCTCGCCGACGAGTTGGCCGAGTGGCAGGGGCCGCTGAACGAAATCTCGATCATCCTGGACGGATACTCCGCAGAGCAGCCGGTGGAGATTCGCTCAGTGCGTTTCCTTCCCCGGGAGGCGTCGTACCCCGCCGCGATCGGCCTGAAGCGCGTGCGCCTGGGTCACGAAATCCGCTCGGCAATCTATGCCCACTGCCCGTCGACGGTCTCGTTCGAAAACGTGCTGGTGCCCGCCGATGGTCGATTCCAGTCGGGTATCGGTTTCGTGAGCGGTACCGAAGCGGGTGTTGAGCTGATCGTGGATCACGGAGGTGAGCAAACCGCCGTTCTCAGCGAGCGGATCAGTACCGCGGGAAGCTGGAGCGACGTCTCGGCGTCGTTGTCACGCTGGTCGGGAGAAACCGTAACGCTGATGCTCAAAGTCACCGGCACCGAGCCCGAGACGGTGGCGATCTGGGGCAACCCGACTGTGTACGAGCCGGTCGCCGATCCGCCCATCGTCGTGCTCTACCTGATCGATACGGTTGCCGCCGAGCACGTCAATCTGAACGGGTATGAGCGAGCGACCATGCCGCGTCTGTCGAGGATGGCGGCCGGGGGCGTGCGTTTCTCGCGGATGTACTCCAATTCGTCGCGAACCGTCGAATCGATCCCGGATCTGATGCTGTCGATGCCGACCGAACGGCACGGCGTTCACCACAATTCCACCCCGGCGCCGCAAGGACTCGTGACGCTCGCCGAGGCGGTGCGGGCCGGCGGATTCGCGACCGCGTCCTTCTGCACCAACGTCAACGCCGGTCCACGCCAGGGCATGGACCAGGGATTCGACACGTTCGTCGACAAGATCGGGTACTACTGGACCGCCGACGATCGCACCATTCCGCTCGAGGAAGTGATGGCGTGGGTCGCGGCGCATCGCGACCGCCCGATGTTCCTGTACATCCACACGGCCGAGCCGCACGCGCCCTATGCGCCGCCCGAGGGCTTCGCGGGCCGATTCGACGCGGATTACCGTGGCCGAATTGACGGCACGTACAACCGCGCGACGACCTTCAGGCTGATTCGCAATCCGCGGGCGCAGAGTCGTGACTTGCAGCATGTGAAGGCCCTCTACGACGAGGAGATTCTCTACAGCGACGCTCGTCTGGGCATGTTCCTGGACGGGTTGAAGCAAGCGGGATTGCTCGATCGATCGCACTTCTTCGTCACTTCGGATCATGGCGAGGAGTTCCTCCAACATGGTCACTGGGAGCACGGCGTGAATCTGCACAACGAGCAGACGCGCGTGCCGCTGGTGGCCTGGGGGCCGAGCTTCGCGCGCGGCGCGCGGATCGACGCGCCGGTGCAGATCCTCGATCTGATGCCGACCATTCTGGAGATGTTCGATCTGCCGGCGCCATACGAGTTGGCTGGCCGAAGCCTGCTGCCGGTGCTGCGACCCGAGCCGTCCGAGGCAGTGCTCGACGAGTTGAAGAGCCGCGGCATCTACGCCTCGAACCACAACTATCGCATCTCCCAGAAGCTGGTTGAGTACTCCGCGATCGGCGAGGGGCGCTGGAAACTGCTCTACGGCTACAGAGCGTTCCCCACACATCCAGGCGGGCCGCGATCACGTTTTCTCTTGTTCGACGTCGAGTCCGATCCGCGTGAAAGGCGTAACGCGATCCAGCAGAATCAGGGTGTGGCAAGGAAGCTGATTGAGGATCTAGTGCGCTGGCGGCTTGGGCAGCACGTCTATGATGCTGGTGCGGATTCGCCAACCGTGATCGACGCCCGGCAGATGCGAGAGATGGCGGCGCTTGGATACGTCGGGAATTCCGACGATGACGATTCCGATGAGCCGAACGATCCCGACAAGTTGCCCGGTCAGCGGCAGCCGTAGTAGTTGGCCGGATTGGTTCGGTAGCGGCCGAAGTCTCGCCAGTACTGTCCGGAACTCCGGAGCCACGATTGCGATTCCTATTACATCCTATTTGCGCGTCACGCGCCTTAGTGGTTTACTGGCCCGCATGGCACGCAAACGCGCCGGACTGGCACGCGTGCCAGCAAGCACGCTCGCCGACGCACAGCGACTCTTCGACCCCGAACTGTTGCTGCCGCTGTTCGAATCACTCAAGAAACGCGCCGGCATTCAGCCGCACGATCGCTGGCTGAAGTGCATGGCGGGCTTCAAGCACTTCTACTCCGAGTCGCGCGCGGGCATGACCATACAGATGTACATCGCGTTGATCGGGACGCTGCTGATCGCGCTCGAAACCGGCGCCAAGCCCACCAAGTACGCCTACGCGATGATGACGCACGTGGCCAGCGGCGCGACGTCGCTAAAGGGAGCACTGAAGGTAATAGAGAAACGCCAAGCCGAACGCGCTCGCGCCGCCGAGTCCATGCGCTGAATCGGCCCGGCAACCACGAGAGCTTGCCCGCCACCCAACCCCAGTTCAGAAATCCAACCCGCCACCAGACCCGTCACCCCACCCAAGTAACTCCCGTGCCGGGCAGCATTGACGAGACGTCGGCCGTGGCAGTTCAGAAACGCCTCAATGAACGCCCGGCGTGCGAGGGGCACGCCGCTACAGGACTTCCGCGGTGGATTGCTAATCAAACCTGCGTATCCAGGTCACCAGCCAGGGCTCGTACCCGAGTAGCTTGCAGACCCGCAGCATCGCCTGGTTCCCGATCCCGATGTACGCTTTCATGTATTCCGCACCGGCCTGGCGACACCACTCGTCGGCGGCGTCTTTGAGCGTGTGCCCGGTGCCTCGGCCGCGCTGCGGCGTGTCGACGTAGATCCCGTGGATGGTCCCGAAGGTTCGCTTGGTGAGCGGATCGGTTTGCAGCAGGCAGGTGGCGAATCCGACGACCTGCTTCGGCTCGCCCTCCTCGGCCAACAGGATGCACGACTTCCCGTCCTCGCCGCGCATCCACTCGAGCAATTGGCTGCGCAGTCCCTCCCGCTCGATGGGTCGCGCCTCGTAGTCGAGCAGCCACTCGGAGCCGATCGATTCGAACCAGTCCGTGATCCGGTCAATATCGTCGTCCTCGGTCATCGCTCGGATTGTGAGTTCCATCGCCGTCTCCATCGGCCCCCGGGCCGGCGATCTGCCACCGGCCGGTCATCGCCCGTGCCGGTGCATTGTCGCCGATTCCGCCCAGTATTCAAATCAGTTGTCACGGCGGTTGCACTTCGGCGTTTTTGGCGTCCTGGCGCCTTGGCGGTTCACTCCTTGCGGGTTGCTCGCAGGGCGGGGTCGGTCACACTTGCGTCTTGACGCTTCGTGCTTGGCGGCGATTGGCCGCAGCAGCCGGGCGATACAGGTGTTCAGTACGGTGTAGACCGCTTCCTCGTCGAGGTCGGCCAGGGCGCGCATTAGCTCGCCGGGCAGACAGACGTCACGAGCTCTCCGCCACTGAGCGAGCAGGTTCTCCAGCGGGCGTGGCAGGTCGCGGCCCGGATCGCAGATGACCCGCTGCACGTGCGCCCCCGGCGTGCGCAGCAGAAACGTCATCGCCAGCACGTACGCCTCGGATTCTCTGTCCAGCGGCATAACGGAACTCCACGCGTTTCCGACTTGGATTATGCATGTGGCCCAGCCGCCCCCGGCTGGGAGACGCTGAGTTTGCGATGGGTGCCAACAGCCGAGGGCGGCTGTTCCACAACATCCTCCCGCACGGCCTCGTCG
>SDBS01002603.1_pt1 | contig 17980 bp, 15 predicted proteins | sample 2277091 | NCBI WGS metagenome assembly SDBS01 (sample SAMN10404972, study PRJNA504765) | marine sediment metagenome | isolation source: marine sediment core GS10_PC15, 163 cmbsf | place: Arctic Ocean: Southern Knipovich Ridge | collected 2010 | reverse complement strand
TAAGCCACAAGGCCTTTCTATGCACCCCAAAAGACCGACACCCGATAATGCCGACAGAAGACATGGCCTTAAATGCGATTGATGGTAATATAGAATGGGTTGTAGTTGCCCCGCTCATCGTAGAAAATGGCAACGGAGGACCTGTTACTGTTTTTGCAAAGGTAGAGAACTAAAATGTATCCACGCCAACTTAAAAAGAAGCTAAGAGACAGGGAACTAACTATAGGTTCATGGTTGCAAATAAACAGTCCCATAGTGGCTGAAATTATGTCTAAAGCAGGTTTTGACTGGTTGGTTGTTGATATGGAACATAGTGCAATAAGCATCAGTGAAGCACAGTCGCTCATACAGATTATAGATCTGTCAGGATGTGTGCCATTGGTACGTTTGAGCAGTAATGATCCGACGCTGATCAAACGGGTGATGGACGCAGGTTCACATGGTATTATTGTTCCTAATGTTAATTCTACAGATGAGGCCGCTAAGGCTGTCAAAGCAACGCAATATCCTCCAGATGGTATGCGAGGTGTTGGCCTGTGGAGAGCTCAGGGATATGGATTCAACTTTGATGAATACAAAAAGTGGCAAGCATCAGAAAGTATTGTCATTGTCCAGATAGAGCATATTGACGCCGTTAATAATTTAGAAGCAATCCTCCGAACCGAAGGCGTAGACGGTTTTATCATAGGTCCTTACGATCTTTCCGCTTCATTGGGGACTCCAGGGGAGTTTGAACATCCCGATTTCCAGAAAGCACTGGAAAGAGTTCTTGAAGTTTCTAAAAAAATGGAGGCACTTATGGGAACGCATGTGGTAATGCCTGACGTCTCCGCGGTAAAAGAAAAAATCAAAGAAGGTTATCGATTCATCGCATACAGCATTGATACTTTGTTCCTTGGTCAATCATGTAGGGATGGCTTAAATCAAATCCACAAGGCCTTTAGATGTTTTTAGCTGTAACTAAAACATTGTCTTATGTCGGCGGCAGAGTCATTTCAGTAAGAACCTTCCAAAAACCTGATGTATACTTATTGCTTTTGCATGTCTGAAAAAACGCTACTTAAAGATTCCGTCGCATACAAGGAGGCGAGATGAATTTGATCGATCTCGCAAAACGTTGTATACGCAGCCTGTGCGGGCTTTTGTGGAAAATACGTACGATACTCCAGACGACTCCATGTCGCCTTTGTGCCGGGGCAACACGAAAGAGAGTTGCTTATCATCGCCTATTTCTTCAATGCCAAGATTGCGGATTTATCTTTGCGGGAGACTACCCCAACTTTTTGAGCAATCGTGGCATGGGACTTGTTGGTTCATGGGGTGGGGCAGAATCGGGCGGAGAACGGGAGGATTTTTTGGTCCGTATGATTTTTCGCGATTTCGGCCTGCATTCATACTTGCTATACGGTACAGGATCAACCGCTGCATTTCCTGCATTATTAAACGATGGTTTTGACGTGTATGGCTGCGACATAAGCAAAAGTGTCATTCGTTATCGTCAGCACAGTTTCGGAAAAAAGAGGTTCTTTCATGCCAGCATATTGGCTGCCAAACAACACACCTTTGATGCAGTTATTGCATGCGAAGTATTCGAGCATTTCCACAAACCTATAGCACAAGTTGACTGTATTGTCAAATCTCTCAAACCGGGTGGCGTTTTGTGTGGATGCACGAATTTTTACTTTGGCGGCGATATCGAAGACCGTCAAAAAATAGGTTACATGAGCCTCTTCGGCCATATAGCCTATTGGTCGGAAAGGTCGCTGGGCAAGTTCCTGGAAAATTACGGATTCGGGCTGATTATGTTTGAGATGGTTTGTCCGGGAAGCGTGAAACCAGACTCAAAATATGGCCAGCTATGTCCGAATAAACGAGTTTTCTTTGCAACGAATGATTCAAACAAAGTTCTTTGTCTTAGCAAACTCAGAGCTAAGTCGCCGATTCTTCCGATAGATGTTTCAACATACATATGGCCAGCGTAATGCTGGAGAAACAAACAAGAATAATCGAATGACATGTATTATAGATTGATAGGCGAGAACTTCTAAGCGATAAAACAACACGTGAATTTAAATGGTTTTTTGAATAATCCTCAGGCTGGTCTTGACCTGTAGTGGATAGCATGCAGTTTAGATCCTAAGATGGAAAAGCCAAGTCACAGGAGAGATTGAATGCACCTGAAGGAAAACCTTTACAAGAATACTTTCTATAATTATCTTTACAGAATCTGGACTTTAATTGTTGCTTTTTGTCTTTTTCCTTTTATCGTTCACCATTTGGGCTTAGCCGCAGCGGGTGTCTGGTTGCTTGTCAATTCTTTCGTTGGATATGTGGCGATATTAAGTTTGGGTATAGGTCCTTCCTTAACTAAATATGTGGCACAATTTCAAATGGAAAATAATAAGGAGAAATTAAACCAGGCTATAAGCACATCAGTTGTCATTTTTATAGTAATGGGCTTTATGGCCTGTCTTGCTTTTTTTATTGTTGGGCGTTTTATTATTCCATTATTTAATATTTCCGAAGAGTTGATAGATGAGGCAAAAACTATAACAAACATAGCTGCTGCAACTATGTTTGTCAGCTTTCCCATGAGCACTTTCACTGGCGTTTTACGTGGGCTGCAACGGTATGACATATTCTCATTAACAGGTATTGCCGCTTCGATATTGCAGATAATATTAACCGTTTTCTTTCTCTCCAGGGGTTATGGAGTAGTCACTTTAATATTAATAAATTCAGTCAGTTCTTTGTTCGGGTGGCTTCTTAATGCTTATTATGCTAAAAAACTTCTACCTTTTATGCGTATAAGCTTTTCTTTGACTGATAAAAAAATGAGAAAGACGCTCTTAAGTCTTGCCCTTCCAATATTTATCATCAATATATGCATGGGCATAATTTACCCTACAGATCGGTTAATAATAGGCTTTTTTCTCCCTGTAGGCCTTATAGTGTTTTATGAAACAGCTTACAGGATTTATAGACTGTTAGTCACTCTTCCTCAACTGTTGGCATCTGCAGTGATACCTGTGGCTTCCGAATTGGATGTAATGCGCGATTACAGGTCCCTTAGGAATCTTTTCATGAGAGGCACAAAATACATGAGCGCGTTTTTCCTGGCACTCGCAGTGCCTGTAATGCTGTTTTCAAAGCTGCTTCTCTATTACTGGATGGGAGAAGAATTTGCTCAATATTATTATCTTGTAGTTATTTTTACGCTACATCTATTTTTCAGCTATAATCATTTATTCTCTTATTATATCTTAGTTGGAATGAACAAGGTAACATTTACACTTTGGTATTATGTAGGTTCAGCCATTTTGAATTTGATACTAAGCTTTATTCTTGTACAACGAATTGGTTTGATGGGAGTTGTTTTGGGCACTACTATTTCGTACGTTGTTTTAGAGCCTGTCTTCGTTTGGTATAATTTGAAGGTTTTCGATGTTAGCCTTCGGGAATATTTGAAAAGGGTTCTCGGTAAGATTTATCCCCAGGTATTAATCATGGCTTTGCCGCTTTGTTTGTTGTTGCGATACTATTCCCCTCGAAATCTTGGTGAAGTGGCGGTACTTATATTTTTGAGCTCTGCGGCTTACTTGGTTCTTTTCTATTTCTCTGGTGTGGAAAAACAGGAACGAAAGGAGTTTCAGACGCTAATTACAGCAGCCAAACAATATGTTCGGAGCAAATTAAGGGTATTGTTGTCGTGAACAGGCAAACTAATGAGAAACTTCAGCACAAATATAACTCGCTGGAAAGATAATGCTCGTGCGGCTTTAACGTTGACTTTTGATGGGTGTTACACCAGTAGCTGGGAGTTAACTCATGACGTTTTCGCACGATATCATATGCCGTCAACGTGGTTCCTGGTTACAGGAACTGTAGGAGGAGTGCTTCAGGAGCGTTCGGTGGTCACTTGGGAAAAACTGAAAAAGCGGTCTCGCTTGGTAGAAATTGCATCTCATACAGTCACCCATCCCAGACTGAAACTTCCTTTCAGAAAGCGAATCTCTAACTATACTTGTTCACCGATCGGGAAATTCAAGAAGCTTTTTACATCTAATCTGGCCCAGAAGATAAAAAGGGTGGGCTCAAATATATACAGGGATTGTCAAGTAGTAAGCTATCTTGAAGTGCTTCGTGAAGCAGAAGAATCAAAGACTGCGATCGAGTTTTCTCTTAATCTAAAAGATGTATTTAGTTTTGCCTATCCAGGCGGACGGTACAATTCAAACTTGAAGAAAGGGCTGGCAGAGTTAGGTTACCTTTCAGCACGTTCAACAGAAGCTGGATACAATTTCGTGGACTCATTGGATTTCTATGCTTTGAAGAGCAAAGTCTGGGATCTTACCATAAATGCGGAACAGGCAAACCAGTGGGTGGATGATGCAATTGACAAAGGTGTTTGGCTTGTAGAAACTTATCACGTAGTAAGCCAGGAAGCAGCTGCAGGATATCGTTATGATACAACAGTTTCAGATTTTGATAATCACTTATGTTATGCAAACTCAAAAAACCTCTGGATTGATACTCAGCAGAACATCGTTAAGTATATTAGAGAAAAGCAAGCTACTGATGTACAAACTAAAGTGATATCTGACAAAAAGGTAGTATTGTCACTAAAAAACGGTCTCGATGCCTCAATCTATGATCAGCCTTTAACTTTGGAAACAGTTGTCCCTAATGCGTGGGGGGCAGTCACGGTAGAACAGGCAGGGGATATCCAGAAAGTGTTGCCCATAAAGAGTAATCTCTATTACAATGTATTGCCAGGCGATGACGAAATAACAATAACTTCCATTTAAGAAACTATGAAATATGAAATTAGAATCAATACGTCGATATAATCAACTCAAAATAGCCTTCGACCTCTTGAAAGAGTGCGAAGGTGACAGTATTTTGGATATAGGATGTGGCGATGGAGTCCTTGAACAATATTTCCCTCACCATCAGGTTATTGGAGTAGATATTTCCTCATCGGCGCTGAATAAAGCCAGGAAGAATGCCCCTTGGGCAAAATATATATTGGCTGACATGAGGAGCTTGCCATTAGAGGACGAGTTTGTAGATAATGTCGCTATGATAGCAGTCCTGGGAGGGGTACCAGAGGGTGAGGAAGCAAATGCCTTAAAGGAAGTTAACAGATTGCTCAAAAACGGAGGACATATAGTAATTCTTGTTTCGCAAAAGTGCCAACCCTATTCGTCTTTAGTTCCTGACAGGCTGTTTGGCCGAAACTGGAGGCATTTTGATGCCGAAGTTCTTCAGAAACAATTGACAGAGACCGGCTTCAAGATCAATAAGATCATCTTCGCGGGAGGGATTTTCAGCCTGTGCATGAGTCTGCTCAACTATTTCTGGAAGCGCTCCTGGCAATTTTTTACTAAAAGATTAACAAAGAAGGTGTTTGTACCACATTTGCCATTATTATCTTTTCTTACTAAAATAGAGAGCTTGGAATTCCGGCCTTTCAGTAGAAGAACACAGCGTTTTGCCAGATATTTTTATATATTAGCACAGAAGATTTAGCAGGATAAACAGGATGGAAAAGCTTATAATAAGAGGTGCCAACAGGCTGGAGGGTTCCGTTAGCATAAGCGGCGCCAAGAACTCGGCTCTAAAAGTTCTATGTGCATCTATTCTGACTTCAGAAAGGATTAGATTATTTAATATGCCTGTCGGGCTGGAAGATGTTAGAACAAGTATACATATGATTGAGAGTGTAGGTGCAAAGGTACTCATTGAAAACAACTCAGTTAGTATCGACAATTCGTCAATAAATAATTGTGATGTTTCCATACCTGATGATAAGGACATAAGGACATCCTTGTTAATGCTGGGGAGTTTATTGGGAAAACATGGAAAGGCAAAAGTGCCGCTACCGGGTGGTTGTAATATTGGGGACAGGAAATTTGATTTACATATATACGCGTTAGAGCGTTTAGGAGCCAAAGTCAAAATTACCGATGACGGCTATATAGAAGCAGAGACTACCGGATTGCAGGGGACAGAAATAGAATTTCCATTTCTTACTATGGGAGGGACCGAGAATAGCATAATAGCCTCCTGTCTTGCTGATGGTCTTACAATGATAAAGAACGCCTATGTCACGCCGGAAGTTCTTGATTTGATAAGATTTCTGAAGTATATGGGAGCCAAAATAGAGGTAAAAGGCTCTAGGTATGTTAAAATTGAGGGGGTTAAGCAATTACATGGAACCGGTCACACAATTATTCCGGATAGGCTAGAAGCCCTTACATTTATAATTGCCGGGGCAGTAACGAAAGGTTTTATAGAGATAGAAGAATTTCCAATAGACTTTTTAGGGATCCCTCTTATCTACTTGGAGGAAGCAGGAGTGATTTTCCACAAAGGAAGGCGTAGTGTTATAGTTGATGGTCAAGGCGTATTCAGTCCTTTAGAAATAGTTGCCGGTTCTTATCCGGGTGTAATTTCAGATATGCAGCCTTTATTTTCAGTGTTTGCAACTCAATCATCAGGTGTTTCCAGGATAATTGATGTACGGTACCCAAGCAGGTTTGGTTATATTAAATACTTACGGAAAATGGGGGCAGATATTAGTCAGGAGGGTAATGTTGCGGTGATTAACGGGCCTACCCGCTTAAAAGGAAGTGATGTCACTGCTGAAAATCTACGTGCAGGGGCCGCCTTGATGTGTGGCGCATTATGTGCGGAGGGAAAAACTGCAATAGAAAATGTTTACCAGATAGACAGAGGTTATGAAAAGGTTGAGCAAAAACTCAAGGATTTAGGTGCAGATATAGTGAGGATGGTTCACAACAATGAGACCTGAAGAAGAGCAGAGTTATCTTCGATATAATGAAATACGTGCAAAAAAGATAACACTGTGGGGAACACCGAGAGAACAAAAGTTAGCTCATGCCATTGTAAAGCATCTGCCTGTCAAGGCCGGTTTGTTACTGGAGGCAGGAGCAGAAGATGGTTATCTTCTAAACTACCTGGATAAGCGTGATTTCGATTTTCGACATCACGCAATTGATGTCTCTGAAACTCGGACGCAACGGATAAAAGAAAATGTTCCTTTTTGTGATGTGGTTAGAGGCAATATCACTAATCTACCTTATCAGGATAATACCTTTGACCTGACTATTTGCTCAGAAACAGTGGAACATATACCAGACTACCAAAAGGCTATTTCTGAAATATTCAGGGTCACTAAGCGAAACGGATATGTTTTAATTACGGTTCCGAATTCAGAGCAACTCAGGATAAACGATTGTCCTCACTGTGGCAAAGAGTTTTATGAGTGGGGACATGTCGCTTCTTTTGATAAGAAGTCTTTGAAGAGGCTCAATAATAATGCTGGGGGCAGAGGAAAAGTTGTTACCCTGAATTCTCAAACATTGTTGCTACGTTATTGCAGGCTGATTGCATCATTTTTATCAGGAAACCCAAAGCTGCGAAAACCGAACTTTCTGTTATGCTGTGCTAAAAAAATCGATAATAAACATGTTCCAAAAGAGGTTTTCAATTCAGATATTTGAGCAGCCCAAGACAGTGGTAAATAATTCAAAAGGCTAATAATCTTGAGAATAAAGTAGAGTTTATGCAGCAGACAAATCCAAAAGTGACAGTGTGTATGCCTAACTACAATTATGGTCATTTCATTGGTCAGTCTATCCAAAGTGTTTTAGACCAGGATTTTAATGACTTTGAGTTAATCATAGTAGACGATTGTTCTACTGATAATTCCGATGAAGTCATTAGGAGTTTTTCTGATAATAGAATTAAATATCATCACAATAAGACAAATATTGGGAGGTTGAAAAATATAAATAAATGCCTGCAATTATCCCAAGGAGAGTATATAACTATTTTGCCTTCCGATGGTTTATATACACCAAGCTCTTTAATTAAAAGGAAAGAAATCTTAGATTCAAATCCTTCTATCGGATTTGTGTTTTCTGCCGGCACAATAATAGATGAAGCGGGCAAATTCATAAGGGATGCTGTTCCTTTTGCTGATAATTGGGTCAGGGAAGGAGAAGATGTTTTTCGCACACTTGTACTTGGAAATCATATATTGACTTTAACTTGTATGGTCAGGAAAAAGTGTTTCGATCACTTAGGTTTACTGAATGAGGAGATTAAAGCGACAGGCTCAAGAGATTGGGAACTGTGGTTAAGGATAAGTTTGTTTTATGACATTGCGTATATCAATCATGTTACGAGCTTAGAACGCATGCATGATAAGAATTCTAATCATTATTTTAGATGCAGCCCGGCAGGATGCCGTAATAGATTTATTGTATTGGAACACACCTTTGCCCATTTACCCCCGGAGCGAAGGTTTCTTTATAATTTAAAACAGAAAGCCATGGAAACGCTGGCTAATAGAACATTAATAACTGCATTTGGAAATTTAATACGCGGTCAAAGTGATTTTGCTAAAGGCAACGTAAAGCTGGCTATAATGATTAATAATCGGCTATCTTATGACTTGAGAACCTTTTTGTTCTATTTCTTGGCCTTTTTTGGGAAATGGACTAAGGTTATGGAAAGGATTCCTAAATTTATTAGAAGGGCAATCCGCGCAATTATGTTCAAGTAATATTGCAAGCTCAATGGAGATAATCAAATGTTATGAGCACCTTGTCAGCCAAAACATCTAATCTGTTAAATCCGTCGAAAAAAAAGAAGATATATCTTTCCTCAGTGCTTCTTATTCTATGTGCATTCTTTGCGTCGTGGGGAGCGGGTCTGCAGAATATTGCGAGTTTCGACGTATCGAAGATATTCGTAGGCTTTTGTATTCTGCTGATTCTGTATTGGTTTGTTTCGGCGAAACACAAATTCAGGGCATTTCCACGCTCATACAATTACTTTATCCTGTATATTATTCTTCACACCCTTATTGCCTATACCATATTTGTCCCTGAAGAATTGGGATTCGGATATCTTGGAGAATCGGCTGCTCGTGCGGAAGGATTTGTATCTAAACAGGAATCCAATAGTGTCCAGATTATTCGCATGTTTCTCTTTATCTTTTTTGCCTATGCGGTCGCCTCATTTGTAAGAACGCAGAAACGGCTTAATGCAATAGCCATTGCTTATGGAGCAGGCTTGTCCTTGTCAGTTTTCCTCGGCAGCTACTACCATTTGAGTCATACCGGCGTAATAAGTCAGTTCGCTGGAGGTTTTCTGGACCCTAACTTTTTCGGCACAGCAGCCTTTACGGGCGTGTGGCTTAATCTTTGCGTGGTGTTTGCCCCCAACCAGCATCGGTATATCAGGTTACTGTCGCTGTCATTAGTTAGCTTCTCTGTCCTGGTTCTTCTTTCCAGCATTTCACGCGGCTCGATGGTCGCGTTATGTGTCGGAGTTGTTTGTATGGTGTTCTTCATGCCAGGCGTAAGAAAAAAATTAAAAATCATGTCTTTGATTTGCATAATTGGTATTGTTGTTTTCATCATAATCCCCAATGATGTGGTAGAAGATATTTACGCCCGCAGCAATTTTGAGACGGTCCGGGAAACGGGTGGTTCCTACCGATTGGCGATTTGGTCGGAGTACCTTGTCCAGTATCCGAGATACCTTTTAACCGGTGTTGGCATGAGACGGTCCCGAGTTGTTATCAAGGATTCTACCACGTTCAGTACCCCGAGGACAACACATAACACCTACTTGGAGACGCTTGTAGAATTCGGCATTATTGGTTTGTTGCTTTTTCTGCTGGCTTTGTGGCAATTGTGGCGTAGATTCTACAGGCTTCGACGAGCTAAGCGAGGAAGAAACATTGATGCAGTGTTTCTCGGTTATTTTGCTTCATGGATCATGGTTAACATGTTTGTCGGTCAGTACGGACTCCGTTCTTTCTGGTTGTCTCTTGGAATTATAAGTGCGTACAGTTCATGGGGGAGGACTCTTTTACCGCTGAAAAAAACCGGTAGACTTGAAGGCGAGGAAATTGCATAGATGAAAGAAATACTTTTTATAAGAAATAGCTGTTATAATCTTGGTGGTGTCGAAGGACAGGTTATAAGACTCGCAAAGGGACTGTTTTCGCGACAACTCTTCTACCCCGTACTCGTTACTTCTAACCAAAACTCTCCCTTCGCCCAATTATTCAAGGATAACTCATTTCCGGTTTATGAAGCCCCTATGGGTAAGAGAGATATCAATAAAGCTGCAAAAATAATTAGTCGTATTCTTTCACAGCGAGATATTACCGTGATCCAAAGCCACATGTTCCGGGAAAGCCTGATTGGACGACTGGTCCGAAAAAAATACCCACAAATTCCCCATATTTATCGTGCTGAATTACACATTGATGCTTCACCAGAAAATCCCCCGTGGAAAAAGTTTATGTACCATTTGCTGGACAAGTGGACATCTAAATATGTTGATTATTATGTAGCAAATGGGCAATATCTTCGTGATGAAATCATAAATCGGTCCTGGATAAAACCCCATAAAACCATTGCTGTAATAAATGGGCGCCAATCAATTGGATTGCCAGATTCGACATATGAAAGATTAGACCTACCCTTGCCTCCAAGAATAGCTATGATTGCTAATCTCGGGCTCGGAAAAGGGCATGATGTTCTTATCAGAGGTATGTCAATATTACGTAATAAGGGGATGCGCATTGAAGCAAGGCTAATTGGTGGTGAAGGCACCGGTAACAATTCAAAGGCTTCTCCTTTTACAAATAATCTTAAATATCAAGCTAGTAAACTTGGTGTTCTTGATCAGATCGATTTTTATGGTCATACCAATGATGTATATTCTGCTTTAAAGGGATTTGCTGTAGTTGTTCTACCTTCTGACAGCGAAGGAATACCTAATAGTATTCTCGAAGCTATCAGTTTGCGAAAGCTGGTTATTGCTTCTCGTGTAGGCGGTATTCCAGAAATCATCCAAGATGGATCACAGGGTTTGCTTCATAATCCGCAAGACCCTGAAGGTTTTGCTAAATGCATCCAGCAAGTTTTCATCACTCCAGCAAGCAAGTGGGAGCCTTTGCGTGACGCTGCGTATAAAGTATGGCAAGAAAAGTTCACGATTGAAAAAATGATTGATAGTCTAAGCGAAATTTATAAGGAACTTGGAATTTTGGAATAAACTTAAAGGCAACACTTTTGCCTTGCAGCACGAAAAATTAACGAAACAGCCTGGTAAAATATCCGATTATGAAGACGATAGATTTTATTGCCAAAATAGCAGAGAGGTATCGCCACAACCGCAGGTTCGAGTTTAGTTACGTTAAAACCTTGCTGATTAGCAGGTATTCAGCGAGCGAAAAAAAAGCTGTTGAGTCATACAGGAACACGCATAAAGGTCAGACGGGTGTAATAGTTGCGAGCGGACCGAGCCTTAGTAATATAGACTTTGAGAAGCTCATGAGGTTTCCCACCATAGGTATGAATCGAATCTATCTTCTGTATGACAGAACTGATTTCAAACCAACCTACTACTGCCTTGAGGACCACATGGTCGCAGAGGATAATGCCGCTGAAATAAGTTCTCTTGAGGGTAGTATAATGTTCATACCTAAAGATCTGTCTTATTGTATCAAGGGCAATGAGAACATCCTCTATACCAATCTAATTCGCCGATACAAGGGAGCAAGACAACAGTCTCACTTCTCGGAAGATTTTTCAGAAAAAGTCTACTGGGGTGGTACAGTTACATACTATGCATTGCAACTGGCTTATTACCTTGGTTTTGAAAAAGTTTACATTGTCGGGCTTGACCACAATTACACCAAGCCTCATTATGCAAAAGGACAAAACAAGGTTGTATCTCGTGGGGCGGACGCAAACCATTTTGACCCACGATATTTCGGCAAAGGAAAACGCTGGCACGCGCCTGATAATTTCGTGGATAGAATGGAAATCAGCTACTGTAAAGCAAGACAGGTTTACGGACACGCTGGCAGAAAAATAATTAATGCTACACCCAAAAGTAAATTAGATGAAAAAATATTCCCAAGAATGGATTTCAATGACATCCCGGAGCTAAAGCCTGGCGGAGATATAAATGTCAACCAATAAGCTTGAGTACAAAAAAAACATCGTTTACATTTGCAATTTTCAGCACAGCAACGGCATAAGAAATGCCGTACGACTTCTATTAGAAAAGCTCCAATGGGAAGAAATAATCACTGCAGACAAGCCGATCTATATCAAACTCAACCTTTCTGTTGCCAGGCAGGCGACCTTTTATTACGCAAATACAGATAAAGAAGCGTTACGGGCTTTACTGGAAGTAATTGCAATTAAGACTAAAAACATATTTCTTGTTGAAAGCGACCTGGCACGAGGAGAAAGCAGAGGGGGACTTTACGGAGGAGGCACTGCCGAAGATATGTTTAAGGTTAATGGTATTGATGAAATTGCCGCTGAATTTGGAGTGTCAACCTTAAGTCTTTCAAAACAGCAACAGGTTTTTGGTTTAGACCCCATGTTTAAGGATTTTGGCTTGCCTAAATGCCTTTTGGATGACAACAAGGTATTTATTACCATGCCACTGATTAAAACACATGCTTTAACTCAGTTTACCGGGGCACTTAAGAATCAATGGGGCTGCGTACCTCGGTGGGATAGAGTTCTGCTCCACAAGAATCTGAATAAACTGATAGTTCTTTGCAATAGGCTGATTAGACCTGATTTGGTAATAATGGGCGGCAGATATGCAATGGAAGGTAGAGGCCCGACGAGTGGCGAGCCTCGCGAGTTTCCTCTTCTCATAGGTTCCACAAAACCTGCATCGGCGGATGCTGTCGCCGTAACCTTGATTGGTTTGAATCCGGTAGAAATCAAACATATTAGTCTTGCTTCTTCGGACCTGCTGGGTTATACAGATTTGGGGCGAATTGAGATCGTGGGGCCATTCGAAGAGAATAAGGTCCATTTTAAGCCCGCACGTTTGGATTGGGCACTTAAGGCGATGAACTACCTGACCCGCTACAAGTTTTTTGTTTATCATATTTTGCAGAATAACCTGATATTTAAGACAGCAAAGTTTTTCGTTCAGTTCTTTAGAAAACTGGGAGTGGTCAGATAGTAAATGGCTGTCGAACTTTCAATTATAATTCTTACCTGGAATTCTGAACACTTACTAAAAAGATGTCTGTCTTCGATACAAACGAATACAACTCTAAATGATTATGAAATCATTATAATAGACAACGATTCCACTGATGGAACGCGAGAATTTTTGAAATCTATTGATCGTAAAGACTCATATCAGATTATTTTTAACAGCCACAATAGAGGAGTCGGTCCCGCAAGGAATCAAGGCATTAGAATCGCTAAGGGGGTATATATATTGATCTTGGATGTTGATACTATTGTTACCAGTGGTGCAATTGATAAATTAGTCAGATACTTGGATAACACGACAAGATGTGGCCTTGTCGCTGCAAAGATGACAGATATTGACGGCAATTTACAGTACACATGCAGGAAGTATCCAACTATTGTAAGCAAGTTTTTGAGGCGGGTTCCTTTCAATTGGGCTCAGCAACTACTGAGTAAGGAGGAAATGCACGACTGGGACCACGCCTGTATAAGAGATGTAGATTATGTGATTGGGGCGTGCCAGCTTATAAGGAAGTCTATAGTTGAAAAAATCGGTTTGCTTGACGAAAACATCTTTTACGGGCCGGAAGATATTGATTTCTGCCTGAGGATATGGCAGGCTGGGTATAAAGTGGTTTATAATCCGGAAGCTGTCATTATTCATGATGAGCAGAGAATCACAAAGAGAAAACTTTTTAGCAGGATAAGCTGGGAACATACTAAGGGATTGGTGTACTTCTTCTGGAAGCACGAATATCTATTCTCGAGAAAATCCCTATATGAGTCTATTCCAAACGGTGTCGAATGAAAAAAAAGATGATATTCAGATTTGTATTAGTACCTGCAAATGCTCTTCTGATAAACCTTGGCTTTCTTATCTCGTTCTGGATAAGGTATGGCCTGCCGTTTCCTGGGAATAATTTTCTTGCTTATAAAAAGAGCTTTATATTCCTAACGGTAATATATGTAGCAGCATTGGCTTTTTTCAGAGTTTATAAAAGCAGATTCAGGTCGTCGTGGGATTTGTTTCAAAGAGTGTCCTTGGGTGTCTTTTTAGGGATGCTGTTGAGTGTTGCATTTGTTTATGTGTTCAGAGTGCAATGGGGGGCATTTCCAACCAGTGTATTTGCCATTTCGTTTTTTATTAATCTGCTTTTGATCTTCAAGTTTAATCAGGTTGTTTTGAAGGCAAAAAAGAAGATAAAAAAGCAGGTTGTGATATTCGGCGACGGCGAAATCGATGATATTGTCGGCAAAAGAGCAAAAGTAGAAAGAAAACGAATAGACCAGATTCATGAATTGCTCAAGTATGCCGACAGTATCGATGAAATAGTGATTAGCGAGAGGATCACTGACGCCAAAGACCTGAGCCTGCTGCTCTATCTGGAGCGAAAATCAAAGGCTCAAATTCTGTTCAGTCCTTCCGTTTACGTGAGTCTCCTGCCCGAGAAGATAAATGGAAATTCCTCAGTGGAGTTATTGGGCACTTTCGTCGGCAGGCAATCCGACCTTGACGAGTTTTTTATCATGCTTCTGGATATATCGGTCTCGTTGGTATTGCTGATTTTGGCTGCGGCGCCGATGCTGATTATTTCTATTTTAATCAAGCTTACATCCAGGGGTACGGTAATCTACAAGCAACAAAGGGTTGGCAAGGATGGCAAAACATTTACATTGTATAAATTCAGAACAATGGTAAAAGATGCAGAAAAAAAGGGTGGCCCGGTATTGGCCAAACAAGATGATCCTCGTATTACAAAAATAGGTAGAGTTTTGCGAAGGGTGCGAATGGACGAATTGCCGCAGTTGTTCAACGTACTGTGCGGCCAGATGTCGCTTGTAGGTCCCCGCCCCGAACGACCACATTTTGTCAAACTGCACAAAGCACTACAGGGGCTAAGGCTTGCTGTCAAGCCGGGACTTACCGGCCTGGCACAAATAAGAAACTTCTATGATTTGCATCCCAAGCACAAGATTAAATATGATTTCTTGTATATCCAAAGAAGGTCGTTTCTGTTGAACGTATACATCCTGCTGCAAACAATTCCAGTTGTGTTTTCAAAAAAAGGCTGGTAATCTGATTATTTCTAATTCATATCCTTCCTGCCTGCCCCTCCATCACTTCATTTTACATTACCCATATCCACCCATCCCAGCCTGATTTTCCTGCCGTGTTTGCCATCCTTATTGCTATAAAAACCAAGCCTAAGATCATAAGGAATTGGTTTTGCTGATATATCCCGAGTGATTATAACCCGTCCATTTGGAGGCCAGTCAGAAGTTGCTGGTTTGGGATTGAAATCCCAATTATCAAATTTATGTTTTTTTCGTTTTTCAGGCAACAAAGGAATATGTTCCTCACGAACATAGCCGTGGAAGGAAATCCTCCAGTTTTTCTCAAAACCATTATTTACGTCAAATACAAAAGAGAATTTGTATTTCTCATCTGCGATTTTTTCATAATGATATTCAACAAAACACACCTTTTCACTGACATAGCCTCTTACATCATATATTACCGCAAGAGTATCGGGGTTATCATATTTGCAAGAGAATATCTTCTTTGCTCCTGAAAGCTTCTTTTCCGCTGCCAACTTACCATCACCTTTATATATTTTTACAGCATAGTCAACTCCCCCAGGTATCTTTTGAGTGTAGACCATCCCTTCCCGCTCTGCATAAAAACTAATCCGCCTGTCCGGCACAGCAATGATATCCGTGGGAGCAGTATTTTCCCTTAGCCACTTTGCGGCATCCTTGTAGCCTTGTTTTTCTATGCGAACAGGCCTGAACAGTTTTGGCATGCAGATTCCTGTGCCAATTAAAAATAAAATAACAAACCACGAAAGCCGCGTCTCTTTAGGGATGTCGGTTTTTTGCCTATTCATTGGGAATTTACTTTCAAGCCAGTTCCCAATGCTGCGCAAACCAACGGGAATGTAGAAAACAGTAAACGTTATCAAAGGCAAGTTCCATCTTTGACTGACATGGGGCAGAAAATAACAATACCTCAGAATCATCATTGCCACATTCATTGTTACAAAGGCCGTAACCAGAAACAATTCCTCACGTTTAGCATTGCCTCGAAATCGATAGTACAACCCTATTACCAACGCAGGCATGAAAAACCACATCAGGCTCTCGCCGATTGCCTTGAAAATCTCACCGAGAGCTTTCAAAACATTGCGAGGCACAATTCCTGCGGTATTATAATCTGAATTGTCAGTATTTACTTTTGGCACATCCGTCTTATCTGGCAAAGCATTGACTGAAAAAAACTTCGTAACACTTTTAATTTGGGGAGGAGCAATTCTGCCTGCACACTTCATATAGGGCACAACCGGTATAGCAAAACCAATAACCAATAACGCAAGTGCAAGGAGGTTTTTCCATCTGGACACACCCCACAGCTTTGGTCTGAACATACCCATCGCTACCCACAGAAAACCATACACAACCAACTGTGCACTCTCATGACGTATCAGGTATCCCAAACCCGAGCTTAAGCCAACAAAGCCAAATAGCCACCATTTGCCTGACTTTGCACCCCAAAGCAAAAAGAAGAAGCCCGCGGCTAAAAACAAAAGATATGGCCATTCCCTCACCACGTCACACACAATCTTGGTGGGAAAAGGCAGGAAGATCAATATCAAAAGTGCCCAAAAGCTGTTCTTGCCGCCAACCAACAATTTCCCTATGAAATACAACGGAATCAGCGCCAGCAGCCTGCACAGCAAAGTGACGCTTTGTGCAGCGTATATCCAGGTAAACACAGATGAATCATCGGCAAACAAAACTGCACACTTGTGGGCCACGAGAATAAGAAACGGATAGCCTGGAGGATGAGCTTTTATGATCCTGATCGGGTCACTTGCTAATTGCTGCGCACGCTCAATATAGAATACCCCATCCTTGGCAATGAGAACTGTTGTGGCGATTAGGTACACACCAATCACAAGAGCAATTGCCGCCAAAATTGCTATACGGGTAAGATCTCGCTTTCCAATCAATCTGGTCTCATTCTTGCCGGACATCAAATCTCTTGGCCTCTTTAAATCCTTACAGTTACAAAGTTGCCAACCAATTGGCCCTCCTGTCCTTCCTGCCAAAACCAAATTCTACCCCGGATACCTCGCCTTGTAAACTATCTAGTCTATCATAAGAGTCAAAAAGTCAAATTTTTCAAGATTTTTTTGCTATGCCAGGTTGTAATATACAGTGCCATGTACTGTCATATATAGTCAGGACTCATCTCCCTTCAATTCCACATCATTTTTCCAGTTGCAATGGTTTTGAGAAATCGCTATTGTTAAATATAGTGAACATTGCGTATTAAAGATTTGACATTTATCTTTTCAAAAGGATTGTGGAAATGACTTCTCAAAAACAGACTGAAGCGAACAGACGAAATGCCTTAAAATCCACCGGCCCTAAGACGCCGGAAGGGAAAGCCATAGTATCTACAAATGCTGTTAAGCATGGCCTTCGCGCCCAGCATATTGTTATCGATGGTGAAAGCTGGACTGAGTTTAATGAATTCCGTGATGAATTAGTTCTGTATTTTGCACCTGTTGGCTTTCTGGAGCAGTTATTCACCGACCGTTTTATTACCGCCTCATGGCGTCTTCGCCGTGCCGTTCGGATCGAGGTCGAGTTGTTTAATTACCTGCAGCAGCCTGAACCAACTCCTCAATCTGGTTTCTGTAACAACGATACCCAAAAACACAAGCCTCCTTTCCATGTCAATATCGTCAAAACATACCCAGCGGAATCATCACCAGAACATCTCGGGGGATATTCTGATGGCCAGGCCAAAGCCAAATTGAACGAACTTAAAAGTATGCTGAAACAAATTTCACGTATGAATATATCGCTTGAGCATGTCCCGGCTCTTCGGCAGTATCTTATAG
>SDBS01002602.1_pt1 | contig 17984 bp, 13 predicted proteins | sample 2277091 | NCBI WGS metagenome assembly SDBS01 (sample SAMN10404972, study PRJNA504765) | marine sediment metagenome | isolation source: marine sediment core GS10_PC15, 163 cmbsf | place: Arctic Ocean: Southern Knipovich Ridge | collected 2010 | reverse complement strand
AAGGAAATTCGCGTTGAAGGGCTTCAGCGTATTTCGGTTGGCACCGTATTCAATTACCTGCCGGTTCGGATTAATGAAAAGTTTACCAATGATCGCGCCAAGGATTCGTTGCGGGCATTATTCGGCACAGGATTCTTCAAGGATGTGCGGTTGGCTAGAGAAGGCAATACATTGCTCGTTCATGTGGTAGAACGGCCATCAATATTGAGTATCACTATCGAGGGTAGCAAGAAGATTCCCCCCACAGATCTTAAGAAGACAATGAAAGAAGCGGGCCTGGGTGAAGGTAGAACATTTAAGCGCTCGTTGCTTGATCGTGTTCAGCTGGATTTAAAGCGACAGTACTACAGCCGTGGATACTATGCTGTAACAATTGACCACACAATCAAGCCCAAAGATCAGAACAGGGTAGCCATTGAATTTAAAATCTCGGAAGGTCGAATTGCGTTGATCGAAGACATACGAATTGTTGGCAATAAGGTGTTTACTGACAAAAAGTTATTGGGATTATTTCAGTTGCGTACGCGCGCGAAAACCAAAATGCCGTTCAGCAGGAAAGACCGGTATTCGAGACAAAAACTGGAAGGTGATCTGGAATCGTTGAAAAACAAGTATCACAATGCCGGCTACATCGATTTTGTAATCAATTCAACGCAAGTATCCGTTACACCGGACCTGGAGTATGTTTACCTGACGATATCAGTGACAGAAGGGAAGCAATATAAGATAAAACGTCACTCGATCGAGGGAGAAACGATAGTCGGTGAGAAGGCTATCAATAAGCTGATTACAATCAAACAGGGCGATATTTTTTCCAGAAAGATAATTGTTGATATCGCATCTGCCATCAGCGGATGGCTAGGTGACGAGGGCTATGCGTTTGCGAAAGTTCAGCCGATTCCGGACATTAATAGAGAGACGGGAGAAGTCAGTTTCAATTTTACCATCGATCCCGGTAAACGGGTCTATATTCGCCGTATCAATATCTCCGGAAACAATATTACTCGCGATTCTGTCATTCGACGGGAAATACGGCAGCTGGAGGGAACGTGGTTCTCTCGGAAGAAACTCGACCGTTCCCGAGTGAGATTGCAGCGACTTGGTTTTTTCGAGACAGTGGATGTCAAAACGAGACCGATAACAGGATCTGCCGATCAGGTCGATATTGATATTAGAGTGGAAGAACGTACAACCGGTAGCATTACGCTGGGCGCCGGGTTCTCGGATGCAAATGGTGTTTTTGGCACCATTGCCTACAATGAAAGAAATGTCTTCGGTACTGGCAAGGATGTTGGCGTATCCTATGACAATAGTCAGGCGACAACCACTTACAACTTCAGCTATATCAATCCTTACTATACAAAAAGTGGCGTTAATCGTGGATTTAGTTTGTATTCACGGGCGGTTGATGCCGAAGTATCCGGAATAGGTAATTATGGAACTGAAACCACGGGGTTTGGTATTTTCTACGGTATCCCGGTATCGGAGGCGCGCAAAATCAACTTGGGGTTGGCGTATGAAGCCATAGCCCTTACCGTCAATATCAGTAGCGCCCAGGTTGCCCAAGATTTCGTTTTTACCAACGGTGTAAAGGTAAACACCCTGAAAACCACCCTGGGCTGGTCTCACGATACGCTGAACAGCTTTATTTTCCCGACCCAGGGCGGCCTGATCCGTGTGACCGCTGAAGGGGGGGTTCCCGGTGCAGATCTGCAATACTATCGCGCCAGTGTGAGCGGCAGTTACTATTTCCCGCTGGAAAACGAGCGTAGTACCGTCAGAATTCGCGGTGAGGTCGCCTATGGGGACGGTTACGGCAGTACCGCTGAGTTGCCATTCTTCAAGAATTATTATGCCGGTGGCACCAATAGTGTTCGTGGTTTCCGGGCGCGCGGTCTGGGTCCGATTGATTCGATTACCAATGACCCCATTGGCGGCAACAAGCTGCTAACGGGCAACGTAGAGTATTATTTCCCGGTTCCCGGTTCCCGCGAGCAAGGGAGTTCGATGCGCTTGAGTCTGTTTCTTGATGCCGGTATGGTGTATGGCGCAACCGAAACGATCAACCCGGGCAGCCTGAGATACTCGGTGGGTATTGGGTTCAACTGGTTTACACCCGTATTCCCGATTTCCATCAGTTACGGTATTCCGCTAAACGCGACATCTACCGATTTGACTGAGAGCTTTCAATTTAATATAGGATTGCCGACCCAATAGTATGATTCTTTTATTAAATACCAGAACCATTAACCGGAAGGCGATGAAGATAGTATCGCTTGTAGTCGTTGTGCTTCTTGGCGTGAGCGCGTCCGCTGCGATGGCTACGAACCTGAAAATAGGTTACGTGAACAGCGCCAAGGTCATTGAACAGGCGCCGCAGGCGAAGGCAGCATTGGCAAGGCTGGATAAGGAGTTTTCGCCCAGGGATAGAAAGCTGATCAACAGTCGGGAAAAAATAAAGGGCCTGGAAGCAGAACTGGAGAAGAACTCTCTTATTCTTAAAGAACCAGAAAAACGCAGCAAGGAACGGGAACTGCTAATTCTCAAGCGCGATGTGCGGCGAGCGGCCCAGGAGTTCCGGGAAGATTACAACCTGCGACGTAACGAGGAACTGGCTGCCCTGCAGAAACTTGTTTATAGAACCATCATCAATATTGCCAAAAAGCAAAAATTCGATCTTATATTGCATGAGGGCGCTATCTACGCTAGCGACAAGATCGACATTACCGATCGCGTGGTTGTAAACCTGCAGGGCAAATTCAAGAGGGGAAAATGAAGGTTGGGTATGGACTACGATCTGGCTCAACTGGCCAAAGTATGTCATGGCCGCGTAAAAGGGAATAGGGCGAAGAAAATAGACTCTGTGGCATCGCTGGATGTAGCCGGCCCTGGTCAGCTCGCTTACCTGGCAGATAGAAAGAACGAGCATTCTCTTGCAACCACAAAAGCCGGTGCGGTACTGCTGAACGAGGAAGTGTCAGAACAATACGAGGGCGATGCCATTGTTGTCGGCAACCCGCATCTTGCTTTTGCTGTCATTGCCCAGGTGTTAACCCCTCTGCAGAACGCTCGGCCTGCTATTCATCCCTCTGCACAACTTTCACCCGACGCCAAAGTCAGTCCCGCAGCCTGGATCGGGCCCAATGTCGTGATCGAGGCAGGCGCGGAAATCGGTGACCGCACCAATATCGGAGCAGGTTCATTCGTTGGGCGGTCGGTGTCTATTGGAGCTGGAACTGTATTGCATGCCAATGTCACCATTAATGAAAAATGCAAAATTGGGCATGAATGCATCTTTCAGTCAGGCGTGGTAATAGGCGGAGACGGGTTTGGTTATGTTGCCGATGAAAATGACCGATGGATTCGGATGCCACAGCTCGGTAAAGTGAGGATCGGAGATCGAGTAGAAATCGGAGCGAATACAACTATTGATCGCGGCACACTCAAAGATACTGTGATCCATGATGGCGTCAAAATCGACAACCTTGTCCAGATTGCTCACAACGTGATCGTAGGAGAAAATACGGCCATCGCTGCATGCGCCGGCATCGCTGGTAGTGCCGTCATCGGTAAGCGGTGCTCTATCGGTGGGAGGGCAGGCATACTCGGTCACCTCAATATAGGTGATGATGTAATTATTGCTGCGACCTCACTGGTGGCAAAATCTGTTTCTGGCCCAGGTGTCTATTCTTCCAGTTTGCGTGTCGCTGACTTGAAGAGTTGGCAGAAAAATGAAGCAAGAATCTATCAACTGGACGAGATGGCTCGTCGTCTGCAGCAGCTTGAAATTGAATTAAAGAAGTTATCGTAAGGAGTGAGTCGTTTGAGAAAGATAGATATAAACCAGATAATGGAGTGGTTGCCTCACCGTTATCCCATGCTGCTGGTTGATCGTGTTGTCGAATTTGAGCCAGACAAGTCGATCACTGCTGTCAAGAATGTAACGATTAATGAACCTTTTTTTCAGGGCCACTTCCCGGGTATGCCCATTATGCCTGGCGTACTGATTGTAGAGGCAATGGCTCAGGCAGCAGCGCTACTTTTCCGGGTTGATGAGGAAAACCAGCCTGGCGAAGACGCTACATATTATTTTGTTGGAATCGATAAAGCCAGGTTCAAAAGACCGGTGGTACCAGGCGATCAGTTGATGATGAATATCACGATTAAGCGCAAGATGAGGGGTATTTGGAAATTTATGGGTACGGCAACCGTAGACGGTGAGGTATGTTGCACGTCAGAGTTTATGTGTACCTACAAGGAAGATTAGGTGATTCATTCGCGGGCAGTAGTCGATCCTGCAGCTGATATCAGCGACAGTGCGGAAATTGGCCCGTATTCCATCATTGGTCCGGGCGTCACCATTGGCGACCACACCTGGATAGGACCTCACGTTGTCGTTAATGGTCCCACGAACATCGGGGTCGATAACAAGATTTATCAATTTGCATCTATCGGTGACGCGCCGCAACACGTCAATTATAAAAATGAGCCAACCCGACTGATTATAGGGGACCGCAATACGATCAGGGAATATGTCACTGTCAATCGGGGAACCGTAGCGGGCGGTGAATTGACCCGGATAGGTAGCGACAATCTCTTGATGGCGTATTCTCATATTGCGCACGATTGTGTGGTGATGGACCACACCATCTTTGCCAATGGTGCCAGTCTGGCCGGGCATGTGGATGTCGGGGATTACGCCATTCTTGGCGGTTTTACTCTTGTGCATCAACACTGCAGTATCGGTGCTCATGCCATTACTGCGATTAATACAGTTGTATTCAAGGATATCCCGCCTTTTGTGGTTGCCTCGGGTTATGGCGCTGATCCTCATGGCATCAATACTACCGGCCTGAAGCGCAGAAATTTTCCGGAAGAGGTGATCGACATTCTTAAGGACGCCTATAAAACGATTTTCCGATCTGGCATGAATACAGAAGAGGCATTGGCCAGTCTCGCGCCCCTGGCCAAAAAATATGCGGAGATTGCAGAATTGACCCGGTTCATAGCTAATTCGGAGCGTGGCATCATCCGTGCCTGATCGAGATTTGCGGCAATTACGCATTGGCATTATCGCTGGAGAGGAATCTGGAGATATTCTGGCAGCCGGTTTGATGGCAGAGTTGTTGAAAAGGTTTCCCAACGCGAGATTTGAAGGCATTGCCGGTCCACGCATGCAAGCACTAGGATGCAAAAGTCTTTTCCCGATGGAAAAGCTGGCAATTATTGGTGTTGTCGAACTCGTCAACAGTCTTTTTTCACTGGCCCGCATTCGCAAAAGGCTTATTAAACACTTTATTACATCGCCGCCCGATCTGCTTATCGGTGTTGATGCGCCGCAATTCAATATCGGAGTGGAAGAACGGCTACATTCTGCCGGCATACCGACGATTCACTATGTTAGCCCCACCATCTGGGCGTGGCGGCAATATCGTATAAAACAGATACAGCGTGCAGTCGATCATATGCTTGTGCTGTTCCCTTTTGAGCAGAGGATATACGAGGAGAAGGGCATCCCTGTCACTTATGTGGGCCATCCACTGGCAGATGATTTGTCGGGCGAGGTCGATGTTGACTCAGCACGCGCAGCCCTGTCATTGTCCCACAACCAGGTTGTTGTTGGGTTATTGCCCGGCAGCAGGAAATCTGAACTCAATCGGCATGCCGATATGTTTGTCAGAACGGCGCAATGGTTGCATGCCAGAAACAGTAAAATTGTTTTTGCGGCTCCGTTTGTGAACAAGACGACCCGGAAGATTTTTGAGCGCGCGATCGCCAGTAACAACGCCGGAACACTGCCGATCACCCTTGTAGACGGGGATTCACGAAAGGTAATGGAAGCCTCGGATGTTCTTATTGTCGCGTCTGGCACTGCCACGTTGGAGGCGGCCCTGCTCCGGCGCCCCATGGTAGTGACCTACAAGATAAACTGGCTGACTTATCTGATATTCAGAATGTTCTCCAGCATAAAACTCTATTCGTTGCCAAACAACCTTGTCGGTTACGAATTGCTGCCAGAATTGATGCAGAATCGCGCGACGCCGGAGGCGATCGGTAAGGCCACCGAACATTTTATTTCCCATCCAGGGGCAATGGAGCAAGTGCGTAAAGAGCTGGACCGAATGGCCAATCAGTTGCGCCAGAATGCTAACCAGAAGTCTGCACAGGCGGTAGCAGAATTTATTGTCGCAAAGCATGTCGGCGCCTCTGCATAGACCGATGAATATTATTCGTGCATTTGATCGCGATGCTCTTGCTGCAATTCTGAATAATTCAGACAAGCCGTTAGCGGGAGTGGATGAAGCCGGTCGAGGCCCGTTGGCGGGCCCCGTGGTAGCCGCCGCGGTCATACTGGATCCGGCTAATCCAGTAGCTGGCCTGGATGACTCAAAAAAGTTGTCTGAACGCATAAGAGAAGAAATCGCTGGCGTTATTAAAAACAATGCGACCAGTTGGTCGCTGGGGTCTGCATCAGTGGAAGAGATAGATGAAATCAATATTCTCAATGCATCAATGCTGGCAATGCAACGTGCAGTTACCGGCCTGCAGGTTGAACCGGCGCTAGTACTTGTTGACGGGAATAAAACACCAGACCTGGACTATGTTGCTTATGCCCTGATAAAAGGCGATGAATGGCAGGAGTCAATCAGTGCGGCCTCCGTTCTGGCAAAGGTGGAGCGCGACCGGCAGATGTTGGAGCTGGACCAGGAATACCCCCAGTATGGGTTCGCCAGGCATAAGGGATACCCGACAAAAATGCACATAGCAATACTGGAGGCAGAAGGGATCAGCCCGGTCCATCGCAAGAGCTTTGGGCCAGTTAAGAAACTAGTCCAGGCATAACGGCTGTACGGGTGATATACATCGGTAACACTTTAGTACAAATACATGGGTTACAGATTTACGCTATGGGCACTAAACGGTCAGGTAGTGCCCGTCCCATGGAAAGAGGTGCAACCGATGGACGGGAAGGAGTGTTTATTGTCGACCGCCATCGCCGTAGCCTGAAAAAGGGCACTACCCATTCAGCATGCTTTTATGCAGAAATTGCTGTCCAGGCAGAACCAGTTGTGAAATAACGTGCTCCGTTGAGCTGCCTTGCGGGGAGCGGGTAAAAATGCAGATATTTATTTTAACTTTGTTCCCAAACGTGCACAAAATACGCGAAAATATGTAGTAACTTATTGAATTATAATATAAAAGTAAAGACACGATCAGGGCTGCCAATGGTTCACGCACCGAGGAACGATACGTTACGAAATGGGACACGGTTATTGCGTTATGCCACCATTGTATCCAGAAGGGAGCAAAAGCTGATGCCTGACAGTATGTTGGTGATGAAGAAGCTTTTGCTTGCTCGATTCCTACCATAATTTTGTGTTTCGGTGGTATGCGTGGGCTATTTAATAATTATTGCCAGCAATATTTCCACCGTTCATAATCCGGACTTAATCGTCGGGATACCGCAGAACCATTTTTTAACTGTAATCCGGCAAAATAAAACAATCAGATGCAGAATGAAGTCTGCCAGCTTCCCATGTCTGGATTTTTAGGATGAAATAGCGACCTTATGACTGGCCCGTTTATTCATCTCCACGTCCACTCCGAGTACTCCCTGTACGACAGTGTCGTGCGCATCAAGTCACTGGTGGCCTGTGCGAAGGAAAACGCCATGCCAGCGGTGGCGCTGACCGACATGGCAAATATGTTTGCAGTGGTGAAGTTCTATCGCGCCGCGGTGGCCGCTGGCATCAAGCCGGTAATCGGGTCGGATGTGTGGATTGAAAACAGCACCGATCACAACAAGCCATTTCGTTTGCTGTTGCTGTGTCAGCATATCGAAGGTTATCGCAACCTCAGTCGTTTGCTGACCCGCGCCTATCTCGAAGGTCAGCACTCCGGCCGGCCGTGTATTTCCCGCGACTGGATCGATCAATATTCGAGTGGACTGATTGCCTTATCAGGTGCACAACAAGGCGATGTCGGTCAGGCGCTGTTGTCAAAAAATACGTCTCTTGCCAACGAACTGCTTGCAGGTTATCGGCAGCTGTTTGGTGATCGATTTTATATAGAGTTGCAACGAACCGGTCAGCCCTATCAGGAGGAATATGTCCATGGCGCGGTGGTGTTGGCGGCGGAAATGTCGATACCGGTGGTGGCAACCAACCACGTTCACTTCCTCAATACCGATGAGTTCGAGGCCCATGAAGTCCGCGTCTGTATTCAGGACGGGCGTGTGCTCAACGACAGTCGCCGTCCAAAGCGCTTTACCGAGCAACAGTACTTCCGGTCCACCGACGAGATGTCCGAGGTGTTTGCCGATATTCCGGAAGCGCTGAGCAACACGCTGGAGATTGCACGTCGTTGCAATCTGAAATTCAATTTTGGCGAGTACTTCCTGCCCCACTTCCCGGTGCCGGAGGGCGTGACGGTGGATAATCACCTGCGAACCGAAGCTGAGCGCGGGCTAAAAAAACGCATAGAGGCAATTGAGGCCAACAGCGAACCGGTAAACAGGACAGTCTATGACGAGCGATTGAAACGGGAACTCGACGTAATTATCGAGATGGGATACCCCGGTTACTTTCTTATTGTTGCCGATTTTATTCAGTGGGCCAGGCAGAACGATGTGCCGGTGGGGCCGGGCAGGGGGTCGGGCGCGGGATCGCTGGTGGCCTATAGCCTCGGTATTACCGATCTGGATCCGATCAAGTACAAACTGCTGTTTGAACGCTTCCTCAATCCCGAACGTGTGTCCATGCCGGATTTCGACATCGACTTTTGCATGGAAAAGCGCGACCGCGTGATTGAATACGTGGCCGGGCGCTACGGGCATGACAAAGTGTCGCAGATCATTACCTACGGCACCATGGCGGCAAAGGCGGTAGTGCGCGACGTTGGCCGCGTGCTTGATCATCCCTACGGTTTTGTCGACAGGCTCGCCAAGCTGATTCCATTCGAGATTGGCATGACGCTGGACAAGGCCCTGGAACAGGAACCGGTGCTCAAAGAGCGCTACGACAACGAAGATGACGTGCATGAGCTGATCGATATGGCGCGTACTCTGGAAGGATTATCGCGTAACGCCAGCCGCCATGCCGGTGGTGTCGTTATCGCGCCCTCGGCCTTGTCCAATTTTGTGCCGCTCTATCTTGAGCAAGGGGGCAAACAAGCCGTATCGCAGTTCGACAAGGATGACCTGGAAGCCATTGGCCTGGTGAAGTTTGATTTTCTCGGGCTGCGCAATCTCACCATCATCGACAAGGCGACCAAAGCCATCAATGCGAAACGAAAAGAGCTTGGCGAAACACTGCTGGTCATTGATCAATTGCCGCTTGATGATGAACAGACCTTTGCGCTATTAAAGTCATGCAAAACCACAGCCCTGTTTCAGCTTGAATCACGGGGCATGAAGGACCTGATCCTGCGGCTGAAACCGGACAACTTTGAAGAGATTATCGCGCTGGTCGCACTGTTCCGCCCGGGTCCATTGCAGTCAGGCATGGTCGATGACTTTATTGATCGCAAACATGGCGCCCGGGTAGAGTATCCGCATCCGAGCCTAGAACCGATTTTGAAACCCACTTACGGCGTCATCCTGTATCAGGAACAGGTGATGCAGATTGCGCAGGAGCTATCCGGATATACCCTGGGGGGCGCGGATCTGCTACGCCGCGCCATGGGTAAAAAGAAACCGGAAGAGATGGCGCGTCAGCGTGATGGTTTTGTAAAGGGCGCAGTAGAACGCTGGGACGACATAAACGAGAAAAAGGCCGAATACATATTCGACCTGATCGAGAAATTCGCCGGGTATGGCTTTAACCGTTCCCACTCTGCCGCCTATGCGCTTATTGCTTACCAGACGGCCTGGCTCAAGGCGCATTATCCCGCCGCGTTCATGGCCGCTGTCATGTCCTCGGACATGGACAACACCGACAAGGTGGTAACCATGGTTGCCGAATGTCGCGACATGGGGCTGGAGGTATCGGTACCCGATATCAATCGCTGTCACTACGAGTTTATCGCCATCAGTGATGAGGTTGTGCTCTATGGGATTGGTGCCATCAAGGGCATCGGTGAGTCGGCCATTGGGTCGATTCTTGAAGCTCGCGAGCAGGGCGGGTCTTTTTCCGATCTGTTTGACTTTTGCCGTCGTATTAATTTACGCAAGGTCAATAAACGCGTGCTGGAATCATTGATTCGCTCTGGTGCACTGGATGCACTCGGCACCCATCGTGCCAGCCTGATGGCAACATTGCATACCGCGCTGCAGGTGGTGGGGCAGCACAGCAAGGATCAGGAAGCCGGTCAAGGTGACATGTTCGGATCCAGCGACCTGAAGACGCCGGCGCATGAATATGTGCTGATACCGGAGTGGAGTGAGGATCAGCGTTTGGGGGGTGAGAAGGACACGCTGGGCCTGTATCTTTCCGGTCATCCGATTGCCCGCTTCGAAAAAGAACTCGCACATATCACAGGCAACAGCATCGCCAATCTCAATGCATCGCAAAGCAATGTGGTGGTGGCGGGCCTGATCGTTGCCATTCGCACCATGCGAACACGCCGCGGTGATCGCATGGCCTTCGTCACCCTGGATGATCGCACAGGGCGGTTGGAGCTGGCGGTATTTTCAGACCTCTACCAAGCTTCGCGGGATCTGCTGACGAAAGACAACCTGATGGTGGTGGATGGCCAGCTCAGTGTCGATGAATATACCGGTGGATTTAAAATGCGTGCCGACAAGCTGTATACTATGGATGAGGCACGAGCCGGATTTGCAGACCGACTTGTTATTGACGTTAATATAGATCTTGCCGGGAACGGCTTTGTGAGTGAGCTCAAACAGATTCTGGCGCCGGTAATGGATGGACCCTGTCCGGTGTATTTAAACTATAGTAATAATGACGCCGAGGCAGAAATTCTCTTGGGAGAGCAGTGGAAGGTGAATCCCACTGCCAGCGTGCTGGAGAAACTTGAAGGCTTGGCTGGCGAAAAGCACGTACACGTCATCTATCCTTAAGCCATAAATTAATGGTGTTGCGGGTGACTGAAATTAGCCCGCAGGGCCAACTATTCTTTATTGAAAGCTATGAATCAGCATTACCTGGATTTTGAGCAACCCATCGCCGATCTTGAGGCCAAGATCGAAGCCTTGCGTTATGCGGGAGACAGTACCGACGCCAACATTGGCGAAGAAATCAACAGGCTCCAGGCCAAAAGTCAGAAGCTGGCGAAAAGCATTTTTTCCAGCCTGACGCCATGGCAGGTGTCGCAAATCGCGCGCCATCCACAGCGGCCCTACACGCAAGACTATATCTCTCGCATCTTTACCGACTATCAGCAACTGAAGGGTGATCGCGTCTATGCCGATGACCCGGCGATTATTGGCGGCATGGCGCGGCTTGATGGCAGACCGGTGATGGTGCTGGGTCACCAGAAGGGGCGTGATACCAATGAAAAGGTGACACGTAACTGGGGCATGCCCCGGCCTGAGGGTTATCGCAAGGCCATGCGTCTGATGCGTGTGGCGGAACGGTTCAAAATGCCGGTGATTACCCTGATTGACACACCGGGCGCTTATCCTGGTGTTGGTGCGGAGGAACGTGGCCAAAGTGAGGCTATCGCGCGCAGTCTTTATGTAATGGCGGGGCTCAACGTGCCGATCATCAGTGTCGTAATTGGGGAGGGAGGCTCCGGTGGTGCGCTGGCGATTGGAGTCTGTGATCGTTTGTTGATGCTGCAATTTTCTACCTATTCCGTAATTTCACCAGAGGGTTGCGCATCTATTTTATGGAAGAGTGCCGACAAGGCACCCGCTGCGGCGGAGACGATGGGTATTACCACGGACCGTCTGAAAGAACTGAATCTGGTGGATGAAATCCTGCCCGAACCCCTGGGTGGCGCACAGCGTGACATCGATGCGATGGCTGCGACACTGAAGTCGGCACTGATCGCATCGGTTGGTGATCTGACAAAAATCGAAACTTCACGGCTACGCGAATTGCGCTACCAGCGCCTCATGCAGTTCGGTGTCTTCGAAGAAAAATCCTGAGCCGCTGTCGGCGGAATGGTTGCGAGGCCAGCTCGCTCTACTGATTCCTGATTTCGAAGGAAAACACCTGATGCTGGCCTACAGCGGTGGCATGGACTCCCACGTGTTGCTGCACCTGCTTGCAGAGCTATGCAACCATAGCAATCTGCAATTAAAGGCGATTTATATTGATCATGGATTGTCGCCGCAGTCCGCCGAGTGGGGTGAGCACTGTACCGATGTATGCGAGAAACTGGCCGTACCATTGATTGTAGAACGAGTTTCTATCCGCGTAGGTGATAAAGGACCGGAAGATGCTGCGCGCGAGGCGCGCTACCGGACCCTGGCGAAACGCATGTTGCCAAATGTTGTGTTAATCACCGCGCATCACCGCGACGATCAGGTTGAAACAGTACTTTTGCATCTTGTCCGCGGCACCGGTGCCCATGGGCTGGCCGGCATGGCGCCTTTGCGCCAGTTTGCCAGCGGCATCCATATTCGTCCGCTGCTGGAAATCAGTCACCAGAAGATTGCAGATTATGCCCGTACCCGGCATTTGCAGTGGGTAAACGATGCCTCCAATGCGGACACTTCGCTCAGTCGCAACTACATGCGCCACGAAATTGTGCCGATATTACGTGCCCACTGGCCCGGTGCGGAGAAGGTAATAGGGCGATCAGCGGGTCATGCGGCGGCGGCAGTCGAGTTGCTGGAGCAAATCGCGGTTGAAGACTGGCAACGGTGCGGGCTGACTGGCGATAGCGGCTTGAGCCTGCGTGCCTGCAAAACGTTAGGCGATGCCCGGTTGCGTAATTTGTTGCGTTACTGGGTTCGTCAGTCAGATCTGGCATTGCCGGCCACATGCCATGTCGATGAGGTGGTGCGGCAGATTCGCGAACCATCGACCACGGGTCACGCGATTATCACCTGGCCGGGCGGTGCCTGCTATCGCTATCGCGACACGCTATCGCTCTCTCCCCGGACTGCCAATGAAGACTATGAATACGATATCACCTGGGATCCTGCACAGCCGGTGGTGATCGTCCCTTTGGGGATCGAGGTAAGTGCAAATTCTGCTGTAGGGCGGGGGCTGGCACTGACACGGGTGCGGAATGCGTCATTGCACCTGCGAAATCGCCAGGGGGGTGAGTCGCTGCGACTGCCAGGCCGCGCCCATCATCACAAATTAAAGAAATTATTTCAGCAAGCGGGCGTGCCGCCCTGGGAGCGGAGTAGGTTACCACTGCTGTATGTGAATGGTGAATTAGCGGCAGTTGGTGACCGATGGGTTAGTCAGGAATTCGTAGCCGACAAAAATGAGGCCGGACTGGAGCTGAAAATCAGCAAATTATGAAGAGTTTAAACATTCTGGTTGTGGAATAAGGCGGCATTTGCTAGTTTCTATTTCCGTTTGGGACACATCTTTTCCCTCACCTAAACGGACTCATGACCAGATATATTTTTGTTACCGGCGGCGTTGTTTCTTCCTTGGGCAAGGGTATTGCGTCTGCCTCGTTGGCGGCATTGCTGGAAGCCCGCGGCCTCAAAGTCACCCTGCTGAAACTCGACCCTTATATCAATGTTGATCCGGGTACCATGAGTCCGTTTCAACATGGCGAGGTGTTCGTTACTGAAGACGGCGCCGAAACCGATCTCGATCTCGGGCACTACGAACGTTTTGTGCGCACCACCATGACCCAGAACAACAACTTTACCACCGGCCGTATCTACTCCAATGTTATCGCCAAAGAGCGGCGTGGTGATTATCTGGGTGCCACGGTGCAGGTTATTCCGCACATTACCGATGAAATTATTCGCTGTATTAAAGCCGGTGCCGGGGATGCCGATGTGGCCATGGTGGAAATTGGCGGTACCGTTGGCGATATCGAGTCGCTGCCTTTTCTTGAAGCCATACGGCAGATGAGTATCGAGCTGGGGCCTCAACGTGCGGCATTTATGCACCTGACCCTGGTGCCTTATCTCTCGGTCTCCGGTGAGATCAAGACCAAGCCGACCCAGCACTCGGTAAAGGAGCTGCGTTCCATCGGTATTCAGCCCGACGTGCTGTTGTGCCGTGCTGATCGCAGTTTGCCGGATGCCGAGCGTAACAAGATTGCCATGTTCACTAATGTACCGGCAAGGGCAGTTATTTCGGCGGTAGACGTCGACAGTATTTACAAAATACCCGGGCTGTTGCATGAGCAAGAGCTTGATGACATCATTGTCGAGAAGTGGGGCATGGATTTACCGCCAGCAGATCTATCGGAGTGGGACAAGGTTGTTCACGACATGGGAAACCCGGACATGGAGATCACGGTGGCCATGGTGGGCAAATACATCAACCTGACGGAATCCTACAAATCGCTGTCAGAGGCCCTGATCCATGCCGGTATCCGCACGCACACCAAAGTAAACATTCGCTACGTCGATGCCGAAGTCCTTGAGGCCGACGGCATCGGTGAGCTCGAGGGGGTAGATGCTATTCTGGTGCCGGGAGGATTTGGTGAGCGTGGCACGGAAGGCAAGATTCTGTCGATACAATATGCCCGTGAAAACAACATCCCTTTTCTGGGTATTTGTCTCGGTATGCAACTGGCGGTGATAGAGTTTGCCCGTCACGTCGCCGGTCTGGAAGGGGCCCACAGCACCGAATTCAGCAACGATACACCGGCACCGGTGATTGCCTTGATTTCTGAATGGGTCAATGCCAATGGCAAGATCGAAATTCGTGAATCCGATGGTGATCTTGGTGGCACCATGCGGCTGGGTGGTCAGCAGTGCAAACTGGCGCCAGGAACCCATGTGCGGGCGCTCTATGGTAAGGACACTATCGTCGAACGTCACCGCCATCGCTATGAATTCAACAATCAGTATCGTGAACAGCTTAAGCGCGCCGGACTGATTCTGGCGGGCACGTCGGTTGATGACAATCTGGTTGAAATTATTGAGTTACCAGACCATCCCTGGTTTGTCGGTGTACAGTTTCATCCCGAATTTACGTCGACGCCTCGTGACGGACACCCGCTATTTAGCGGTTACATCAATGCTGCCCGGGAATTCAGTGCTTCAGGCAGTAAACAGAAGGCCATTGCTTAAATGAAACTGTGTGGATTTGAAGTTGGCCTCGACAGGCCGCTGTTCCTGATTGCCGGGCCCTGTGTAGTGGAGTCGCGCGAGCTGGCCTTGCAGACCGCTGCCGAGCTAAAAGAAATCACCACGCGACTGAATATTCCCTTTATTTATAAATCGTCTTTCGACAAGGCCAATCGCAGTTCCAGCAATTCTTTCCGTGGCCCGGGGTTGGAGGAAGGTCTGGAAATTCTGCAGGCAGTCAAAGATGAAATCGGCGTGCCGGTACTGACAGATGTGCATGACATACCACAAATCAAGGCGGTTGCCAGTGTTGTTGACGTATTACAAACTCCCGCCTTCCTGTGCCGACAGACCGATTTTATTCAGGCAGTGGTTGCGTCCGGCAAGCCGGTCAACATCAAGAAGGGACAGTTTTTGGCGCCGGGTGACATGAAAAATGTTGTCGATAAGGCGATCGCGGCCGGCGGCAAGGATCGCATTATGGTGTGCGAGCGTGGCGTGAGCTTTGGTTATAACAACCTGGTTTCTGACATGCGCTCGCTGGCGATACTGCGTGATACCGATTGTCCGGTGGTATTTGATGCCACCCATTCGGTGCAGTTGCCGGGCGGACAGGGAAACCGCTCCGGTGGGCAACGTGAGTTTGTTCCTGTGTTGGCACGTGCGGCAGTGGCAACCGGTGTCGCCGGGCTTTTTATGGAGACCCATCCCGATCCGGACAAGGCACTAAGCGATGGCCCCAACGCCTGGCCCCTGCAAAAAATGGAAGCATTGTTGACGACACTGAAAGAGCTGGATGCTGTCACAAAGAAACAGGGTTTTCTCGAATCCACTGGCTAGTCCGGGACCAACCGACTTTAAGATTTGTAGCAAGAAAAACTACCGAGTAAGAACATGCCTATTATTGCCCAGATTCATGCGCGTGAAATTATCGATTCGCGCGGCAATCCCACGGTTGAGGCCGATATTACCCTGGAATCCGGGGCCTTTGGCCGCGCGGCCGTGCCCTCCGGGGCGTCTACCGGTGAACGTGAGGCAGTGGAGCTGCGTGACGGTGACGCATCACGCTATGGCGGCAAAGGTGTGACCAAGGCCGTGAATAATGTGAATACGGAGATTCGGCAGGCGCTGCTGGGAGAGGATGCCCGTGACCAGGACAAAATTGATCGGATCATGATTGATCTGGATGGTACCGAAAACAAGGGTCGGCTGGGCGCCAATGCCCTGTTGGCGGCATCACTGGCCAACGCACGTGCCGTCGCTGCCCATAGTGGTCAGCCTCTGTACCGCTATCTGGCCGGAGATAACGAACTCGTCATGCCAGTGCCGATGATGAACATTATTAATGGCGGCGTCCATGCGGACAACAACGTCGACTTGCAGGAATTCATGATTCTGCCACTGGGTGCGTCACGTTTCTCGGAGGCATTGCGTTGCGGGGTCGAAGTGTTTCACGCCCTGAAAAAAGTGCTGCAGGACAAGGGCCTGAATACCGCCGTGGGCGATGAGGGTGGATTTGCGCCGGACCTTGAATCCAACGAGGCGGCGATCCACGTTATCCTGCAGGCTATCGAGGCTGCCGGTTACACACCGGGCAAGGATGTTTACCTGGGGATTGATGCCGCCAGCTCGGAGTTCATGCGTGATGGCAAATACGATCTCGCGTCCGAGGGCAAAAAATTGACGTCGGCGGAACTGACTGATCTTTTGGCCGACTGGGTGAAGCGCTATCCCATCATCACCATTGAAGACGGCATGGGTGAAAACGACTGGGACGGTTGGGCCATGCTCACCGAACGTCTGGGTAATAAAGTGCAATTGGTTGGTGATGACTTGTTTGTCACCAATACAAAAATACTGGCACGGGGAATCGACAAGCACATCGCCAACTCCATTCTGATCAAGGTAAACCAAATTGGCACATTGAGTGAAACAATGGCGGCCATTCGTATGGCCAAAAACGCCGGTTATACCGCTGTCATATCCCACCGTTCTGGTGAAACCGAGGATACCATTATTGCCGATATTGCCGTCGCCACCGGTGTCGGCCAGATCAAGACCGGGTCGTTGTCGCGCTCTGATCGTGTCGCCAAGTACAATCAATTGCTGCGAATCGAGGAAGCGTTGGGCGATGCGGCGATCTATCCTGGCTTGAAAGCCTTTCCGATGTTGGCCTGAATCTGTCGTGAAGGGAAATAATTTTTGACGCAAAGGCGCGAAGGCGCAAAGGAAAACAAAGGGCGGCCTTTCAGGCCGTAGAAATTGGAGTAATTTCTCTTAAGGCCGGCTATGAAAGCCGGCCTTTATTATAAATATTCCTCACTCAGCGGTCTTTCAGACCGCTCTTAAGCCGTTCTTTGCGTCTTCGCGCCTTTGCGTCAAAAATTATTTAAAAATAACAATGCGCAGGGCTCGATTAGGCACGTGCCATTACTGGCTAAATGTACTGGACAGAGGGTAAAATGGCAGGCATGAAACCCGTCTTCTATGTGCTGATCGGTTTGTTTCTGTTGCTACAGTACCCATTGTGGTTTGGCAGTGGCGGCGCGCTGGCCTATTGGCGTTTACACCAGGGTATTAATGCTCAGGTGGCGGAGAATAAAAAATTACGCGAGCGCAATGAGTCTCTGAAGGCCGAAGTGATAGATCTAAAGAGTGGGCAGGATGCAATTGAAGAGCGTGCCCGATCTGAACTCGGCATGGTCAAGGCCAATGAAACATTTTATCAGGTCGTTAACTCTCCCAGGCAATAGAGCCTGCTCGATGGGGGTGTTGTCCGCCGCCGGGCTTGATGCCAACGGGCTTACAGAGGCAACAAAGCGGCAACGAGAATTGCGAGGATGATGGCAAACACCAGTGC
>SDBS01002601.1_pt1 | contig 17985 bp, 13 predicted proteins | sample 2277091 | NCBI WGS metagenome assembly SDBS01 (sample SAMN10404972, study PRJNA504765) | marine sediment metagenome | isolation source: marine sediment core GS10_PC15, 163 cmbsf | place: Arctic Ocean: Southern Knipovich Ridge | collected 2010 | reverse complement strand
CCCCGGCCCTGATCGGCGGCGGGTCGATCCCGCAGCCGGGCGAGGTCTCGCTGGCACATCACGGCGTGCTGTTCCTCGACGAGCTGCCGGAATTCACGCGCCCGACGCTGGAGATGATCCGCCAGCCGCTCGAGGACCGCTGCGTGACGATCCCACGCGTCCACGGGACGATGTGCTTTCCAGCCGCGATCATGCTCGTCGGCGCGATGAACCCCTGCCCGTGCGGCTACTTCACAGACCCCAGACGCTCCTGCAAATGCACACCGAACGCCATCGAGCGCTATGTGGGCCGCATCTCCGGACCGCTGATCGATCGCATCGACATACACATCGAGGTCCCGCCCGTGCCGTGGCGTCAGTTGCGCTCCGAGTCCGGCGGGCTGAAGTCCGTCGACATGCGCCGCGAGGTGGTGGCGGCACGGCAGATCCAGCGGAAACGTTTCGGCCGCAGCGACACGATCACCAACGCCACGATGTCGTCGCGCCAGGTCCGCAAGTTCTGCAAGCTGGATTCGGCAGGCGAGCTTCTGCTCAAGCAGGCCATGACCGAGCTTGGCCTATCCGCCCGCGCACACGACAAGGTGCTCCGCATCGCCCGCACCATCGCCGACATCGAAGATTTGGAAAACATCGCCCCGCATCACCTCGCCGAGGCCGTGCAGTATCGAAGATTGGATCGAAGATTATGAAGCTGTGCTACGCACAAGATGGGAAGCTGGGGTTTCCTCGCGGCTCGCGCCTCATTGTGTTAGAGGCTCTTAGTCAGCATCATTTGAAAAGATGTAGACTAGTATATTGCTAGCTCCCATTTTCTTTGTAGTTAAATTTGGAAACTTGATAAACTCTAGTGCATCGGCAGTATTCAAAATAATCGTCTGTCCATCTTTCTTCAATAAAGATGGCAGCAATGTTAAGAAACTTCTCAAAATACTTCCATCATCACCATCGTGAAAATCAAGCTCCTCTATTTTACTTTTGTCCTCTAAAAAAGGCATATTCCACAGAACAAAATCAAACTGGCTGAAATCTTCGGGCAAATCTATATCTCTAATATCTCCTAATACTGCCTTGACTTGAAAGTTTCCTAAACGTGCAGTAGTGTTAATATTGGCTATCGCCATGGGATTTACTTCTATTACATAAACAAGACTTTGTGATTTTAGCCAAGCTACCCAAGCATCGCTACCAGATCCTGCGCCAATAACCAAAACCTTGTCACCCTGTTCAATCTTGCTCTCAAGAATTGTATTATAATAGAGTTTATCCTGATTGGTCGGCGTATACACTGTTGGGAATATGGGAATGACTATTTCCTTATCAGTTGTGTTTATCCGTTCTTTTAACTGTAGTAAATTGTCAATAGAAGTAGCAGACCAACCGCTGTCATCTACTTTCATATAATACCAACGACACGGTACATCACGAACAACAGAGGGATCACGAAGCCAACGCCGTTGCTTGGCTTCCCGTTGCATGACTTGCTGGGCCAGAGTACCGTTCCGGTTGTTTGACTTATTGGGCCAGAGTACCGTCTGTAACAATGAGGCGAAATCCTGTTGCGTGACGTTTTCTGAGAAAAGAAAATAGGTTGTTCCCAGTCCTCCGACCAGTATACCCAGAATAAGAGGGGGAAGAACAGCGATACCAATTTTTGGTCGTTTCATGTTTTAGCCTTGTTACAAACGCCACTGTAGCCCCAGATCCGCACGTTGTCAACGGCATGCGTTCCTATCATAAGTTCCTAGGCTGGCTGGAACCCGCAGGGCGATGACCCACCTTTTCCTCTGAGATGAACACGCGGCGGGACAGAGCCCCGCCGCGCGAAAGTGCAAAAACAGAACGTTGCCGTGCCGGCAACGGTTACACAGGCTACGGGCTACTGGCTAAGGGTTGCGGCGAGTCCCGCTCGTGGCTAGCTGGCGGTGGGTGGGATGCCAGCTCGTCGGGACTTGCAAGCCACGATGCCAGGTGTGTTACTCGGCGAGGACGGAGTCGATTGCCCTCTCGTACACGCTTCGCGGGCGACCGCCCACCCATTGATATACCGGCTCGCCATCGACGAAGAGAAAGACGTTCGGGATGGCGCGGATGCCGTACTCGTGAGCGATCTGCGGGGCCTTTTGAACGTCGATCTTTACTACCTTGATTGTTTTTCCGTACTGGTTGGCGAGCTCGTCGATCGTTGGGGCCAGTTGTCGGCACGGCCCGCACCGGTCGGAATAGAAGTCCACCAGCACCGGTTTTTCGGAGTTGAGCACGAGATCCTCGAACTCATCGAACGTCTCGACGGCAAGGACGCTGCCCGGTCCGCTGGTGAAAACGAACGCCGCCACGCCCGCGCAAAGCGCCCCGGCGACCGCGCCGAAGAGGGGGTTTTTGAACTTTGCGTGGCCGATTACAGAGCCAAGGCCCAAACCGGCCAGCACCGCCAGGATTACAGTCGGAGTCACAGCTATCGCCTCCTATTTGACCTCTCCGGCCTCATCGGTCAAATGGCAAGCCGACTGAAACAGCAAGCAGCCGCCGTTGGGAATCATCAGAACTCTCTGTGACCTCAGCGGTTAGGCCTTCCAACTTACAGATTTGCGCGCGCAAAATTGCACTCAGAGGTCCAAAGTCACCCCAAAAAATCAAAAATCCTTATTCCCGGCCAGGCCGCGGCTTGCCGTTTCGCACAGACGACCAACTTACAGATTTGCGCGCGCAAAAGTGGTAGGTCACCTGTAAAGGTGGAGGCGCTATGCGCGCCGGAACCCGGAATCCCGGCGCGCCGGGAAACCCGGGGAAAGGCTGCTTGAAAAGTGAATAGAGATGAGGCAGCCCATTGCGCCCGCCTGCCCTGGCTACCGGCAGGCAGGCGGCAGGCAGGGATTGCGGATTGGGCCCGCCTGCCCTGCCTACCGGCAGGCAGGCGGCAGGCAGGGATTGGAAAACACCCAAAAAAGCTAAAAGTCGAAAGCTGAAAAACACCCGATTTGGACCCTGAAATTCGTAAGTTCCGCTGACAGAAGGGCTTAGCCGAAATCGGGTGCGCAAATTTGCGCAAGAATGCGCAAGAATGCGCAAGGGCGCGCAAGAATGCGCAAGAATGCGCAAGGGCGCGCAAGGGTGCGCAAGGATGCGCACGTTTGGGCAAGCTGGCTACTGGGCAAGATGGGCGTTTTAGAGCTTGCGGATGATGACGGCGGTGAGGTCGTCGGCTTGCGGCCGGCCGGCGGTAAAGGCGGCGACGGCGTCGCGGAGCTTTGTGATCATTTCCGCTGCGAGCAGGTCGCGGCCTTGCCGAAGCAGTTTGCTGGTTCGCTCCATGCCGAAATCTTCGCCCCGCGAGTTAACGGCTTCGAAGAATCCGTCCGTGAGGATGACCGCGAGGTCGCCGGCCTGGAAGGTGTGCGTTATTGTTTTTTCGTAGTCCGCCTGCTCCATGACGCCGAGGGGAATGGAGGTGGCGGGGGCCTCTTCGAAGGCATCGGCCTGGCGATCGTAGAAGAGCATCGGTCCATGGCCGGCCGAGGCGTAGGTCAGCGCGGAGTCCTTGGGGTTCAGCAGGCCGAGGAAGCAGGTTACGAACCGCCCGCCTTGCAGATCGGCGCTGAGCAGATTGTTTGTCGTGGCAAGGACGGCGGAGATGTCCAAGCCGGCTTGACCGGGCCGGCCGGACGCCTGGAGGCAGATGGCTCGCAGCATGGCCCGCGTTTCGGCGATGACCAGGGCCGGGCCGATCCCGTGGCCGGTGGCGTCGGCGACGATGAACATCCATCGCCCGTCGGGTAAGGCCATGAAATCGTAGGTGTCGCCGCCGGTCTCGTCGGCTGGTTGGGAGAAGCCGGCCACCTCGAAGCCGGCGATGGTCGGGGCGGCCTTTGGCAGCAGGCCCTGCTGGATGTCCTGGGCGATCTTCATGGCCCGCTCCATCTGCTGCTTCTGGAGGTAATGCTCGATGAGGTTGGCCCGCTGGATGGCCACGCCGGCCTGGGCGGCGAGCGTTTCGGCCAGCGTGATGTCGTAGTCGGTGAACTCGCCGCCGCGTTTGCGGCTGTTGAGCACCTGGAGCACGCCGACGAGGGCGCCGTCGTAGCCGTGCATGGGCACCGAGAGGATGTTCCGCGTCCGGAAGCCCGTTTGCTGATCGACGGCGGGGTTGAACCGCGAGTCGGCATAAGCGTCGGGCACGTTGACGACCTTGCCGGACTTGGCGGCCGCCCCGGCGATGCCGCTGTCGGCGGGGATGCGGATCTCGTCGGTGCCGGCGGCGATGCGGCTGATGAGCTCGTCGCGCTGAGCGTCGTAGAGGAAGACCGTCGCCCGCTCGGCGTCGAGCAGTTCCATGCCCCGGGCGATGATCAAGCTCAGCAGCCCGTCGAGGTCCTCTGTGGCGGCCATCGAGCGGGTGATCTCCAGGACCTTCTGGAGGTCCCGGATTTGCTGGTTTTGCCTTTCTTTGGCCATGGCGTCTCTTAGCCGAAATTGCATCCTGCGGAGCTGTCGGCGTGGCGGTGGGTCAGCCGCTGCCGGCTGTGGGGCCCACCGCGGCAACCGGGAAGGTGGTGCCTCCGGATGGAAAGACGACCACCCGCTGCGGGCCACTGCCGAGGATAGCCTCGGCCGCCGCGACCGCCTCTTGGGCCTCGGCAAATAATTGTAGGCCCGGAAACCGAACGCCCTCCTGGCATAGTGTCGGCGAGACCATCAGGATCGGGTTGCGATGAAGCGTCCGCATCGCCATCCGCACGAAGAAGGCGGCGTCGCTGGCCAGCGATGGAATCAGCCGCGTTACCAGCGAGCTCAACGATTCCGGGTCAATCCATCGAACGACTCGGCGCGTCCAGGTTGGGCTGATGGGCCAGTACGGCACCTTCATGCCCTCCAGACCTGCCGGGCAGCGAGCCAGGCAGATGATCACGCCGTTGGGGCGCACGGCAAGGCAGGTGTTGGCGATGCACTTGAACGACTGCCACAGGTCGAAGTCCCGCGGATGGGCGTTGGCGATCAGCACGTCGCCCGGCTCGGAGACCACCACCCCGCAGGCGACGGAGCACTGCTTGGCCACCATCCGGTGGGTGGCCGTTACCTCGCCCGCGGCAACGAAGGTCGGTAGGTCGTTCTCATCCAGAAGATACTGGACGGCAAAGCTACCTCCGTGGCCCTCGTCCAGCGCTGCCCCGGCGTCGTCGATGACTTGCCGCATCGGGTTAGCCGCGGCGTCCGTGCCGACCAGATGTTGCACTCGCCGGCCGAGGCCCTGGCGGTGTAGACCGCGAATCGTATCCAGCCTCGCGCAGCCTGGGAAAATCATCTTGTATCCGCCCCCGAAGCCTGCCTGCAGGTGCGGGCTGACCGAGGAGACGATGATCCGGAGGTCGGCCTCGGCCACGTCGCGGTCGACCCAGATATCCACACCATGGAGCTTACCCAGCCAGACATGACTGTCTGGAGCGTCATATCGATTGCACCGCCAGCGGATTGCCCGGCAGCTGCCGCCGAGTTTGTCGGCGACCTGCTCAGACGTCATAGGCGGGTGCATGCCGTTGGCGAAGAAGATCTCGATTTGTTCGTCGCTGATGCCGGCGTGGTGGATCTCCCTCAGCAGGACGGGCAGGATCTCCGCCAGCGGAGAGTGCCGTGTGAGGTCCTCCAGAACAAGCACAACCCGGCCACCTCGGCAGGCAGCCAGCAGTGTGGCCAGAGGTGCTCCGGACGGCGGGCGGCTCAGTGCCCGCGCCAGGCGATCCGGCCAGTCCTCCGGCGCGGGCCGCAAATCAGGCTTGGCCGACTGCTGCAGCCGCCACTGCTGCGGCAGGGAGATATTCACTCCGCCGTGGCCCCACGGCAGGGAGATGTCCGGCATCGGTCAGGATCCTTTCGCCGAGGACCGAGGGCCTTTCGCCTTCCGTCGCCCGACGATGACATGGTAAACCCCAAGCGGTTCGGGAATCGAGTTGAAATCCGAAAACCCTGCCTGCTGCATCAGCGCCTGGAGACGGTGGGGCGAGCGATGGGTCATGTGCAGACCGAAGACTCGCCGGAAAAAGCGGTCGTTCCCATGGGCCTTCGAGAGGCTGTTGAAGACGATCCCAGCGCCGGTCGGCATAACCTCAGCAGCGGCACCGGCGACCTCTACGATCTGCTCGTTCGTAAGGTACTCGCAAATGCCGAGCATCTTGACCAGGTCGGGTGGGTGGTCCAGCAACTGTTTGATGTGGCGGACGTCGCTTTGGACGAATCGCACACACTCGCTGAGGCCTGCCCTGGCGGCCAGCCGCCGGCCGTGTTCGAAGGCATCCGTGTTCAGATCAACCAGCGTAGCCAGCGCCTTGCGATTCGCCTGGGACATGGCGTCGATGATGATGTGCCCTGGCCCGGCGCCGAGGCACAGCACGTGTGTCGGCTCGCTGTTGGCCGAGTCGATCAGCCGCGCCAGCACGTGGCTGGCGAGGCGCTTGCGGTTGCGAAGCGCCATGGACATGGTCCCGGCGCTGACCAGCAACTTGTCGGCGATCTGTTTCGGGCGCCCGTCGTAGTTGATGACCATGGTTTGCCAACCGCCTGGATCGGCCCAATTGGCGGCCGCCAGTTCACTTTTGGCAAGTCGCAGCACGGCCTTCAGCAATCCTGGCGGGAGGTAATTGGCCAACGGATTGATCAGGGCAGCCTTGAATATCTTGCGAAGCCGGCTTTGCCGCTCGAACTCGATGTCCGCAAGCCAGTGTTCCATGCGGGCACTCCAGAGGCGACTATAAGTATAAAGGTTCATCGTTCGTGCTGCCATCTATCCTTCAATCGAACCGACCGGCCTAAAGTTTTCCCGAAACGCTTGCCGATAACATCACATGTGGGTGCGGTCTGAGCTGGCAAGTGGCCAGCATTGTTTGTGAGGATCGCAGCAATGACAAAACGTCAGTTAATCGAACAGATTATTTCCATCAACCAAACCGCTGAGCCGAGTTTCCTGGCCGGATTCGATGACACCGACTTGGACGAGTATCTCCAGCACCTTCGCCAAGCCGCCCAGCCGCGCATATCCGGCGATCGCCATCGCTACGACCACTACTTTGAGAGTTGCAATGTCGTTTCGTTGGCTGAGCCTGCCGAGGCAGAAACAGAAGCGGTCGAGGAGATCGACCAGTCGGACGGAGACCGACTAGACCTGAATGTCTCTGAGAGCGCTTACTTCAATGAGTCGTACGAGATCCTAGCGCTCGAAGATGGGTCTGACGGAGCCGACCAGGACAGCGAAACGGGCGATGAAAGAGTTCCCGTAAAAGCCGAAACCGAAAGCTGCCTCGACGAAGCCGAAGAAGAGCCGGAGACTTGGCTGTTCTGAGCTTCTTTGATCTCTTTTGTGTGAAAGATGAGCGCTTCACACTCTCCTCGCTGGACATTCCTGTCCGGCGGGGATATGCCTCTGTTGGATGCCATCTCTTAAAGACTAACTCGTCTTGGGCTCTCTGGGAGAATCAATGATGGAAAGCCTCCGGCAAAGGGAGGTCGCAGCGTAACCGGCGGAGGTGATTTGTAAATCAATCGCGCTGCGGACGGCACCGAGCGGGGACGGAGAGCTGCTGGGATCATCCCACCGGAGCTTCCACACAACACTTGACACCGCCGCAAAACCGCCTACGGTCTACTTTTCGTATGTCCGACCTCTATAATGAAAACTCAGGAGCAAGGAATCATGGCGATTAACCCGGCATTGCGAGTGTTGTTGGCGGCCGGCAGCGTGTGGGGCTATGTGGCGTGCGGCCTGTGTCAAGTGACCGAAACGATCGAGCTGGGTAAGCGGCATGTCGATCGGCTGCACGGTTTTTCGCTGCGCTTGCCTGCAACCTCGGAACGCAAACGCGAGTTTTCCGCGGCGAAGCTGATGACTTGGTTGCAGCGTGACGAAAAGAGCGGCGCGATCCTCTGGTCGTTGACTGTTCTCCGGGAGGTCGAGGCCAAGGAAGAATTCGACATTGAGCCTTACTCCCGAGCCCTGGCCGACAAGCTCCGCCTGGAAGACAACTTCAAAATCGAGTCGATCAAGCTCACGCCGGTTGCGGGCAAGGCTGCGATCCATCTGCGAGGCGAAACGGCAGGGCTGCGCCTATGGCAGAGACAGGTGTGGGTTTGGGCTAGGCCGGGTGAGTTTCTCGTCCTGAAGATCACCGGGGCGCCTGGGATCAAAGATCGGCTGGATTTGATCTGCGATCGGGTGCTGGGGACGCTGGAACTGTTCGATCCGCGGGATGCCCGCGAGACGGAGAGTAAAAATCTGGCCCGCGGTGAAGAATTTCTCTCCTCGCTGAACGACAAGAAGTTCGCGGCTGTCATTGACAGCGAGCCGCAATGGTTTCTGTTGCGGACGAAGGGCAAGGATGTGGGCTTTCGCCGCGAGGCGGAGGCCGCCGTCCGGCGCGAGGGTCTCAACGGCTATGAGGTCACAATCCACGTCATGTTGGATCTGCCGAACCTCGAGCGGCAGACACTCAAACACACAATGTTTGTTACACCCGACCTGAAGGCCGAGCGCTGGACAAAGCAGCTACGAATCGGCTCTGGCGACAAGGCCCAGCTCATTACCGAGGAAGGCTTGAAGCAGCAGGAGTTGGTCGTCTGCGACGTTTCTGCGGCTGGCGGGACGAGAAGCCGCAAGAAACAATTGCCCGCGGGGATCTACCTGCCGCAGGCGGTGGGGATGCTTCTGCCGCGGCTTATGGATCTGACGAAACCCGTCGGATATACCTTCGCGGCGTATAACACGGAAGGAAACAATTTCGACAGACGGACGTTCACCGTGGTCGGCCCCGAGCGAATCTCGCTGGCCGGTCGGCAAATCGAGGCGATTCGTGCCTTGGATCGCCCGGCTGCGGCCGAGGTCTCGGCCACGCTCTACCTGGACGCCCAGGGCAGGCTATTGCGTATGGAGACCGAGGACGGACTTGTGATGGAGCGTTCGACTCGCTCGGGGATTGTCAGACGCTTCCCAAGCGCCGGGAAAATCGCCAAAGCCGCAAGCCAAGACAGCGCACGCCGAGCATCGGCCAAGGGGCAAAGCAAATGACGGACGTGCAGTTGTATGACGTGATCATTGTCGGGGGCGGGCCGGCCGGACTGGCCGCCGCTCTCTACGCCGCACGCGATCGCTACAGCGCCTTGGTTCTGGAAAAGAACGGCCTGCCCGGCGGCCAAATCATGCTCACCGATAGAATCGAGAACTATCCCGGCTGGGAGCAGATCACCGGACCGGAACTCATCGATCACCAGCGGAGGCAGGCGGAGAACTTCGGGGCTCAGATCGCCGTCAACAAGGCGGCCAGCACCCTTAGACGTGGCGACGACGACGTTCTGGAACTGGAGGTAAACAGCGGCCAGGAGACCTATCGGGCCCGCGCGGTGGTCCTCGCGCCGGGCAGCGATTATCGCCAGCTTGGTGCGCCCGGCGAGGTCGAACTTCGCCAGGCGGGCAAGGTCAGCTACTGCGCTACCTGTGACGGGGCATTCTACCGCGACAAGCACGTGCTGGCCGTTGGCGGCGGCAATACGGCCGTGGAAGATACGATTTACCTGGCCAGACGTTTCGTGAAAAAAACCACACTCATTCATCGCCGCAGAGAGTTCCGCGCCCAGAAGGTGCTTGTGGAGGAGCTCTATGAGACGGCGCGCGAGAAGGACATCGACATCAAGCTGCCCTACGTGCTGGAGGAGATTATCGGCAACGCCGATAACACCGAAATCGACCACGTCAAGATTCGCAACGTGGAAACCGATGCCATTGAGCAGTTGAATGTCGATGGCGTGTTCATGTTCGTGGGCATGATTCCCAACACCGATTGGCTGCGGGGCGTCGTGGAGATGAACGAAGCCGGCTACATCGCCTGCGACTGCACCACGCTCAAGACCTCCATGCCGGGTGTGTTCGTGGCCGGCGACTGCCGGCAGCGGGCTGCCATGCAACTGGCCACGGCCTGCGCCGACGGCGTGCTGGCGGCCATGGAAATCAAGGAATACTTCAAGGATCCCACCTCCTGGCCGGAGACGATGGCCGAGAAGGGCCTCGTCGAGGGGTGGTGATCACGGCCTTTCGAACCGTCCTGGTGGCTGCCAAGCGCAGACCGCAGTTGGTTTGTGCAGGATATACTTGGAAGCTCCCCGAGGCCGCTTTGGCTCAGGCGGCCTTTGGCAGGCTGGAACCGCCGGTGGGCTTATTATTCTTCCGCTTGGATGCCTGGCGGTCCTTCAGGGTAGGGGGCGGCACCACGAACGATTGCCCGCAGCCGGCGCACCGCACTCGCTGCCCTCGCATCTGACTTGGAATCGAGAGCGTTACCCGGCACTGAGGATTCGGACATCGCAGCTTCACGGAGCACATCAATAGGCCCTCCAGAAACTCACCAAAGAGTCTATCGACCTCGCGCTTGGCGCGCTTGAACAGTAGGCGACAGAATCGCGGCTCTTGCAGAAAATTTTCTTGCACCTAAGCGACAGCTCGGCAGCCAGCGCAGAACAGGCTGCAAAGTTTGCCCAAACCGCTTCGAGGCTCATGCCTGGGCGAGCTGGTGCGCATTAAAGGTTCGTGGTGACTGTAACGTCTATGCCGCCTTGAATGGCTTGCTGGTCTTTATGAGTGGATGGCCGTGGAAGCTGATGTTTGTTGTTAGCTTCCGGAGACGCGCTGGATGTCCGCCCCGAGCGAGCGAAGCTTGACCTCGATGTGTTCGTAACCGCGGTCGATGTGGTAAACCCTGCTGACGGCCGTCGCGCCGCGAGCGATCAGACCGGCTAGCACTAGAGCGGCCGAGGCACGCAAGTCGGAGGCCATCACCGGCGCACCGACCAGGCGCTTGACGCCCGTTACGATGGCCGTTGGACCTTCCTTGCGGATGTTGGCCCCCATGCGCAGCAGCTCGGCGACGTGCATGAAACGGTCCGGGAAGATCTTTTCGGTTATTGCGCTGTTGCCGTCGGCTAGGCACAGCAGGGCCGTCAGTTGGGCCTGCAGGTCGGTAGGAAAGCCCGGATAGGGCTGGGTGGTTACGTCGGTCGGCTCCAGACGGCGCGCCGAGCAAACCACCACGCCGCCATCAGTGGCCTCGATGGTTACGCCGATCTCACGGAGTTTGTCCGTCACGGCCATCATGTGGTCCGTTCGGACGTTCGAAAGCTTCACCTCGCCGTTGCTCATCGCGGCGGCGATCATAAACGTGCCGGCCTCGATTCGATCGGGGATGATCTGGTGTTCTGCGCCTCGCAGCTCGTCCACGCCGTCGATGAGCAGCCTCGGCGTGCCCGCCCCGCGAATCCTGGCTCCCATGGCGTTGAGATAATCCGCCAGGTCCTGGATTTCCGGCTCGCAGGCGGCCGATTCGATTACCGTCGTGCCCTCGGCCAGGGTGGCCGCCATCATCACGTTGGCCGTGCCCAGGACCGTCGATCCGAACGGCCCGCCCAGGAAGATCTCCGCGCCGGTGAGTTTCTTGGCCTTTACGACGATGTCGCCGCCGTCGAGGTCGATCTCCGCGCCCAATGCCCGCAGGCCGCGAAGGTGCAGGTTCACCGGGCGCGAGCCAATCGCGCAGCCGCCGGGCATCGCCACGCGGGCCTTCTTACGCTTGGCCAGCAGCGGGCCCAGCACGCAGATGCTTGCTCGCATCTTACGAACGCGGTCGTAGCGGGCATGGCAAGCGGTTTCGTCCTCGGGGCGGATCTGAAATTGGCCATCTCCAGTTTGGCTGACGGCCGCACCGAGATCGCCCAGCAGCTCTGCCATGTTTCGCACGTCGGCCAGCTCCGGCACGCCTCGGATGGTGCTCTGCCCGTCGGCCAGCAGCGACGCGGCCATGATCGGCAGGGTCGAGTTCTTCGCTCCGCTGATTCGCACCTCGCCCCTGAGCCTGCTGCCGCCCTTGATGACAAATTGATCCATGGCACGAAACCTTCTCAAAGCGCTTGGCTGCTGGCTCTGAGCTTTCAGCTCGCCCCGAGCCACACAAACGCCATCTTCTGATCAACTATCGACTCTTGCCTGGGGCATTGTTGCCGGGCTACCTTACCGCGCGGCCAGCCACCGATGCAATGTCCTGAGCCTCTCGAAGGGCACCCGGCCTCCGGCCACGAAATGCGACTCACTCCAGGCCGAGTTTGTCGGCCTCGCGATCCATGATCTCCCAGGCGGTTGTCACGTAGTAGCGGTAGTTTTCCAGCGGCGTGCCGTTTGGGATGCGATGGTCCAAGCTGAAGACCACCCCGCCGGTGGCGAGTAGAGGCGGGATCTTGTACTCAAGCTCGGCGCGGATTTCTTCTTTGCTGCGGCGCAGGACGTGCTTGTCGATGCCGCCCACCAGGGCTAGGCGCCGGCCGTACTGCCGGCGAACCTTTACGATGTCCATGCCGGCGGCCGGCTCCATCGTCTGCATCACGTTGATTCCCGCATCCAGGAACGCCGGGATCACGGCATTCATGTTGCCGTCGCTGTCCTGGCTGAAGATCCTCACCCCGCGATCGGCCAGCATCTCCCAGATGCGCCGGTAGTAGGCGTGGAAGAACTCCTCGACCTGTTTCGGTCCGGCCATGGGGCCGCTCTTGCCGGCCATGTCCTCGTGCACGAACAGCTCGTCGATCGTGACGGCGGCTGAGGCCCTGTCCAGCGCGCGAAAAGCCGTCTGTCCCATTGTCTCGAGCATGTCGTGGACGAGCTCGGGTTGATCGTAGTATGCCAGGCAGAGATTCTCCTCGCCGAGCAAGCTGCGGGGAGCGCCGAAAGCTCCTGGGATGAAGGCCGCAATCAACTCTCCCTCTGCGCGGCGTTTTTCGGCCTCCGCCTCCCATCCCTCGGTAAATCGCTGCTCGCCGAATTCGTAGTGAGGCTTGATCTTCAGCCAGTCGTCCATGTTTCTGACCGGATAGTCCAGAGGCAGCGGAAGCGTACCGACGTTCTTGTACAGCTTGACGCGTCGGCCCATCTCGTCGCGCGAAATGACGTACTCGTCTGTTTCCTCCAATACTTCCTTCTCGCACGGGTCCATGTATCCGGTGTTTACGCCGAGCCAGTGATGCGTGGGCCGACGGAACTTGAAGGCCGAAAGGTCCAATTCCTCCGGCGCAGCGCCATGAGCTTTCCACTCGGCCTCCAGTGCGACCATTGCGCCGAAAAGCTGGATAAACGGCGGGCGCATGTTCTTCTGAAAGGTCATGTAATCGAGATAGTCTTCCCTCCGAACCTCCATTGATCTTTTGATTGCCGATTGGGCCTGGATGTCTGAGAGTTTACGCTTCGGCATAACACATCACTCCTTTTGGTGCACCTCTCGCGACCGCCCGGCAAGATAGGCCGCCTTGTCGAAGACGGCTTTGCTCCCTTCTATAGCGCAATGACCCGTCCCGGGCCCTCTGCGAAGGCCTCGAAGATTCGCGTTACCTGCCAGGCCTGCTGCAATGTGCCGTTGGCGGGCGGGCGGCCTTGAAGGACGCTCTGGGCAAATTCCTCCACCTCGTTGTAATAGCCCAGCAGGAACAGGCCCTTGTTGTAGAGCTGACCCAGGGAGAATTCCGGCTCCCAGAGTAAGCTGGCTAGTTCATCAGGGCTCGCGTAATAATCCGCCGACTCACCGTAGGGCAGTCTCGGCCCGCGGTGCAGCATCACGCGCAGGTTGTTTTCCACGACGATGTGCCGCCGCTTGTCGGAGACGATCACCGTACGTTCCGTTCCGGTGTTTTGTGCTACGCCGCGCGACAGCGCCAGCGTCGCCACCGATCCGGAGGCGAAAGTAAATGTAGCCGCCCCTGCGCCGCTCCGGCTGCGCTGATAGAAAAGCGTCTCGGGCATGCCCAGCAAGTACAGCATCAGCGAGACCGGGTGGCAGAGGTGATCGAGGAAGCCGCAGACCGTCTCCTCGGGCTCGCCCTTGCCCACGTACTCGTTGAATTGTTCTGCGGTCGGAATGCCTTGTGGATATTGAAACAGCGCCAGGGCGACGTTGCCGAACGATTCATCCTCCATCCACGCCTTGGCCTTCTGGTTGGCCGGGGCGAAGGCCTTCTTGAAGCCCACTACGACGTTTTTTCCGCTCTTTTCGGCCGCCGCCTGCATCTGCTCGATCTGGCGGCAGGAGGCTGCCGGTGGCTTTTCGATCCAGACGTGAACGCCCGCGGCCAGGCACTTGCAGGTGATTTCCGGATAGATCGGACGGTCCTTCTCGTCGTAGCCGACCACCACAAAAACGGCATCCAGCTCCTCCCGGCGAATCATCTCTTCGTAATCGCTGTAGATGCCCTTCGCTGCGAACTGCTCGGCAAAGGCCTTGGCCTTTTCGATGACCAGATCGCAGACGGCCACCAGCTCCACGTGAGCAAACTGCAAGGCCGGAAAGATGTTACGAAACGAATGAGAGCCGCAACCGATAAAGCCCGCGCGGATCTGAGCTTCGTCCTTCAATTCGCCGCGAAATCCGATTCGCATCAGAGTCTCTCCAGGTTTGGTTTGTCTGTTGTGCGGAGCCGGTTATTCGGACTCCGCATCGCCTTCCGGCAGGAAGTCTCGCCGGCCGGACGAATAGGCCACGATCATCTCCGCATCCACATCGCCGATGCTGGTGGCGTTGTGGAACGTCCCAGCCGGGATGAGCAGCGTGTCGCCCGGCTCCATTGTGACGGTTTCGTCGGCGGCGGTATGCCGGAGCTTTCCAGCCAGCAGGTAGAGCACCTCGTCGCAATTGATGTGCCCGTGACGCGGATTGCTGCAGCCTTTGCGAATGACAACGCGGCCAAGGGTCAGGCCCTCGCTGCCGTTGATCTCCGCACCGGCCAGCCAGGTAAGGCTGCCCCACGATCTTTCGATTCGCTCCGCGGCCGCTTCCTTCGACGATCGAATATGAAGAACCATGATGAGTCTTTCCTGAACCTAAAGTCTTAAACGAATCGCCCTTTCTTGGCAAGAACCGCTGATTTCTTCTGCAAATCGTCGCCCCTCGTTGCCTGTTTCCCCTGCGATTGGACGGTGTCATTGGCTGCGTTGGACTTGCATGGCTTTGCAGTGCTTCAGCCGGCTGAGAATTTGTTCTGCGAGCTGCGAGTGTCCGGCCCGGCGTGCCAGTTGGAGGGCCTTTTCGTAGTCGCCAATGGCTTTCTGCCATTGACCTCTGTCTTCGTACACGACGGCCCGATTGTGGTAGGTCACCGCCCAGCGGGGCTGAAGCTCGATAGCCTTATTGTAATCTCGAATCGCCCGATCGTAATCGCCCTTGCGGACGTAGGTTACCCCTCGGCTAAGATAGGCGTTGGTAAGCTTGGGATTTAAACGAATCGCCTCATTCAAATCGCGGATCGCCTCCTCGTAGAGGCCCTTTCTCTGGTATGCGTTTCCGCGGTTGCTTCGGGTTCTGGCGAGGTTGGGGTTCAGCTCGAGGGCCATGCTGTATTCGCGGATGGCGCCGTCGAAATCGCCTGCCTTTTCGCGCATGACGGCCAGATTGTTATGGGCCACCCAGGCCTTGGGGTTCTTCTGGAGCGTATCTCGCCAGAGGGTTTCATGATTCTTATAGATGCCCGCCTGCCGCCAGGTCAGGATCGACAGCACCACCAGCAGGGCTGCTGCCGCCGCTTGAGCCAACTTGCGGATGCGGCTGCCTCTGGTCTTGCAGATCCACCCCCATGCGCCCGCAGCCAGCGCGATGATGCCCAGGATTGATACGTATTGAAAATGATCCGCCACCAGCGAGTAACGCGAGAACGTCATGTCGAAGAAACCTAACACGGGAAACAACGTCACCACGAAATAGCCCAGGCCAAACAAAACCGGCCGACCCCACCGCCGCCGATACCGCAGAACCACCAGGAAACACCCAAACAGAGCCAGCAGCGGCAGCCACGAAAGGACGGCCCGCGCCTCTACGCTCCATCTCGTGTAGGTCATGCACAAGCCCACCGGAAGCAATGCCTTGTAGAGGTAAAACCAGACCACCCAACCTGCCGCGGCGAGCCGGGCGAGCCCGGCCTCCGGGGGAGGGACCTCCCATTGCCCGGCGGCGCGATGCGCCTGGAACCAGATCGTCACCAGTGACATCGCCAGCGACAAGGCGAAGAAAGGAACGCTTCGCAAGAGATCTTTTCTGGCGATTCTCCCGCGCTGCCACCACGCACAGCCAAGCAGAACCACAGGCAGCATCACAATCGACGTTTTGCTCAACAGCCCCAACGAAAATGCTATCAGCGACAGCATGTACCATCGCCACCGGCCAAGGCGCTCGTGCCTTAGATAGGCCAGGATCGTCAGCAGATAGAAGACCATCGAGAGTGTGTTCTTTCGTTCGCTGATCCATGCCGCGGATGCCGCGCAGAGAGGATGCACTGCAAAGATGAGCCCAGCCAGCCACGCCCCCGGGACTTCGAGCCGATTCAAAAGCCGCCAAAGCAGCACGGCCGCCAGTGCATGCAATAGGACGTTCACGACGTGATAGCCGGCTGGCTCTTCACCCCAGATCCGCCATTCCAGCCAAAACATGGTGTGGGTCAACGGCCAGTAATCTGAGGTGCCCTTAGTCCAGATTTGAACGAGCCCGTCGTCGGCGCGGATCAGACGGCCTCTCGTGCTGCCGGCCTCGGCCGGTACGTAAGCCGTGTCGTCCCAAACATAGCCCGCCCGCATGGCGGGCCCATAGGCAGCCAACGTGATCGCAAAGATGGCACAGCCCAGCAGGACCTTTGGCACGACGGGTCTTGTTGATTCTGCCGCATCGCGGCCGGGCGGTCCGGAGCGACTTTTCGCTGCCTGCCTGCCGCCGTGCTGCCAAGTCTTGCCGCGAGTTTTTCTGCTCATATTCTCAGGATCTTACCGGTTGAACCGATACTTGCCGGATGGACTTTGCCTGACCGTCGCGGATCATCTTCGGACAGTATTGCGGCCGCCACAGCCGCCTGCAAGGCCAGATTCACCTCACTTAATCGCCACTTTCCGCTGGGAGACTGTTTCGAGGTGCTGTGAGGGGCCAAAACAATCCCGGCCGCCTGAAAGATGGGCGGCGCCGTAACCGAGAGCCTCTACGGGTCGAAAGGAATCCCCCGTTGCTCAGATTGTCTCACCGACCCCGACCCCGCTTGTCAGGTCTATACTGCCCCTGCGAAACCTTGCGTGTATTGCCGTCGCGCCTGCCGCTGCCCTGCCTGCTAAGGCCGGACTCCCACGGGCGCGCCAGATTCCTTACTCGTCGCCGGAAACAAGCTTGTCTGGCCGTGGGAAGGAGATAGAATCAGGCAAAGGGCCAGCGGTGGTCGTGTGGCCAGGTCGAATGAGAAAGGCGGCGCGAACGCCATTTTCAAAAAGACAGGTGATGCAAGTGACGGAAAAAACTGACGAAGCAAACAATATCGATCTCCTTCGCGAGGAAGTCCGCTCTCCGGTCCAGCGTTTGTTGACACGGCTGCATGAAGACCTTGGCGACGAACTGCTGTCGCTTTGTGTGGTTGGCAGTGCCCTGACCGGTGATTTCCATCCCAAATACAGCGACATCAATACAGTCTTGGTGGTCCGGCGGCGCAGCCACCGTCTGTTACAACTGCTGGGGGGATACGGCAAGAGCATGGGCAAACGAAAGCTGCGTGCCCCACTCTTGATGACCTCGGAGTATATTCAGCAATCGCTTGATGTCTTTGGTGTGGAGCTGCTTGAGTTCCAACTTAACCATGCGACGGTTTATGGCCCAGACCCATTTACTGAACTGAGCTTTCGCAAACAGGATATCCGTCTGCAGTGCGAACGGCAGTTCAAAGCGGCCCTGATCAAACTCCGCCAGGGCTATATCACTGCCATGGGCAAGCCGAAAATCGTTGCGGGTTTGCTCACCCAATGCGTCTCGGAGCTGACCGTGCTGCTTCGGGCCCTGCTCTGGCTGACGGATACCGATCGGCCGCGAGAAGCACTGGCTACACTGGAAGTAGCAGCCAAAACATTCGAGTTTGATTCTCAAAAGCTCTCCCCCATTATGAACCTGAAGCAACAGCACGTTCGACCAC